>Ga0208277_1001077_pt1 | contig 16079 bp, 10 predicted proteins | sample ETNtaG_5_FD_185782 | JGI IMG/M metagenome (GOLD analysis project Ga0208277, IMG submission 185782) | Marine microbial and viral communities from oxygen minimum zone, Eastern Pacific Ocean - ETNP201406SV205 (SPAdes) (version 2) | ecosystem: Environmental > Aquatic > Marine > Oceanic ...
TCCCGCGATGATGTCAGAAAGTTTGCTGAAAACTGCAAATTCCGCCAACATTGACCGCGTGGATCTCGGCGAGCACAGAGTAAACACGCAAACTTTATTGTCTTTGCAACATCAAAAGAAAAGAAGACGAGGCAGTTCTCGTTTGTTCACCCGAAGACGGTGCATCGTCTTGCTTTGTTTATTCAGCGTTGTTCTTGTCACGTTCAGTTTAGTTGGGCGATTAACCGAAGCTATTTTGTCTGTAAAGACGATCATTTCAGTTGGGAATTATTGATAACGCGCTCGTGCGCTACGCTACCTCAACTGTGGAGTGAATAGTTCGTTACAGGTAAAAAAAATGCATTTGTTGTTAAATTTCATCACTCGTACAAACTAAAAAAAATAGTATCGCCGTTCTCTCTTGTTTCTGTCTCTTGTCCTCTCTCTCTCACGTGCATACATATATATTTACATACTTATTCATCGCTGCCGTTCTCGTCGCGTGCGATGCGAGCGTCTCTTGTGGGTGCGGGCGTACAGAAGATAGATAGATAGATAGATAGAGAGAAAGCACGGCGCAGAGGAGAGATCGATCGATTTACTCCACGTTTCTCTCTCTCTCTCTCTCTCTAATCCGATGCCGTCGCGCCATCGTTTCTTTTCTCATCTTTCTTCCTTCCTCGGTTTCCGCAGCACTCGGTCCCGAAAAGTCTCGCGTACCACGGCATGTTCGCCTTTCGCGCTCGCTCTTCCTCCTCCTTCTCCGCGTCCGATTTCCGTCGTCGACCAATTCCAAGGAAGCCCATAGTCGTAGAGTTCCCTTCTCTTCTAAACTTTTTTTTTGTATGGTGTTGTGTTTAAAGGTGTCTCGACTTTTGAAAATCCAAAAAACTCTCTCCTCCTCTCTTTCTGGTTGGTTTGGTTGGTGTCTTTACGTGGTACTGGTCGATTCTTCAAGTTATGTCACAGAAGATTTTTTTAGAAGGGACTTTTCAAAAAAACTCAAAAAAAGAGGAGGAGAGGAGGAGTCCAACATCCAAAAAAAGGAGGGACAAAACATGAACAAAAAAATATCTCAAAAGTCACTCAACACAGTCCCCGAGACACAAAAAAACTTTGACTTTGGACGACCAGAGAGAGTCGCTTTGGAGCAGCGTATCTTGGTTCGATCGAGCGACAAAAGCCCAAACTTGGTCTTTTCTTTTTGACGCGGCGCGTGTTTCTCCGTGAGAATGCGCGGGGCGTGCGCGTCGAGCCTACCGTCGTGTTGTGGTGTCTTTTCTCGAAATGAAAATGAGATTGGAAGAAGAAGAAGAAGAAGAAGTAGAAGTAGAACGGATGGTTTCGTGCGTCGTCGCCATTCCAGATGGTGCCGCGTCGACGCCGCGAAAAGTGTTCTTCTCGAACACAACGCACCAAAGAGGAGGAGTGGAACCGCGTGTCGTTCCTCGTCGTCTTCGGAGATGAACGCTCAAAACGACGATGGGAAGAAGAATACCAACAGCAGCTCCTCGAACAACAACAACAACAACAACAACAACAACGTCAACCACGAATATTTTAACTGCACGGTGCTCTCGAACGAACCGATGTGCCCGGACGAGAGCATTCGCCTAATCACGTTGGAAATAGACGACGACGTGGCGTCGGTGTCGCAACTCTCGAAACAGTTGAAGATGAATAAAGAAAAGGCGAACGGGAAAACGACGACGGGGAGGACGCACACGACGCGAGACTCGAGCATTAATGGAGGAGAATACGTTAAAAACGGGTCGGATTTTGATTCCGAATGGTTATCTAAATATGTTTTTCCAGGGCAAAGCGTACAGTTTAAGTTGTTTAAGCAAGAAGATTGGTTGAGAGAGGACGTCGTCGACGAGAGTTTAGGCCGCTTGACGCATCGCATACCCATCGCGCAATCACCGACGGATATACACATGGCCAGAACGAAATCTTCTTCTGCCTCGACATATACGAAGGCACAATTTATCGTAGACAGTAAAAAAGAGGAGGAAACACACTTAGCAAAATTAGAGCCAAATGTGAAGATGAAAATTTCCATGCCGCGCGGCTTTGGATTTTCCAACCCGCTCTTTTCAAAGGAGAAGACGTTGGATAATGCGATGGTTTCAGAAACGATCAAAGCGCCGATCGTGATCGTCGCCAAAGGCTCGGAAGGGTTCTCGCAAGCGAAGAGTTTACTCTCTTGGCCTGCTTTACTCGCACACGCTTCCATAGCTCCCGTGACGGTTTTCTTTTTGGCAGAAAGTACGGGACGGTTGCCGATCACCGTCGACGAAATCGAACGATGGAAGCAAGAAGGCGTCAAAGTCATAACCTCGGTAAACGAAGACCCCGAAGGCATTATCGATTACCACTCCTTAACAATTCGTTCGGCGATTTCTTCCGACGATGATTTCGAAAATTCTGGCGGGACTTTTCCGAACACCGTCGTCGGCGAAACGCATCTCATGCACAACAGGTGCGTGCTTTGTTTAGCGGGCGTGAAGGGGAAAAAGGCGGTGGATTGGACAACATTGTTTGAAAACGCGGGAGTCAAGAAAGTGAATTTCTTCTCTGCCACCTGAATGCTCTCGAAAGAGCAGAGAGCAGAGCAGAGAGCAGAGCAGAGCAGAGCAGAGTAGAGTAGAGAAAGAGAGAGAGAGAAAGCTGTTGTTGTAAATGTAATCTATATATGTGAGCTTTCAAAATTTTGTCTTCGTTTTTTGTTCTTTGTTTTTCTCCATTTTTTTCTCCACGCGTACATAAAGATGGGAAAGCGGGACGAGACGCCGGAAGAGCGCGCCAAGCGCAAAGAGAAGGAGAAGCGAGAGGGAAAATCGAAGAAGGAGAAGAAGAGAGACGAGACTCCGGAGGAAAGAGCGGCGAGAAAAGCGGCGAAGTCAAAATCGTCCGATGGAAAATCAAGAGACGAACGCAAAGAAAAGTCGGCGAAAGCGTCTAAACAAAGCGGAGGGAGTAACGCCGCGTTGAAAGAGAAGAAACCGAAGACGAGAGGTCCACCAGTGATGGAAGAGAAGAACAAAAGCGATTACTTGGCCGGAATGGACTTACCGTCGTCTTCAGACGACGAAGACGTGGAAGAGAAGGTGGAGAGAGATTTATCCAAAACAACGTTCGATGGACCGTCGGAGAAGGAAGCCGCGAAAGCGAGGAAAAAGGAGATTGAAATGGCGAGGAAAGAGGCAATGGCGAAAGAAGAGGCGATGAGAGACGACGACGATGCGTTTAACGTTCGGTTACCGGCGATGGATGAACAAGCGATGGCGCAAATGGCGAACTCGCGGGATATTAAGATTGATAATTTCTCGGTATCCGTAAGAGGGAAGCCGTTGTTGACGGATACGAGCATCACGATTGCGCACGGGAGACGATACGGTATTGTTGGACCAAACGGGACCGGGAAAACGACGCTGATGAAGTTATTAGCGAGACGTAAGATTCCGGTGCCGGAATTTATCGACATTTTGTTGGTTGAGCAAGAAGTTGTTGGCGACGAAAGAACGGCATTGGAATCTGTGGTTGCCGCGGACGTGGAGCTGATGGAGTTGAGAAAGAAGAAATTGGAGTACGAACAATTGATGGAGAAGATGGCGCACGCGGACGAGACTAAAAACGAAGCTTTAATTAAGGAAATGAACCAGTTGACGTTTAAAGACGAAGAGACCGGGAACGAGTTGGACGTATCACAAGCGTTGACGAAGATGTACGACAAGTTGAAACTGAAAGGCGACGATACCGCAGAGGCGAGAGCGTCTAAGATTTTACACGGTTTAGGTTTTACCGTCGTGAAAAAAGGCGAAACGAAAGGCCCGGATCGATTTTCAATGCACAACTCGACGAAGAGCTTTTCTGGAGGTTGGAGAATGCGAATTTCCTTAGCCAGAGCTTTGTTCATCGAGCCGACGTGTTTGTTGTTAGACGAACCCACGAACCACTTAGATTTACGAGCGGTCATTTGGCTGGAAGAATATTTAATGCGTTGGAAGAAAACTTTAATAGTGGTTTCGCACGATCGCGATTTCTTAAACGGCGTAACGACGGATATCATCCATTTGCACGACCATCAACTCGATCAATACAAAGGAAACTTTGAATCCTTTGAAGAGATGTACGAGCAAAGGCGTAAAGAGGCGAATAAATTGTTTGAAAAGTACGAAAAGAACTTGAAACAAGCCAAACAGCAATCGAACAAGAAGAAGCAGGAAGATATCACGGCTAAGGCGAAGAAGGACGCGATGAAAAAGAACGAGAAGAAAAAGAACAAAGGGATGATGGACGATGCGGATGATTCTTTGAACATTGCAAAAGCGCCGACGAAATGGAACGATTACGATGTCGAATTCAAATTTCCAGAGCCGACGGAGTTGAACCCGCCGTTGATTTCTCTGCAGGAGTGCTCGTTTCGGTACCCTGGTTTGGAAGGTTTCAGCTTGGACAACATCGATTTAGGCATCGATATGGGAACGCGAGTGGCAATTATCGGGCCAAACGGCGCCGGGAAATCAACCTTGATGAATTTACTAGCCGGGGACTTAACACCCACCGAAGGAGATTCCAGAAGGTCGCACGCCTTGCGCATCGGCCGGTACTCACAACACTTCGTGGACGTTTTAGCCATGGACGAAACGCCAGTGAGTTATTTACAAAGAAAGTATAAAAGGCAAGATGGAGGCAGTTACAAAGACCACGACATTCGCGCGATATTGGGTAAATTTGGTTTGCCTGGACACAATCATTTGCAACCGATCGTGAAATTGTCGGGTGGTCAAAAAGCGCGCGTCGTTTTCGCGTCGATTTCGTTATCGAACCCGCACATTTTGCTCATGGACGAGCCGACGAACCACTTGGACATGCAGTCCATCGACGCGTTGGCAGATGCATTGACTGCGTTTGAGGGCGGCGTCGTTCTCATCACCCACGACGCGCACATCTGTTCCAAAGTTCTGGACGATGAAACGAGTGAAATATGGGTCGTTGACGATGGCGTGGTAACGAAATTTAACGGTGACTTTGAAGATTACCGCGACGAACTCGTGAAGGAAATCGCAGCTGAGTTGGACGCGCCTGACAACTAAATTGAACCGATTGACAAAAACACGAAATTTATTTAACATACAGTACGCTAACAAAACATATACACATAATTACAACGTTTTAATCAAATACTCTACAACCTCTTCCCGCGTACTCCCGGTGGATTCTAAATACCCGACCATCTTTGCCAAATTTTCATCCGCTCTTAATCCCAACAAACTCGGTCGTCGTTGCACCTCCTTCGCAAACTCAGTTCCGGTAATCCCTAACTCTTTCTCCACATACATAAATAGCGGTTCCAACCTGGTTTCTACATCATACGCTAAAACCGATGGAAAATTCATGATCAATTCCCCCAACGCTTGCTCTCGAATATCTCTCGATTGTAAAAACTCCACCACTTTTCTCACTTCTTTTTCGTCAAATTTCACCGACCCATCCAACTTCATCCCCATTTTTGTCCTTTCCGCTTCAAACTGCATCGTCGCTTGCGACATGACTCTCAACGCCGCTGATTTTGCCACTCCAATCGTCTCCAAGTACTCATAAATCCCAATAGACTCCTTTTCTCGTTCCATTCGAAATCTACGTTGTTCCGCTTGTCTTCCCGGACGGATTCGAGCTTCAATCGTTTTGTTCGCCCTCCTTTTCGCTCTGTTGCCTCTGAACGCGAACGAGGGAGACGCGTTCCGGCCACTCCCGATGCTCGTCAACGCGCTCGCTGGTCGAGCGCGTTGCCCAAACATGTCGGTCGCGCTCCTCCTCTTCCTCTCGCAACGCGTGCCTTTTTCTCTCGTTTTCTTCCTTTTCATCAAAGTTCTCCTCGTTTCGAGCCGCCACACACACACAAAAATTAACTATTATTAGGAGGTCCCTTTTTTGCCAAAAATTGTACAAAAAAGTCGAACACGTGGTACCAAACATCGACTTTACCAACAAAACTTTTATGTACACCGATTTGACACAAAAAAAAGCGAGAAGAAGACAAAGAAGAAGACAAAGAGAGGGAGGAAGGCGTTTCTTTCGTTCTTTCTTTCCGTCGTCGCACATCTACGCGCGCGCGCATAATAATAATAATATAATAATAAAACGAGTCGAATGCCGCAACAATCGTCGTTTAAGAAATCGAAGAAATCTGCCTCGCATCAATTGGCGAATTCGTTGAAGAAACAAAAACAAATAGCGAAGAATCGACACGGCAAACGCATCGAAACCAGGAAAGGCAAGTTTCAAAAGAAAAGCAACAAGTTGACGGATAACTTAAAAGCATCGTTGCAAATTACTCGAGAGGTAAACTTGAAAAACGAGTTGGAGTTTGCACGAAGAGCGACGAGTTCAGGTGGGACTTTACGTTTGGTTAAAGCTCCAGAAGGCACGGAAAAAGGTGAAAGTACACGGCCGAAGAAACAGAAACCAGTCGTGAAAATTGGTAAAGGCGGGAAACGCATGTAATCAAAAGCAAGAGGAAGAGTTATACCAACATGATGAAAGGATTTCTGAACGCGTTTAAATCATCGCTCGATATTGACATGGACGGCAACGACAAAATAGACATCCGAGACGTGATGGAACTTCGCGTTCGGCTAATTTACGATAATTCCGCGTTTATTCGTTTGCCGTCGAGAGTATGCGAACGTTTACTAGGCAAAGCGCCAAAGTTTCCGTTGCCGATGAAAGTAAAAGTTATCGAGAGAGGTGCGAATACTAGTAGGAATAATACCGGCGGGGGGGTACCTTACGATATTCCCGCGCACGAGAAAGAGAAAGTATTCTCGGTGATTAAATACGTTTCTTGGGCAGGGTCGACGTCAGAATTGGGAGGACAGATATTTATGGATGTTCCAGTTGCGGCGGCGAAATGTTTAGGTTTAGAAGACGGAGACTTGTGCCGAGTTTGGCCGGTGTTTTTTGCGCCGATTGCGTCCGCGGTGTACGTTTCACCCATGCAAAAAGACGATTGGGACGTTGTTTTCGCGCAAAGCGACCGAGTGGAAGAGTCTTTGTTGAAACAACTAGGTAGTGCTTACGAAGGAATGGAGTTTGCGTTTTCCCCAAGCGTCCAGGCGGGCGGGAAACCAATCGTGTTGAAATGCACAAAAGTGGAAGCTTACGTAGAAAATAGTGAAAATAATAGTAAAAATAGTCAAGTCTTTCCGTCGGTTGTTCGATTAGCACCAAATACAGAGCTCATCGTCGCGCCACCGGCGAAAGAAGATAAAAAGTCTTCTGAGGAGGATACACTTCAAGGCGACGACGACGAAGAAGAGGAAAAAATGAAATCGTTTTGCGCGCGCGTACAAAGACCGACGTATCACATTTTGGATGAGCTCACAGTAAAAATAAACCGCGATTTCAAAGCTACGAACGATGCAATTATTAACGATTTTAATTGCGAGTTGAGTGGAATTGCGTTACTTCGGGTGTCGAAAGATAAAAACGAGCAAGTTTTACCTTGTCGCGAGGGTCGGTTATGTCGCGTGCGAATATATTCAGAGGAGAGAAAATTTCGTAACGAACGCTCTGCGCTCGTACAAATAAAATATTCCTCACACGTACACTTACGACCAGGTCACGTGGCTTTGCCGAAATCGATCATGGACTTTATGGGAATCGTTCAAGGCGATACGGTTGTGTTGAGTAAAGGACCGAAACCGTTGAAAGTGGATGATTTTGCGCAAGTTGTGATACAACTTCGACCGAGCATCGTGAAGGAGGAGGAGAAAAAATTCAAACTTCATGAAGGCGACGAAACGAGCAGCGAAGAAGAAGAAGATGATGATTATGGATTTGAATCGGACGATTCGGAGGATATCAAAGCAAAGAACAGCATATTCAACGATACGGGGTTACTTCCTAAATCGAAACCGTTGACGCCCACTCAAATCCTCGCGACAAAACTAACCGGACCACAACGCATCGCTCTCGGTTTAGGTAATCTAAATGTCTTTGCAACGGAAGACAGTGATTATCAGTACGACAGCGAGGACGAATATGAAGAAACATTGGCTGATTTGCGTTTGGTTACACCAGAATCCTGCAATTCCGGCGCCAAGCGTATCCTCCTCGATTGGCTCGATGCGCACGTCAGAAATGCCGGTTCTGGTGCGTGCGGGGATATCGGCAACAGTCGAAACGGTTTCAGAAATGTCAATGATAGAGTACTAGAAAAAAGGAAAAAGAATGGCATACATTTGAGTTCGGATTCAAAAATCACATTTTCGAGCGATGAGATTGGAAGCGGTGGGTATTTACCGTTCGCGAGCTTTGAAGTGACTATTAGCGTGATCGGAGGAAAAGCAATACATTTATCCGACGATGCGATTCCACTGATTTTTATATCTCGAGACGATCTCGTGAAAGAGGATTCGCATGTGAAAGTTGAACTCGGGGAAACGACAATTTATTTAGACCCCAGAAAAGAGCACGTGAATTTACTCGAACCATGCTTAGGGGTGTCCGTGATGCCTTCATACGGACAGTATAAGCATCTCGGCGACGTCGCGCCTGGAGAGAGGTACAAGGAAGCCGCGATTGAAGTTATGAAACGCGTGAGAGTATCTTTGTGGGAGGAAGCCCAAATGATGCGAAATGAAGAAAAATGTTTTCAAATTCCAGGAGGTTCTATGCTTTGCGGTAAACATTATGGATCGCATCGAGATCCGTTAGCGAAAGGTATCGCGTGGAACATTGCAAACGATCCAAACTGTTATGCAAGTGTTGTCGAAGTTAAATGTAAGGATTTACCTAAGCACCCTCGAAAAGCGATAAAAGCGTTGCGACACGCGTTAAAAGCGGCACATTTGCGAGCACCAGCTATTTGCTTGCTCCTAGATTTAGACGCGGTGTGTAAAAAACAACCAGAAGGTGCTGAAGATGCGGGTGAAATGGATGATGCGTATCACATCGCGGCGTTACTCGCGGATGAGATTAAATATTGCGTAAACATGGAAACCGTCTGTTTCTTGGCTACGGTGGAGGCAAAAGAGAACGTAGCTAAACCATTGCTCGATGAAGAAGTCTTCTATATGTTTCAGGATATTGGGCCTATGGACAACGACGCTCGCAAAGAGTCTTTGATGTTAATTTCCGCCGGTTTGAATTTTTCCACCTCCGCCGACGTTGCAGAGGACATCGCGCAAGACAGAAAAACAATCGGATACGATTTACGGGATTTAGAACTTCTCGTCAGTGGCGCGATAAAATACGCTTTCAAACGATTAAAGTTACACGAGGATCCCGAGTTTCAAAAGCGACAATACGGTGGAGACCACGATTTCATCCCTTTAGCGTTAGAAGATTACGAAAAAGCGAGAGAAGGCATCAAACCGAGTGGCGACGAAGGTTTAAATCTCACGGATCCATCCGTGTATACAATTGAAGGTGGTTTAAGTGCCGTCGGTGGATACGAAGGCGTGAAACAGTCACTCAACGATTGCATACTTCTCCCCGGACAGTTCCCGGAAATTTTCGCGCAGTGTCCGTTACGTCTGAAAACGAACGTCCTCCTTTACGGTCCGCCAGGCGTCGGCAAAACGTTCATCGCCCACGCGGCGATTTCAGAATCCGGCATGCGATGCATAAAAGTCCGCGGTCCTGAAATCATGTCCAAGTTTATCGGCGAATCCGAGAAAGCCATTCGAGAAATATTCAAACGCGCGCGCTCCGCTGCGCCTTGCTGCTTATTCTTCGATGAGTTCGATTCCATCTGTCCTCGAAGAGGATCTGACAACGCCGGCGTCATGGACCGATTGGTCAATCAGTTGTTGACAGAAATTGATGGATTTGAAGAGTTGCGAGGCGTCTACGTCATCGCCACATCGTCGAGACCAGACACGATCGATCCAGCTTTATTACGCCCGGGACGTTTAGACAACCTGCTTTTCTTAGACTGGCCGACGGAGAAAGAGCGATACGACATCATGTGGAAACTTACGCGTGACATAAAAACAGACCCAGACGTAAACCTTTGTGCCATCGCCGGGAAAGAAATGCCGCACGGCACCACAGGTGCGGACATCAAAGGTTTACTCAACGAATGTTCGGTCAACGCCGCTACACGCGTAATTAACGCTCACGAAGAGGCCTTAAAAATCGATGATTCTCTCCCGGACCCGACCGAAGTCCCATCAATTTCTTCCGAGGACGTTCGCTTAGCCCGGAAAACAGGGTTCACTCGCATGCGAGATGTCGATCGAAAAGAGTTGGCTATCGTGTACGAAAATTTCCACCGAACGAGAAGTAAAAGCTTGAAAGATAAGAAGGACAATTTCATAGACGAAAAGGATTTAAAGCAAACGTTTGCCAGTTAAATTTTTACCAGTTGTAATGTAGCGATATCGATAATTTTCGTGAATTTTCGTCTGCCAAGTGCATTTCTCTCGAAATCGGACGAAAAATAGACGTTGTCGTTGCTTTGGTTCTTCTTCTTCAAAGATTTCTCTCATTTTTTCTATGCAAAAGTACTCTTATTGAACGCAACAGAAGAAGATTAATACATAAGTGCGCGAGCACGAGCGCGAAGGAGAGAGTGGAAGAGGGAGAGATAGGTTAAGCATGTCCGTTTCAGACTCTATTCGCCCAAATGCGCCTTTAACATCCTCGTATCAATGGAGCATTGGAAGTATCCTGGGGAAAATATTAAAAACAGTCTGGGTGATTCTCAACCTTTTGATTCTTATTGCCATCCCAGTCGTCGCGTATCAAATGCACAAACACGATTACGAAAAGTTATACATAGCCTGGTTCATCGCCGGTGTTTTTGCGATGTTGTCTATACCGATTACTTTTTACGAAGTTATTTTACACCTGGAAAACTATCGAGCACCGAAATTGCAAAAACACGTTATTCGGATATTGGCGATGGTACCTGTGTACGCGATTGATTGTTGGTTAGCATTGAGATTTAAGAAAGCGACTATTTATTTAGATACTGCGCGTGAATGTTACGAAGCCTACGTGGTGTGGAACTTTTATACCTATTGCATGGTATATTTGCAGGAGTTTTGCGTGCCAGGGTTGGAACATGCGTTGGCGAGAAAGCCAAGGCAGCATCATTTGTGGCCGATAAGCATTATATTAGGACCGCCGAGGGTAGGAGAACCGTTCTTGAGGTTTTGTAGACACGGAATCATACAGTTTGTGACATTGAGACCGTTTTGTGCGTCGATTGCGTTTCTGACCGAAGCGAAAGGAGTGTACGGCGACGGGAAGATTGGGAATCCATACGTCGCGTACCCCTATTTAGTGTCAGTGAATAACTTGAGCGCGGCATGGGCGATGTATTGCTTAGTTTTGTTGTATCGGGCGACTAGAGAAGAATTGGCCCCGATTAGTCCTTTTTATAAGTTTGCGAGCGTGAAAGCGATCATTTTCTTTAGTTTCTGGCAATCCGTGTTGATTGCGTTATTAGTCAATGGAGGCATCATTAGGGTGAATTGGATCGATCCAACGTGGTCGGATTACGACGAAGCGGATTGCGCGAATGCCATTCAAGAGTTTTTAATTTGCGTTGAAATGTTTTTCTTTGCGATTCTGCATTTATATGCGTTTCCAGCGGATGAATATAAAGCAGATGGAGGCATAGGACCGGTGGGCGGGTATAACATCGGGTTGAACTCAACTATGTCACGAAGAAAATTGACGGATAATTTGTTTGATTTGTTCGACGTCAGAGACGTTTTGTACGATATCAAAACGTTCATCGAAATCAACACCGAGTGGATACAGAGAAAATTTAATCGATGCCTGGGAAAAGGCGGACACGGGTCGGTTCCTAACTCGCCCGTAGCAGGCGCAGGAGGAGGAGGATTAGGTGATAATAGCCCCCAGAATGGAACGGATTCAAAGAATAAAGGTAAAATGAAATACGTCAAGTTCACGAACGATGACGATGATGATGACCATGACGACAGCGACAATGACAATAGCGATAGAAATCCTTTAGTAGCAAATGCATCCAATCATCGAGTCATGGTCGATCTGGAGAAAAATGGTGGTTCCCTCTCGGAAGAGGAGTTGGCCAGGGGAGATAGTGTCCAACTGATGGCCACGTCTCCGAGAGCTGGCGCGACCGCAATGTCTCCAGGTCAGTCGTTCGAGTTAATGAAGAGTAGAGTTAACACGAAAGGTGGCGGTTTGGAGGATCAGTTGTAGTACTAATAGTAATACTACTAAAAAATTTTGTGTTGGCGAGAAATCTTCACTTTTTAAAACACATTTACCTGTTGTTTATGCTTCACTCATCATAAACTCGTAATAAAGCGCGCGACACGTAATGAGAACGACGGATTACCGTCATCGTCGACAGCGAGTAAAGTTTCTTGTCTGTCTCTCCCTCTCGTTGCTTTCGTTTCTCTTCGTCGCTTCTCGGGAACAGAAATCCACTCATCGTTCGCATCAAAGAAGATACGACGTTTTACCGTCATCATTATCATCATCATCATCATCATCATCATTATCATCATCATCAAGTTCAGTCACAGATTATAATAATCATCGGCAAGGAAATGACCGCGCGTTCGGACATTCAGAAGAGGCAATAGAAGAAACAGATAATGATATTGATGATGACGCCGAGGAGAGTAAAATTGCAGAACAACCGGACCATCATTCTGTTCACAAACGTGCACCGAATAAAAAACCAAGCGGGCATAGGATTGGCGGCGCTGGAACGGGCGCATCTAAACAGCTGGGCTTTATGAATGAGAATGTTGTTACCAAATTGAGAGAGTTAGGGGAGAAACGGCAGAAGGAAATCTCAGCATCGAATGATGATGATTTTGATGTCTCGTCGTCGTCATCGTTCAAAGGGTCCTTCGTGATGAACAGACGCCGAAGAAAAATAAACGAGGAGATTCCGTTTCCGAGGAAGAAGTTAAGAGATACATTGCAGCATTACTCGTTAGGCAAGGCAAAGAAAGAGTTGATTGGAGTCATACCGGAAGAAGACGAGGTGCGTTTGACGTTGTTGGGTGAAAATAGGAATAGTTTTAATAAGAAGGGCGCGTGCGCAGTCATCGGAAACGGAGGGACGTTGTTGGCGTACGATTTAGGTAAAGAGATTGATAGCGCGGATGTTATTATTCGCTTGAACGCGGGGCCTATTAAAGGTTTTGAGAAGAAAGTAGGCTCGCGAACGGATTACAGATTAGTAAATAGATTACACATGGGCTTTAGGGAGACGAAAGAGGAAATGGTGTTGCAACATTGCACGACTCCAGACGCATTGGACGAATGGACGAGATTTAAAGTGAAACATGAAGACGATGTTAACGTGAAGAAGAAGTTGTTCGCGATCGACCCAGATTTTCACGAGTTGGCCATCTCATATACGGACAAAGGCGTCGTCTCGAACGGGTTTTACGGTTTACTCTTAGCTACGGAATTATGCGACGAAGTCAAAGTCTATGGTTTTTTCCGTAGATGGAAAGGCAACGTGTACTATCACTATTACAACAGCGAGGCACCAAACGAAGGGCAATTGTTCAGGGACGATAAAGAAGGCGACCGGTTGGAGGCCTGGTTGAAAGAACGCCACACGACGCACAAAATGGGCGAACCGTGTTTGCAAGAAGACGAAAGTATAGATGAAGATGACGTCTGCAAAAACTGTGCGCCCGGGTTAGTCTGCACGAAGACTGCGTGGCATCCGGTTCCGAAACCCGGGTACTGTTACGACGAGAAACACCCAGAAACACCCGCAAATGCGAAAGGTATGCCCAGAGCAAATTGTGCGCGTAGGTGTGATTCCAGCCACTCCTGTCCAGGAGGGAAACGCGGGTTCTGTAGCGCATCGATCATGGAGAGTGCCGAGTGTATTTTTTATTAGACGAGACAACTCTTCACAACGCAACCACTCTCACACGCTCTCACTCTCATTCTTTCGTAAAAAAGACTGCGCAACACCCACGCCATTTTTCATAGGAACGCAGGGAAGAAAGATGGAGCGTTTTGCATTTCGAGCGCCGTCTTCTTCTTCTTCTTTTCGCGGTTGTTTTGGAAAGGAGAAAATAGTATTGCGTCGACGTTTTGGAACAACAAACCAATCGCACGCTGCACGACGCGACAACAAGAGTACGCGGGGTCAAACGACGACGACGACGATGATTCGGGCGGGATTTTTAGAGGAAGCATTCGAGCGCGCGCAACAGAAATCATCGGAAGTGGAGGAGACGTTGCGGTCGATGCAGAAGAAGTCTTTGTTGCCATCCTTTCCAACGTCATCTGGGGTGAAAGTGGAAGATATGAAAGGAGCTTTATTGAGTAAAATCTCAACCGTCGAGAGAGGCGCGGTTGCCACCGAAGAAGACAAGGAAGAAATCGACGCGCTCGCTCGAAATGTCGAAAACACGCAGAAACGCAAAAACGCGTTGGAAAGCAAGTTCATTAATGGGAAGTGGGAGTTGATGTATACGACGTCCGCTTCGATTCTAGGCTTGAGCAAACCAAAACTATTTCGCCCGAGCGGGCCGATTTATCAAACCATTGACGCGAAGAATTTGCGAGCATTTAATAGCGAATCTGCGCCGTTTTACAACCAAGTGAGCGCAGAGTTAACGCCAACGACGAAGTCGAGCGTGGACGTGCAGTTCAAAAAGTTTGGGTTGTTTTCCGGATTGATTAAGATTAACGCACCTGAAAGCGCGAAAGGCAAATTAGATACGACGTACGTCGACGAGGAGTTGAGAATTAGCAGAGGCGATAAAGGGAATTTGTTCGTGTTACTTATGCGAGATCCATCGGCGACTTTAGATGAGGAGTATTAATTGTTGAACGCACATTGATCTATAATCTGCTTCCACCGCCTCTTTTGAACTGTTCCAAAGCATCCGCGACGTCTCGTTTACCGTACTCTTTAGCCAATCCTAAAGCATCCAATCCTTGTCTATTTCTTAACCCGATATCAATTCCTCGTGCGTTCAACAGCTGTTTCACTACTTCCACGTGTCCAAACCTCGCGGCATCGTGTAAAGCGGTATCACCATCGGAATCTTGTGCGTTAAGAGGGACTCCCAAATCGATCAAGGTTTGTATGGTATGCGCGTGTCCCCAATACGCCGCTTTATGCAACGCTGTTCTCCAGCTTCCCGGGTCGCCTTCTCTAACGTCCGCTCCTTCTGCTAACTTTTTAATCTCCACGACTCCATGCATGGCACTCTCGCGAAACTTGGCCGATTTCCGTTTCATTTCGCCCACTTTTTGCGCTTGCATGTGGGGACAGCAGTGCGGAACACCCAACGCCAATAAACGAGAATACGCGTCCGCAAAATCGCGAAAAAACGCCTCTTGGTCCTTTGCGTACAATTCCACGTACCGTCTAAACGTTTCGTCTCTTATCAACGCCACATCTGTCGGTAACATCATCAGCTTCTTCGTTTCTTTATCCGTATATTGCAATTCTCCGTCCCACGCTCTTGGTATCCACGTTAATGAGATCAAATTTCGAAAATACTCGTTGTCGAACTTTAGCGGATTGTGCGTCCACGGACCGTCGTATCCACTTCTAACAAAGTGACATCTCCCTAGCGTGTGTGCACCACTCAACGCGACGATATCTCGATCACTCATCCCCATTCTGTGGAACACATCTCGTAAGTGCTCTTTTCCTTTGCTCCCGTCCGGCAACCGTCCGTGCATGGGGCATCTCTTATTATCGGAATCGTCCGTCCTTCCGAACAGGTACGGGATGTGAGGTCCGCCGGCAAATTCCACCGCCAATGCACCAGCGTAGGTGTACAGATCCGCCTCGGACACCGTCGGGTGGCGCTTTTTCACCTCGTGGAGCATGTCTCGAACTATTCCTAAACCGTTATTCGCCGGGTCGTCCTTTTCCGGTGAAAATCGCATGGTCGCGCCGTTCGACCCACCCGTGTTCGTCGTTTTGTCGTACGTGCCCGAGGAGTGCCACGCTTGTCGAACAGCGATCGGGAACGCGATCACTTTCGCGTTTAACAGCGCTTCGTGCACGTCTCTTCTCAACGCGTCTTCGTTGTTGTTGTTGTTGTTGTTGGTCTTCATAATTCGTATCATATGATTGTTTTTTT
>Ga0208277_1001078_pt1 | contig 16070 bp, 11 predicted proteins | sample ETNtaG_5_FD_185782 | JGI IMG/M metagenome (GOLD analysis project Ga0208277, IMG submission 185782) | Marine microbial and viral communities from oxygen minimum zone, Eastern Pacific Ocean - ETNP201406SV205 (SPAdes) (version 2) | ecosystem: Environmental > Aquatic > Marine > Oceanic ...
GCGTTTTTCTCCTTCGCGGCGGGGGTGTTTTCCTTCCCCGTTTTTGAAAATACGTGGCGTAAATTCCCCTTCTTCGTCCTCGTCGACATCGTCATCTTCGTCTTCGTTAGAGTTTTCGGACATGGCTTTGCGTTGCAACGAAGATTCGTTTTGTCTCACTAAACGTTTCCTTGTGGCTGTGGCTTGTTTTCCTTGTTTCGAATCCTGCGAATCCTCTGAATCTTCCGAATCCTCCGAATTCCCTGAATCCTCCGAATCCTTCGAATCCTTCGAATCCTCCGAATCCTCCGAGTTTTCGGAGTCCTCGTTGCTTTCTTCACTTGAATCACTATCCGAGTCACTATCCGACTCGTTTAGTTGTTGCTCTGACTCCGAATCTTGGACGTTTTTTCTTCTTTTGCATCTGGAGTGTTCGTTGTCGTCTTCACTCGTATTGCCACTGTCGCTGTCACTCGATTTGGAATCGGAATCGGTTTCCGATTTTGAATCGCGCCTCCGCTTTGATTCCTGCTTGGTGCTTTCCTTGGCCTTGTCGTCTATGAATGGCGATTTTGCTGTATCTTTTGTCACTTTTGCGTCTTTTCTGCTGCTGCTTTTGTCGGGATGTTTGTTGGCCTTTTCGTTGGCTTTGTTATTAGCTGGGGACGATTTCTTGTTGGCATCTTTGCATTCCTTTGTGAGAGTTGTGGCAGTTTTTTTGTTAGGAGGAGTCTTTGACCCGCGTGTGGCTTGCGAGTCAGGCAGAGTGCCTTGTTTTGTGATTTTTGGCAAAACTTGCTCGTTCCCACTGCCCGAGTCTGAGTCCGAGTCCGAGTCGGTGTTTGTTTTTGGAGATTTGGAATCACTTTGGGACTTTGTATTATTCATGTGTGTCGTTGGGTTGCATACGAGATTGCCATTTGCCTTGTCCATGAAGGCTTCGCGCAGCAAACTGCCATTTTCAGCCACCTTGTTTATATACGATGTGAACGCCGGCGTGCACCCATTGGCGTCATCCTTAAGCTTCATGACGGTTTCGAATGAGAAGACCAGCAAGCTTATGGTGATGCGCTGGTCGAACATGTTCATGCAAGCGTTGTTAGTTTGACACGGGGCGGCGTGAATTGAATTTGCGATTGCGTGAAAGAGTCGAGAAGTCGATTCATGCAACATTTGGGGCTCATTTACGTATTTGATATGAGTTAGCATGGCGAGCCCGTGTCTTTGGTTAAGGTGGAAACAACGAGTGGCATTTCCTTTAAGCGAGCTGTCATCTCTGTCTCCAAACGTCGCAAAATATAATTGGTGGATATTATCCGATTGCCAACTTACAATCGGTATCATGGGCCGCCCGGTTTCTTCTGAAGTGGTCAGTATCCATGGCAGCACTTCAAACCCTTTCGAGTTCTTTCCCGACCCCATACACTTTGAAACACTTTCATTGGTCGTTTGAATACAACAATCGAGTGTTGAAACGTGAGACATGAGGCAGGGTTTGCGAAGCAGATTCTTCATTAGGCGCGAGTCGCCCTCATTCGGGGGGGCAGGTTCCGTGATCAGTGGCACTATCCATTTCTCCGCGGGGGGGTTTTGGGATGCTTTTGTTGTTTGCGTGGTTGCGGCCAATGCGGGAGAGACCGGGTCAACCACTGGCATGGGTGCTGCGGCCCTTGACACAGAATTGTCACAATATCGTGTTCTGGTAGATAGCGGGGTCGACTCCACAAGCAAACTCAAGCCGTGACACTCAGAGGGGGGGGGGGGAAGTATTTGACATGTTCCAGTCGTCAACCCCTGCCGCTATTGGTCAATGCAACTTCCACAGTTTAGGCTCATCTTAGGCCACACTTAGGCTCATTGCCGTAGCACCCAGCAACTCAACACAGGATGACCGATCGCAATGGATCGGCTCAGGCCCAAAAGCAACCACACTATCAGTTGGAAAACTTGTCCAAAAACAAAGAAGAGTGCAATGAAGAGGAGAGCAACGAGGATGAAAGCAACGAGGAAGAGAGCAACGAGGAAGAGAGCAACGAAGAGGAAAGCGAGGATGAGGACGATGACGAGGACGATGACGAGGACGATGACGAGGATGATGACGATGACGATGACGATGACGATGACGAGGACGAGGACGATGACGAGGGTGGTGACAAGGACGATAATGAAGACAGTTGCGTCCGCCAGCCCCGGCTAAAACGCCATCTAACCCCAGGGGTTAGATTGTCCAAGAAGATTGCAGAAAACAAACGACTAAAGACGGAGATACTCGGACTCAAAAATGAAATTGGCATGTGGCGACAGAGAGCCGAAGATGCCGAGACCGCACTCGAAGACAGCTCTCACGAACCTCCGCAGCCTTCGCCGGAAAATCTGTCGCAAGTAAACCAGACAACGCTCGCAGCCAACGGGCAGCCGATTGTCCTGTTACCGACAAAAGAAAACCCGTTTAGCATTGGCATGAATCTTCCATTCAACTGGCAGACAGACCCCGTTGGTTCCGTTTATAAACATTCGACGTGCAAGTTTCCACACCGTATAGTCGAAAACACAGAAAACGGGGAAAGGCTCTTCGTCGTTGAATCGCGCCCGTTCATCAGCATCGTGGTTAGGCTGCGTAACCTGGAAACAAACATGCCCGCAAACGAATTCGACATCAATCCTACGGGGAATTTAACATTTGTGCTAGAAGTGCTATTTGCTGACACCCAAGAGGTTGCCAAGGTGTCCGACTTTGGAAATGGCTACACCAACCTCATTTACCCGCCCGAGCAGCAGATTGCTGTGAAGAACATGGTGGCTGGGGAGGTTTCCTGGACATTCAGATGTCTCTTCTCGTCTCGGTCCACCAAAAACCCGCGCAATCGCAACTTTCTGCTCCGCGCGCGCTGCATCAACCCAGAGTTTTCGCACCTCCACGCCCTAAGCTTCACTACGCCCTTTAGCTTCAAAGTGATCAGCCGACAGTACCAAAAGAAAAGCGCAACCTCGTGAGCACGGACATACTAACCAAGCACACTTGTAGCTTACAAACGGCCTATCAGCGGCCTACCGATGACCTGCCGATGGCCCAAGTGCTGGAATTTGTGACCCGCCCTTAGGGCGGGTCCATTAAGGGGACGTAAACTACGGAATAGAAGTGTGTGTGACTGTCTTTGTCGTGTAATGTATTGGCTTTCAGAAACACGTGGCGGTGTGCGTGTTACGGTGTCACTTGCATCATTTTTTAGTTTTTTCGAGTCCAGCAAGCGCGGCCAGACGCACAAGCCCAATTGGGTCGCCCTTCACCGGCCCGCCTGACACATCGACTTTCAGATTCTTCATCAGACCCCCCACTTTTTTACTTTCCATGTAGTGCACGAGTCGCTTAACGTACGCGCCGTGTTGCGTGGTGATGTCGCCAGTGTCCTCGAACACGACTCCAAAATTGTGTCCACGCATCACGAGCCTGTGTAACACACAGGCTTCAAGCATAGTTGCCTTGACTTCTGCGGAGACGGGCGTACTTGACTCTTCCTGCGAAAGAGGGGTGTCGAGGTTGGGATCACCGTTGCTGTACTTGTTTAGTGCCATTTCCATGATCTGGACATGTGCATCATACTCCTTGATATTGCTCAACTCGGAGCTGCCTCTCAATTCACGGTACTTCGCGAGCAAATTCTCAATGTCGCTTTTAAACTTGACCCGCAACGCTTGCAGCTTCTTGACCGTGCTATTATAATCCTTTAATGACGTTTCCTCAGCGAGTTTAGCTTCCATGACATTTTGAACCCACCTTTCAAGTTGTTTTACATTATCCTTTGTCTGCGGGTTAGTCGCTTTCGCCATGTACTGTGTTATGTTTTCAATTTCCAATTCGTTTATTTTGTTTTGCATCAGTTGTTTCGTCTTCTCCTGTGCCTCTTTCTTATCTTCCCAGCGCGCGCGGTGGTTCAATAAGTCGTTATACTTGCTAATGTACATCTGTTGCGTTTTTGTAGTTTTTGTCCGTAGAGTGTCCAGTTCGTTTGGTCCTTCGCTTGGTCCTTCGTAGGTTTCTTCACCGTTGCCCCCGTCTTCTTCCTGATGCTGATTTTGTTCGGCGTTTGCAAGTAACAGCCACTCATTATTCCTTTTTATCTCCGCTTCTATCTCTTTGATGTCTTCTTTCAGAGCGTCGAGTGTGTCGTTAAAGGACTTTGGAAATTTCTCTTCTGCTGCTCGAATGAGGTATCCCGCTTCATTTTTATTGTACTCTTCCCTCAAGCTTTCGCCCTTTTTGTCTCGTTCCTGCTCTGTCGTGCGCATCTCTTCCTTTTTTTGCTCTATTTTGTGCTCGTGGATGGCCACCAATGCATTACGCTCGTCAATTTGCACCTGCAGCTTACTGCTTGACAACATTTTTATTTGGCCTTGCATAAGCATGGATGGCGTCATCTTTGGCCTCTTGCCGCCGTTGTCATTCTCTTTGGGCCTGGCCTGTAGCGCTTTGTTCCCGAGCTTCAAAAATGTGAGGTCTCGCAACGGCCACCCTCGATTTCCTCCTCTTGTTACTGTGTCATTTACCCATTTTTCACCGTTCCATTTTTTGACAGTCATAACGGCAGGTCGCAGGTTCGGTGGCGGTGGCGGTGGCGGTGGTGGGTTCGCGGGATTTGCCTTGGGAGGCGGGGGCACGAGTGGTGACTGTGGCGGTGGCGGTGGTGGGTTCTCGGGATTTGCCTTGGGAGGCAGGGGCACGGGTGGTGACTCGTCCCTGAAGGGTGGCGGCATAGGCGATTCGCGCATTTGAATGTTTGTGCGTTTTTGCCACGCATTCTTAAGATCACGCACAAGGCTTTCTTTCCCAGGGTATCGCGCAACCCTTTCTGCCATCTCGTAAAGATCAAACCAAAGAGGTGAGGTTGCGGCACTGTAGGCCTGATCGTCGCCTTCGTCGTTCATGTCACACAGTATAGCCAGTAGAGTGAACATGGCAGAAAGGGTCGATTCATCCTCGGGAAAAGCGTCTGACGCGTCAAACTTTCCTATATAAACCCGGCGCATGGGGTCATTTAGGTCGATTAGTGCACTGTTCCAGGCATTTAGGTGCGTGATGCCCAGCCCTCCCAATACGCGTACCACGTGTCGCATTCCAGAAATCATTGCGACCTGCTTGCCCAGCTCTGCGTTGATATACACGGTTGACAGGTGCGATTGGTCTGGGTTAGTCCACAAAGTGATCAACTCGGAGCGCGTGCTATCGGCGTTGTCGTTCGTTGAAAGTCGTCCGCTCAAAAGGGGAACACCCACTCCCATACGGGCCGCTATGGCCGCCATTGCAACTTCCGATGTCGCCTGCAGTTTAGACGACGGTTTTCCGGTTACGTAATTAAATGTGACTTTGCCGGCGCGGGTTGCGATTTCCCAGATCGCGTCAAGAACGTGTGATTTGTCAGCCTCAGGAAGCGATGCGACAAATGTTTCCGCCAATTCCTCCTTTAAGGTTAGAGTGAAACTCCCCGTACCAAACGCAGATGTAAGCTTCGTATGAATCTCTTCGTTAAGTGTAGAGATCAGGCCCGCTGCGACGTGTTGAGACGTGAGAGAAGCAATGTCCGGAAGGGACACTACGCTCCGACCTTTCTCGAGTGCGGTTGTTACAAAGCTGCCATCAAAGTGTGTGGCAAATTCGACAAGATAGGTGCTCGCCCCGAGTGCCAAAAGCGTTGCGGGGTCGGCGCGAAAAGTGCGGTACACATCGTCGTCGTGGCGATCGCCTTCCAAATTTTCGCCCCCTTCCTCTTTCCCTATCTCATTGCCGATTGTAAGTGGCGATGCATCTGTGGCCTTGTCACATTTCTTGGTGCGTGGCCTGAGAGGCGTGAGCGTGTTAGGCGGTGCGTCCGTCCGGGTCCACGGTGGCACGTATGAGGCCATGACTCGTTCACACTTTTTACGTTTAGCACAATCGGTTATTTAAAAACACTCATGCATTCCCACACACATTGATGTTACTAGTGACACTCAGTTGCAAATTGCTGGTCTGTCACTTTCTCGCAAATGGTTTCAGTTGGGTCTGGTCACATTTTGAATCCACAAAGGATTATTCTTTTCCGTTCAGCTAGTGGTCGAGGTTATTCGAGACCAAGCATCGCTTTAATGGCGGTGGTTTGCGTCTCTGCTGTCTTTACGAACTCAGCGAGCATCGACGCACTCTGGGTGTTTTGGCGCTTGAGGACTACGTTTTCAGCTTGGAGGGACTCGTTTTCGGCTTGGAGGGACTCGTTTTTGCGCTTAAGGGCGTTGAGTTCCTCTTTGTCATTTGCGACATCGCCATCGTCGGATGACGAATCCGCGATCTCTGTTGGCGAGGCGTCGCGCGAAACGCTTGTAGACACGCCGGCTGGGACACTTGCGTTGCCTCTTTTGACGACGTTCAGATGCATGACAGTCGGAGTTGCAAAAAATGGGTAGGCGCTGGCACGGTGGTGCAAGTAATAGTGCTTGTGCTGAAATCCCTTGTCGGAATTGTGAAACTTGTAGTAAAGGTCGTGGTTTGCAAGTTGCACCGGAAGGTGTTCCTTGCTCAGAAGAAGTGTGGTCTCGTGCGTGCCAGCCTCGCGAAAGATGGGACCCACCTTGTTTTGAAGGATCGCGTCTTCAAACTTGTCAAAAAGACCCGGGCAGCGGTCCTTAACCTTGTCCGGATCACGCGCAAGCAGTTCGATAGTGCGACCAATTGCGGAGCTCCAGGAGTATGGCTTCGTCACCTCCGCGGGGGGGCAAAACACTGCACCTTTTGGGTTAAACGTCTCGCCGGGTTTTATCCCCCATTGCTGCCCTCCGACAAGGCTTCCTGAAATGGGAGCTCCATTGTTGTTGTTAAGCAAGTTGCGAAACCAGTACACGACAGCGAGAAGGTCGTCTGGTTTGCACTCGATCTTGGACGCGGCGCTTCCGACAATGAATCGAACGTAATCGTCTTGCAGATCCTTGTCAAACGGTGGCCCGTCCTGAAGAAGTGCAGGATTGTTTTTGCGTTCGGTGTACGTCGTGGTCTTCGCGGCCTCGGCAACGATTGGTTCCATCTCTGAGGGCGAGAGAGGAGTGGCCGCTTCCGTGTTTTCCTCTAGCTCCTGGCCAGGACTGGGCTTGGCGACGATGGTCTTGCTTTTTGTGCCGTTTGGTCGGCGTTTCGACACCTCGTTCACCACGGCGGCAACTTCCTCAGCCGACGCGCCCTTTGTGAGAAAGGCGGTTGACATGCGCTCGCAATTGGAGAGCGCTTTGATAAAGTGCTTGACTTCGTTGCCAATGCCCACGACAAACATGTTGATTCCCTTGTGATTCATGTGTGTCGCCACAGCATCTGCCTTTTGTTTGGTGCAACCAAAACTGTCGAGTCTCACAAACTTTGGCTCTTCATCGACGATATCGGCGATGAGATTCATGGTATTAGAAGATGTGTCTTCTCCGTCTGTAACAAGAAAGATGCTTTCTACCCCGGCCAACTTTTTATTGATGATTGCATCTACGGCGTCGACAAGCGCAGTGGTGCCACTTGGTTGGGGCAAGTTAAACGATTGCTGCACATTGAACATGCACTTCAATGCGGAAGCAGCCACCCTCGACTCGTCAACCTTATCATCCATCGAGGCGGACGCGTCCCACAGCGCGACAATCCCGTCTTTTTTGGGCGGTGTTGGGTTTTGGTACATACATTCAAGCTTGTTTGGGCAGTTGAAGTACCACACGCTGTGTAGACCACTGGGTAGGCCCTTTTTTGTACTATGGGCATCGGTCATCCTGGGTTGGGTTGGGTGCTGCGCTTTGGAGGGCTAGCCGGCTAGGGCTAGCGGTCTGTTTGGTATGACAATCACATGTTAAAGACACGCGTTTACACAGTTTTTTTGCCAGGATCAGTCAACCCTTTCCCTTACGCGACCGCTGACGACGTCGGTTAACCCACGCAGACTTCCGCTGTCTATTACCTTATAATGCGCAAACCGCGAATCTCGCGTACCGTTATGTGCTAGATCAACAATAATGGCGTCCGGGGAGCCATTTCTTTTCATGCATTCTGGATCCGGTGTTGCGGAAATGAATTTTCCGTTTGCGTCCCCGACACCAGTGCAGCGCCACGTCCGAAAGCAGATCGGGATGTCGCGTTCGTACATCATGCAGGAGAAAAAAAGCATCTCGACGTCTGACATGTAAAACTTGTCTGCACATGTGAGGAAACGCGCCAGTCTTCCGTCCGGATCCTCGGGCCACGGTCCAGCCTTCTCGCGTTCTTGGGAAGGGGTGCCCACGTCATGGGTTAAAGTTACAAGTTCGTGTACTTGCATCTCTGGATTGAAGATTGGGTAAGAGGTCCAATTGTTCACGATCCACGCAACGATATCTGTTCTCATTTTGGAAGCCGACGGTTCTAGGGTTCGCGACGTGATACAACCCCGATGCATGCACTCAAGAACCGATGCAAAACATGCGGGGAGGCAGTCCCCATTGCGAACGCCCGTCTCGAGCTTGAGTTTGAAATTTTGAGGGCTAGTGCAGTCGTAATCTTGACGCACCGCATAGGGAAACTTCCAATCCATTCGCGTTTCGCTCATATGCGCAGGTAGCCAGATTGGGTGCTGCTGCACAGTCGCACTTCTAATAACAGGTTAGGGGAAAGTGTGTGATGGTGAGCGATAGCGCTTGAGTCGACCTTTCACGTCGATCGCGCGATGGGTGCCATCGACCTGAACGTAGGAGATGCATATAGACAGGCCAGCATAGAGGCGCGTTTCTTCACCGTACTGTTTGCGACAACCACAATTGCGCTGTTGGTATGCACACTATTGGGCGGATTGAATGTTTATGCTACAACCAACGCCAAAGTTTAGTATTAGTAATAATATCACAGACACAGCCGCTAAATAACGAGATCGCGCGTCACACGCTAAGACCGAAAACGTTGTCGCCAAAAGCGACATGGGCGGCGACAACGACGACGCAAATGTAAACATCATGATGTGGGCGGTGGTTGTTTTATGCACGATAGCTATTTTTGCCATGCATTTAGACAAGGACGCGGAATGGGGTCGCGATACAGCGGCGATACGAGGCAGTGAGGAAGACTCATTAAGTTCCACGCCAGACAAGAAAGCGCAGTAATAGTTTGTTTTGGTAATGTCACAACGTTTCCCCAAAAGCATGTTAACAAAAAGCATGCTAGTTGTATCCTAATCGCAGCCTGGTCACAGCCTCAAATTTTCCGAGGCGTCGTCTGCACAGGCCGCGATGTGTCGAGCTGTTCTGAATTTTCATCCATAAAGAAGACGCGTGCCCAAGAGTGTTGCGTTTCACACGTTGACAACGCTGTTTACGATCACAAAATGGCCTGCTTCTTCGTGGTCTTTGCCCTCCACGTGTGGGTGATGGGCAAGACCATTAACGATCTCAAAATCGACCACGCCAGCCACCGAACTCCCGGCTATCCGTTCGCAAAAATGCTCAACGGCGAGAGGGTTGTTGACAAGTGTCGAGTAGGCAAGCGTGTACGCCACGCAGTGTCCATAAGCATCTTCCTTTGGTAGCGAATCGTTGAGATTCTTAAGAGCGGCGACGGAGCGATTGAGATCGCGCGATTGGCTTTGGCTGAGCGTGTAAACGCCCCTTCGCGCCGGAATGACATCGGCCTTGGCAGTCACGCCAGCAAAGTCCAGTAACTCGCCAACGGATGTGCCCACCTCATGGAGCGGCACAAGCATGAATTCGCGTGTTGCGAGCTCTACGGGAGAAGCGCCCGCTTGTTTGAGATCCTGCGCATTTCCCGGTTTTGCAAATACGTACTGCGATGCGCCGTTGCCCATTTCGCGAATCTTGTTGTTGGTGTAGAGGGGGTGCTTAGAGTGTAACGAATACTCCACAAAATCGTGGTAGAATCGGTGAGGGTTTTTGTTCCCAGCGCCCACATGCAGCACTTTGAAACTTCGGCCCACGTTAGGAGCGGCAAGTGCGAAGGCCTTGTTGTCGAGGTCCGCGCCCCGGGCCGCCTCTGCGCGCTTAGCACTGTCGGCGACGTAAACCACGGACGATGCGGGCGTTGTGCCTTCAATGGCGTGTGGCTGCAAAGCGGCGATGGTGCGTGCGATCCGAGAGTCGCCCCGCAGCGCCTCTGGGGCGAGTTCCCCGCGAAGAATTGCGCTCTCCTCGATTGGAAGCTCCTCGAGCACTTCGGGAGAAAAGATGGCCTCGTGCCTCGCAAGGCGCAATTCATCGGGTTTCGTGCTGATGTTTTTCCCACCAAGCGTGTGCTGTGTCGCTGCTGTGTGCAGCCCGTTAAGAAGGCTAGATGTGTCAACAACAAGTGCCAACGCGTGTCCGGCCACGGTTTCCTTGGTCCCACCGCCCTCGCTCGCCTCTGCACTAGTCGCACCGACAACCGCCATTCCAATTGTGTAGTAGGGGTGCAACACATTTCTCGCCGCTCGAATGTATTTATACTTCATGCGCTCTTCCTCTGTAGAATCAAGCGCTGCTTGCAGAGCGCTTAAGACGAGCATCGCGGAGCCGTCACAGTCGTTTGCTTCGATAGGAGTGCGCATCGGCGCTCGTAGCCAACTTTCCAACGGAATAAATTCTGACCCCTTTGCTCCCATGACCGCACAGCCGTCGCTTCGATAGGAAACAAGATAATTTGCAATTGTGGAGGCGGCCGATGCGATAGTTTGCATCCATACGGCAGCTTTAAGACCCGGCTTTGCAGTCGCATTTAGGAACTTGTCGATTTCCGCTGGTTCAAATTCCAGTTCCATGCCAGTGGCCTTCTCGAGAAGGTTGTTGAGCACATCGTTCCCGAAAGGAAACTTTTGGTCAATGACATTATGCACAAGGTCGTACCCCTTTTCATTCACTCCCACGGGCGCTTTACCCACGGTTTTGGTCAGCGCAGGGGACAGCTCGTACACCAGGTTCTTTGCGCGCAGATCCCAGGCCGAATGCGCCCATCGGTCCACTTCGCTTTCAGCTGCGTCAAGTTTGTTCTTTTCTTCTTGATTAGAAATGAACACAACGTCCATGGGTTCGTTTGCGTGATTGACGATGTTTATGTTGGAAGCGCCGATCGTGCTCATGTGCGCCGCATTTGCGCCGTAGAAAAGTGGTTGCAAGTGGTGCGCATTGCCCTGTTTAAGAAGTGTACTCAGGTACACAGATGCTGCTCCCGCGCGTGTTTCAACGAGCGTGCCGTTGATGGCTGCGCCGATTCTCTGCGACGCGATGTTTAGTTTGGCCCGGCAATCCATGTGCAACTTACCCTCTTTAACGTCAACCAATTCGGACGGGAGCTCAATTCGGATGCGCGTTGCAATGTTCCTGTCAAGTTCTGCATGCTCGGCACTTGTTGAGTGGGTCAAAGAAAAGTCAGTTTCAGCGTCATCTGCCGCGGCGTTTAGGTTGCCGCCCAAGGTAAGAAATATTTTTCCAAACTCTGGTTGGGATTGCGTCGCATCAAAAGTCAGAAAATATCCGTTTTGTGTGATATGAGACCCCTCTGTCTGCAGTGAAATGGACATTCCCGTATGTCGGGACTCCTCCCCGGGTTCCCCCCCACCAAACCGACCCTCGCATGACGCCACCGGTTCGGTTGGCAGTAGCTCGCCCATGGAAGCTTTCGTCTTACCTTGTCAAAGTCGCTACACTACCCAAACTTCTCGCAGTCTGGCTTATGCTCACAAGCATCGCAACAAATCGGCGCGCTATCCTAGCTCACCAGCAGCACCCGATTGGTTTACGGGAAACGCGAATGCACTTTGCATTTAGTCAGAAACAAGCACTGTTAGAAAGTGAAGCCGGTAAGGATGGGTGATGATGATGATCATGTCGGAGCAAAACGCCAGAGGTTACTCGACATAACACCAAAACCGCCGTCATACGTTTACGTTTCGTGTATAGACGATACGGATCGATTAGTAGAAGTTGACACTCGCATTTTGGAACCGTTCGATTGCCGGTTGTACAAACTCATTCTCTACAACATGCCAAACAAGTGCACACGAACTGGTCACTTTTACTGGCGATCTGGAATGACAAAGGGGATGCTTACGACCCTTACACGCTCGCTTCAACACGGGCAACTGAGTTTATCGCGGGGTACGACGCTCGAAGAAGCGCTGAACACCTTTGAGTACGAAGGCGTAAACATGGGTATTCCAAATCACCGAATATGCGAAGTGAGTATGATCAAGCTTCCGCGACAGGGCATTGGTTTTCAAAAACGACCAGAATCTGTAAGCTCTGTCGTTTTACGCACCTGTGAGCAGATTGCACATGCTATCGTGACATGGCCCCGACTTGAAACTGCGCTAGAAACATCGCTACACGGGGGGGCGCCCATATGTACAAGCACGGCCTCCCGCGTGTGGGTGCGTTTCTGCTCTAAACCTCGCCTATACGCTGAGAAGGGGGATGTAGAAGCGTCGCTTGCGCGAAAATGGCCTCAGTGGTGCGCACAAACATTGGTCGCAATCGGAGTATTGCACCACCGACTCGCGGCAACTAAGGAGATTGACAACAAGGCTCGAAACCAAGCATCGTTCGACGCGCTTGCTAACGCAGTGTTCAAGGATCCACTTGGAGGGTTTTTTGGTTCTGCAATGGATGTGCCCCGACAGAGTCAAGACTCGTCAATGCGACGAGAAATATTGCACGGAGAACGTTTTGCAAATGAAATGCGCCACACCGCAATCGACAGTAGCGTCTCCACCACTGGGCCGGTAAGTTCGAAAGAGGCACCGACCCCGACCATTCCCAAAGAGGCGGGTCAATTCGCAAGAGCTTGTCTCGGACTGGCGGAAACGATTTTGCGCAACGCGACATCTCCGGCGACGATCTTTAGTGGCCAGTGTTCTGACGATCATGGAAAAACCATGGAGCGAAAGCAGCTTGCCACCTCGCTGTCCCAGCGAGGTGTAAAACTTGTAAAATGGGCTGATGAAGAAAGATTCTCTATGAGACCACTCGTTTTCCCTCCAACATGGTCACTGGAAACGGATACGGGGGGGCATGTTGGTTCGGTGCATGCCACTATGCTGCTCGATTTTTCATCCATGCGTTAACGCCGACTGCACGATTCACCAACACCGCGCGCTTTTGCGCGGAAGGCCAGCACCACAAGCCGCACCCACTCTAGAATCACTCTATCTGTGGGAGTGATACCAAACACTACACAACCACTGGCGATCGGCCAACAGACTCCACGCACCCAGCGTCGCGCAGCACCCAATGGCCATCCCGATCCAAAAAGTGAGCATGAAGTTGCGCGGAGTAGAGAAGACCACATGCAAACCCGTTTACGGCCGCGACGACGTTGAGCTCGCCGGTTGCCTCGTGACCGCCGAAGCGATCCGTGGCGATCGCGTAGCCACCATCAACACGATTGCAAATCTGACCATTCTCGAGCTTAACAAACGCATCGAATCAATCAATGCGCATCGTCGCAAGGAAATAGCCCTCGCCCACAAGAAGTGCAGGGATGCAAAACGCCTGGCACGCGCAAAGTACCCAGGCGCAGTGGACGCAAAAGCGATCGGCAAGTCCGGCAAATGCGGCAAGCGCAACGTTACCGTTTCCGAGATCGCCGCGCCCATGCCCGACGATGGCGCAAACGACCCAAACGCCGATCTTAAGAAGATGTAGCAATCGCAACGCGCGTACCAAACGGCCTGTGTGGTAGCCATGGAAGTGTGCACTTTATAACATTTTTTTAATTGAGTCACTTTCTAAACGTTCATTGTCGCCACGACACCCCGATTGCTCCTTTAGTAAGGCAGCGATTTTGGCGTCGCGAAATAGTGCTATTTTTTTCTGTGGGAGTGGATGAGTGCCGCTTTCAACTCTTTCTCTTGCTATTTTTACCGCTTCCGAGCCAGTCGCTTGTGCATGCGATTTTCCTTTTGGGTTGGGGTTGGGGTAGATGCGCATGGCGGCAGCGCGAATCTCTGTGTCGCTTGTTAGATACACCTTGGGTTTGGGTTCTTGACAAAGATAATTTTGGTCGGTGTATGCACCCAAAGGCCAGTCATTGCATGTTTTCGATCTGTCCTTACAACCCTTACTAAATAGTGGACGATGTTTGGTTCTGTTTCTAAGCAGTTTTCTCAAGGCGACAAATAAGGCAAGAATGCCAAGCAGAAATGCAGTTTCTCCAAATGTAAAGGCGATAGACATGGTGCCATTTTTGGGATGCAAGAACCCGGACAGGTGCATTTAGCGGGAAGCGTCCACGACAACGCTCTCGTTAAAAACAAGAACGGGTGTGGGCAATGGGGAGTGTTCCGGCGGCCACTGCCAAGGAAACACATCGGACAGCGCCTGCGGCTTGTTGATTAAATCATTTATTGCCATGCACTTGTGAGCCATCGTGAAGAGCTGCCCCTTGGGTTCACACCCGGTCGGCAAAATGTGCATTGAAAGTCGTGGGTGAGCCGCTACACCATTTCCAGGATCAGAACAGACGCGCGCACGGAATTCCTTTGGTGGTGGCGATGGCGGCATTGGAGCGCGATTCTTTTTCAGATTCTCGAGGTCGTCCAAGCTGACATGCCTTATGCCGTGGTTTTGTGGAGTGGTGATGGTCTTACTTTTAGTGTCTGCGCAAGACTCGCGAAGTAGCAGCGCCTCAAGTGATCCAGACGGCGGTGGCTCCCACATGACTGTTTGGGTTAAGTGTGGAAGTGCGCCCATTTCGACCATTGTAGAAAAGAAGTCGACATTCTCAACGGATTCGTCAAGCTGCACAGTTGGCAAGTCTGTGATCAACGTATCACTGGTAGCTGTGGCTACCGTCGAGTTAGCAGAACCGTATTCTAACTTTTGCTGCGATTTTGACAAGAATGTGACGTACGCGCGATTTTTTATGTGATTGTCTGAGCGATTTCTCAAAAGGCGGGCAATTTCGCTCCACTTTGGTCCCCGAGCATTGTATTCAGCCTTAATGATTGCGTCTTCTGCGGGAGTAAATGGTCCCCTGTTGAGGGAAGGGTCCAGATGATTGTGAAACCGCTCTCGGCATTGTTTTCCATTGCGTCCTGGGACGTGCTCGCACACCCTTGCCCATTGCTTTCCGTGGATTTCAATAGCGTGTAAAAGACGTTGATCTTCAAACGGTGTCCAGTGACCAGTTGTTCGCCACCTGCTTTCGCCCGGGAAACAATGTGCGTTTACTCGAGCCGTTTCGATCGCTTTTTTTTTGATTGGCGACTTGCTGTCTGGTGTTAGTGCTACTAACCCCCCCCGAGATGGAACGGGTGCTGCGTCAGGACTCGTTGCCTGTAGGCGCATCACTCGTGTGTTTTTCATGTCTTCTGTATCCACCACAGTGTGTCGATCAAGTCTACGTGTGTGTTATCTGGACTTAGATAGCGAAAGGTATATGACGATTGTGGCACAATGTTAGACAGCGCTAACCTCCAAGAAGACCACTCCATTACCAAAAGTAGTGAAGTGTGTCTTTCCATGTCCAAACAGGCTCTTGCATCAACGAAAGCTTTGTATGAGGCCATACAATCGATACAGAAAAATGGTGGAAGTGAGCTTGACCTCGATGCTGTAAAGCGCGTTGTAAAACAAGCCAATTCAACCATTCACCGATTAGATCGTGAACTCGCTCAATTGAAAGTGCAAGCAAGGGTTGAAAAGGATGTTTTGCGCGCGGAAATGCACAGTGAACTTATCGATGTCGCTGCCAATGCCGCGCGTGTCGCCGAGAGACAGAGCGTGCTCTTCGAGCGAGCACAAGCGCTCAACGGCTCCGCAAGTGCTTGTGACCGTGCTGGAGCAAGTGCATCATTTGTTGAGTCTGCGCTACACTCCCTTTGCCCACACAATTACTCAAGGTCCCCTGGCTGCGATCAGCTTGCAGCACTTGCGTCCCGTGTCTAGTGTGCATGGTTGCTACGAACTTTCTGGAAATTGCTTGTGATTAGCTTTTTGTCTTGCCGCGGATGCACATTTCCAGCACTTGGATCACGTATGGGTTGCGTTTAGGCCGCAAGTAGGCCGCAAGTAGGCCGCCCGCTGCTAACATCCCTTGAAGGCTAAAGGCCTATTCTGTGGAAGTTGGTAGGGCCGCCTGTATCCCG
>Ga0208277_1001079_pt1 | contig 16069 bp, 13 predicted proteins | sample ETNtaG_5_FD_185782 | JGI IMG/M metagenome (GOLD analysis project Ga0208277, IMG submission 185782) | Marine microbial and viral communities from oxygen minimum zone, Eastern Pacific Ocean - ETNP201406SV205 (SPAdes) (version 2) | ecosystem: Environmental > Aquatic > Marine > Oceanic ...
GTAGATTTCACAATTTTTGATATATGCTTATAATGAACATGGCATATGTTTGGAAATAAATGATGTTCTATTTGAAAGTTTAAACCACCGACAAACCAATTTACAATTTTGGAATCTTTGGCAAAATTAGCTGTTGTTTTTAGTTGATGTATCATCCATTCATTTTCAAGTTCTCCTTCTTCTGAGGGGACAGGAAAAGAGACTCCTTCAACTACATGAGCTAATTGAAAGGTTAGAGTTAAAATAAATCCTGCTACCATATTCATGATTAACCAACCTAACAAGACTTGCCACCAAGAAAATGGAGAAAAAATAATAGGTAAAACAAGTGAAGAAAGAATAAAAATTTCAGATTTATTTAAATCTATCATTTTTTTTATTTCATTTTTCAAAATTTCACCAAATATAATTCTTTTATAAAGCCATAACATGTATGCCGCTCCTAAAATAACACCCAAACTTGCTATTGTAGCCACTAGAAAACTTTTCTTAAAAGCGCCCATTAAAATTAAGAATTCACCAACAAAACCACTTGTGCCAGGCAGTCCAAGAGCTCCCAATGTGAATACCATGAATACTATTGCATACTTTGGCATTATCTGGACTAATCCACCGTATTTATCTATTAATCTAGTGTGATGTCTTTCGTAAACAACACCAACACATAAAAATAAAGCAGCAGATACAAGTCCATGACTAATCATTTGAAATATACTTCCTTCAATGCCTTGTTGAGTCATGGTAAATATTCCAAGTGTAACAAAGCCCATATGCGCAACAGATGAATATGCTATAAGTTTTTTCATATCTTCCTGCATTAATGCAACTAAAGAAGTATAAATTATTGCAACTAAACTTAAAAAATATATTAGAGGCACAAAATACTCAGAGGCTATAGGAAAAAGTCCTAAAGAAAATCTAATAAATCCATAACCTGCCATTTTTAGCAATATAGCTGCCAAAAGTACCGACCCTGCTGTTGGAGCTTCAACATGAGCATCTGGTAACCAAGTATGTACTGGCCACATTGGTGTTTTTACTGCAAAAGAACTAAAGAATGCTAGCCACAACAGGTTTTGGTATTTTGCATCTATTCCTATTTCATATAGTTTTTCAACATCTGTTGTTCCAGTTAACCAATAAATAGAAATTATAGCGACTAACATCAATACAGATCCTAATAATGTATACAAAAAGAATTTGAAAGCTGAATAGACTCTTCTTTCACCGCCCCATATACCAATAATTAAAAACATCGGTATTAACCCAGCTTCAAAAAATAAATAAAAAACAACTAGATCAAGAGAACAAAAAACTCCAATCATGAAAGTTTCCATTAATAATATGGCTATCAAAAAATCTTTTAATCTTTTCTTAATTGTAGCGTTTACCGAAATAATACAAATTGGTGTAATAAAAGTAGTTAAAACAATAAACAAAATTGAAATACCATCAATACCGACCTTGTAATTAACAAAACCTGATAACCACTCTCTATTTTCTACAAATTGAAAATCAACTGAGCCTTTGTCAAAAACATACCATAAGTAAATTGAAAGAAAAAAGTTTGCTATTGATATAAATAATGAAAGATATTTACTTGCTTGGTATTTTCCACTAGATGATCTGACAAAAAAAATAAAAAGCGCGCCTATAGTTGGTAATAAAATTAATGATGATAAAATTGGAAAATTCATTATTTAACCAAAAGTAAAGTTAGCAGAATTGAAAACCCTATAAGCATTACAAAAGCATACTGATATATATATCCGCTTTGAAATTTAACCGCTTTTAAAGAAAAATATTTAATTAATTGTGATATGCCATCAGGTCCAAATTTATCTATTATAGAAACATCAATTTTTTTCCAGAAAAAGTACCCTATTTTTTTTGATGGTTGAACAAAAATATAATCATAAAGTTCATCAAAGTACCATTTGTTTTTTAAAAATAAGTAAAAAGGCTTGTTTGATTCTACAATTGAATCAACAATTTTTTTATTTTTTATAAATAAGTAATAGGCTAGAGGTATAGATATAATAACTAATATTGGTGTTAAATAAATAAACCAAATTGGAGGATGGTCCTTGCTTAGCGGTTCTAAAAATTTAATTGAACTTGACCAAAATTCATAGGATGTTTCATGACCAATAAATAAATCTTTAAATAAAATACCAGCAAAAATTGCACCTAAAGCTAATATTATTAATGGGACAAGCATAGTCATCGGTGATTCATGCATGGAATCTATTTTTAGTTTTGAGTTATTATAGCTTCCGTGAAAAGTCTTAAATATAAGTCTCCAAGAATAAATAGATGTTAATAAGGCTGTAATGACACCTATGCTTGAAGCATAAAATCCTAGACTATTCCCCTTTAAAAATGCAAATTCTATTATTGCATCTTTTGAGTAAAAACCTGAAAGAAATGGGAATCCAGTTAGTGCCAATGTCCCAATTATCATTAAAGCATAAGTATAAGGTAGTTTTTTCCACACACCGCCCATTTGATTAATATCTTGCTCATTTTTAAAAGAATGTATTACAGAACCTGATCCTAAAAATAACAATGCCTTAAAAAAAGCATGTGTAAATAAATGAAACATAGCAACATTATAGGCGCCAACACCAGCCGCAAAAAACATATATCCAAGTTGACTACATGTTGAATAAGCTATAATTTTTTTTATGTCAGTTTGTACCAACGCAACACTTGCTGCAAAAAATGCTGTAACCATGCCTACTATAGTTATTATTGATAGTGCTAATTCTGAATATTCATATATAGGTGAGCATCTAACTACCAAAAAAACTCCAGCAGTGACCATTGTTGCCGCATGAATTAAAGCAGATACTGGTGTAGGTCCCTCCATAGCATCTGGAAGCCATGTATGAAGAAAAATCTGAGCAGATTTTCCCATGGCTCCTATAAATAAAAGTAAACATATCAAATCAACAGCATTTATATTAATACCTATAAACACTAGCTCTCTATCCATTATTTCTGGAATTTTTTGAAAAACTTCATTGTAATTTACAGTTCCAAAAATATAAAAAATTAAAAAAATACCTAACGCAAATCCAAAATCACCTACTCTATTAACCAGAAATGCTTTTATAGCAGCTGCATTCGCACTTTGTTTCTTAAACCAAAAACCAATTAAAAAATACGAACACAATCCAACACCTTCCCATCCAAAGAATAATTGAATAAAATTGTCTGAAGTTACTAGTGTTAACATTGCAAAAGTAAATAAAGATAAATAAGACATAAATCTTGTCTTGTGAGGATCGTGAGACATATACCCAATTGAGTAAATGTGCACTAATGATGATATAACCGTAACTACAACAAGCATTACTGATGATAAAGCGTCTATATTGATAGACCAATTTACATTTAAAGTGCCTGAATTAATCCAAGTTGTAATTATTAAATTGTTTTCATAACCAGTATTTGCAACTTTATAAAAAACAATTAAAGAAAGCAAAGCTGAAACAGATACAGATAAACTTGTTATAATTTGAGACATCTTGTCTCCAATTAATTTTCCGAAAAAACCTGAAATTATAGAAGCCAACAAAGGTAAAAATAAAATTAAATATTCCATTTTATCCTTTTAACTCATGAATTTCTTCGACTCTTACTGTTCCTGAGTTTCTATAATAAACAACTATTATTGCTAAACCTATAGCGGCTTCAGCTGCTGCTACTGTTAAAATAAATAATGTAAAAATTTGACCACTTAAATCATTAATAAAAATAGAAAATGAAACTAAATTTATATTAACCGCAAGAAGCATTAATTCGATACTCATTAAAATTACAATTATATTTTTTCTATTAAGAAAAATTCCAACTATGCCAATAGTAAATATTATTGCCGCTAATGTTAAATAGTGACCCAAACCAATACTAAGCATCAATTTTTACTCCTTTATTGCTCTCAGGATTGGTCAGTACCACACCATCTTTTTTTTCTCTTGAAATTTGTTTAAAATAGCTTTGTTTTTTAACTCCAGATCTTTTTCTAAAAGTTAATACTATTGCCCCTATCATGGCCACTAGAAGTATCATTCCAGACAATTGGAATAAGTGAATATAGTCAGTATAGATAATATTTCCCAACATTTGTGTATTGGTAGTACCAGAATTTATATCTATTGTAGCTGCATTAACTAGATCAGGTTTATATTTCCAACCTCCAATAACGATAATTAGTTCAAAAAATATGATTAAACTTACAAGCAATCCAATTGGAATATGCGTGCTTCTATCTCTAGATGTAAACCATTCACTTTTTTGTTGAGCTACATTAAGCATCATTACAACAAATAAAAATAATATAGCTACGGCACCCACGTAAACAATTAGCATAATCATGCCTAAAAATTCTGCACCAATCATTATAAATAAACAAGATACGCTTATAAAATCTAATATAAGAAAAAAAACAGAGTGAACTGTGTTTTTAGATACGGTTACCATTATGGCTGAAAATATTGCAATAAATGAAAAAATATAAAAAAAAATTGCGTGTGTAGACATTTAATTACCTATGAGAGCTGTCAGCATTAATATTGGCTGCTAAGACGTTTTCCCATCTATCTCCATTTTCTAGTAGTTTTTCTTTATTATAATAAAGTTCGTCTCTTGTTTCTGTAGAAAATTCAAAATTAGGTCCTTGGACTATAGCATCAACTGGGCAAGACTCTTCGCATAAACCACAATAAATACATTTTAACATATCTATATCGTATCTTGTAGTTTTTCTGCTACCATCTTCTCTTTCAGAAGATTCAATGGTAATTGCTTGAGCCGGACATACCGCTTCGCACAATTTACAAGCTATGCATCTTTCTTCACCATTTGGATATCTTCTTAGAGCATGTTCTCCTCTTGATCTTGGACTAACAGCTCCTTTTTCATGAGGATAATTAATTGTTTTCTTTGGTTTAAAAACTTCTTTAATAGCAATTATTAAACCTGTTAGGAAATCAATCATCAATACAGTTTTTATTATTCTAGAAATTTTCATATTAATTCACTGGTAATAAATCAAAATATAATAAATAGCCTGCAGTTAAAACAACCCAAGTCAATGAAAATGGAAGAAATATCTTCCATCCTAATTTCATAAGTTGATCATATCTATATCTTGGAACTATTGCTTTAACTAATGCAAACAAAATAAATAAAAATAAAATTTTAAAAATCATCCAAATTGGTCCTGGTACTAAATTAAAAGGAAAAACATCTATTGGGGACAACCAGCCTCCCAAGAACAATATTGAGCCCAAAGCACACATCAATAAAATATTTGCATATTCACCAAGCCAAAACATTGCATACATCATTCCTGAGTATTCAGTTTGATATCCGGCTACCAATTCAGCTTCGGCTTCAGGAAGATCGAAAGGTGGTCTATTAGTTTCAGCCAATGCAGAAATAAAAAAAATAATGAACATTGGAAATAATGGAATAATAAACCAAAGATTTTGTTGGGCTTTTACGATATCACTTAAATTTAATGAACCTACGCAAAGTAAAACATTTATAATTATTATGCCTATAGAAACTTCATATGATACCATTTGAGCAGCAGATCTTATTGATCCTAAAAATGGATATTTTGAATTCGATGCCCAGCCACCCATTATAATTCCATAAACACCCAATGAAGAAACAGCAAATAAAAAAAGTATACCAACGTTAATATCGGCAATAACAAATGTTTCACTGAAAGGTATTACAGCCCAAGCTACTAGGGCTAAAGTCATAGTAACAATTGGGGCTAAAATAAATATAATTTTATTTGAGCTTGCTGGAATTATTATTTCTTTAAACATATATTTTAAAGCATCGGCTAAAGATTGAAATAGACCAAATGGACCAACAACATTAGGTCCTCTTCTTTTTTGAACAAATGCCCAAACTCTTCTATCAAGCCAAACGATCATTGCAACTGCAGTTAATACTGGAATTAATAAAATCAAAATTTTATATATTTCAGAAAGTAAAGTAATTAAATATTCCATCATTATCCATCAGTGCCAGTTTTTTTAATATTTATCTTTAAATTTTTACATTCAGTCATTGTTTTAGATGCTCTAGCAATTGCATTTGAATGATAATAATCTATATTATCCACATAAATTTTCTCTTCTAAAAATTCGTATTCTGGAATAACAAAATCTTTTTTATCTTTATGTAAATTCAGATAATTAATCATTGATTTTATTAATTCATCTTTATTGGAGAACAAACTTTTTCTTTTTAATTTAGCTGATAGTTCGTTAACAATTTGCCAATCTTCTTTAGCTTCTCCAGGTGGATATGATGCTTTATAAGCTTTTTGAATTTTTCCTTCTAAATTAGTAAAATAACCATCTTGTTCTGTATAGGTTGCTCCAGGTAAAATTATGTCAGCAATATCTGCCCCATAGTCACCATGACTTCCTATATAAATTATGAATTCTTTATTTTTTTTAAACTTTAAATTCTCTTGACCAAATAAAAAAAGAACATCGAATTCATTTTTTTTAATTTTATCTAAAGTAATATTTTTTCCATTTTTTGAACTTAAGATATTAAGATCATAAGAACCTACGGTAGAAGCATTGTTTGATAGAATATTCAATGAATTCCAATCATCGTTAATTTTATTATTTTTTTTTAAATATTTTTTTAATTCTTCGAATATATATGTAGAAGATTTTAGTTTTAATACTGATTGACCAATTAAAAAAATTGGCTTTTTTGCTACATCAATAATTTTAGATAATTCGTGCTTGTCGTTAATAATATCTTTAATTGTTTTGGTTGAATTTTCTAAAACTGTATATGGATAAGTAATATCTCCAACTGCGCCCAATGAATAGACTTTAATATTTTTATTTATAAATATTTTTCTAATTCTTGAATTTAAAATGGTGGCTTCATATCTAGGATTTGATCCAATTAAAACAATTAAATCTGCATCTTCTATACCTGAAATTTTTGAGTTAAATATATAATTATTTCTACTACTTGAATTTACATAATAATTTTCATTCCTAGAATCTAAATTTTTTGATTTAATCGTCTTATCAAAAAAATCTTTTATTATATAAAGTGTTTCCATATTAGTCATGTCACCTGTAATTCCTGCTATTTTGTCAGATGGGGTCATAGAAATTTTATCAAAAATTTTAGAATATGCTTCTTTCCATGATATTTTCTCAAATTTGTTTCTTAATTTTATGTAAGGAGTGTCTAATCTTTGGTTTTTTAAACCATCGCAAGCATATCTAGTTTTATCTGATATCCACTCTTCATTAATTTCCTCGTTTATTCTTGGTAAAACTCTTTTTACTTCCCAACCGTAAGTATCAACTCTAATATTTGATCCTATAGCATCCATAACATCAATGGTTTCTGTCTTTTTTAATTCCCACGGTCTTGCCTCAAATACATAAGGTTTTGAAGTAAGAGCTCCTACTGGACATAAATCAATAACATTTGCTGACATTTCTGACTCCATTGATTTTTCTAGATAAGTTGTAATTTGCATATCTTCACCTCTTCCGATTGCACCCAATTCAGGTACGCCAGCAACTTCAGTAGCAAATCTTATACATCGTGTACAATGAATGCACCTTGTCATTTGAGTCTTAATCAATGGGCCCATATATTTTTCAGGAACATATCTTTTATTTTCTTTAAATCTACTTTTGTCGATTCCGTAAAACATAGATTGATCTTGAAGATCACATTCACCTCCCTGATCACAAACTGGACAATCAAGTGGATGATTAGCAAGAAGAAACTCCATTATACCTTTTCTAGATTTTTCAACTTTTTCTGTATTAGTTTTTATAACCATTCCTTCAGCAGCTGGCATTGCGCATGAAGCAATGGGTTTAGGTGATTTTTCCATTTCAACAAGACACATTCTACAATTACCTGCAATTGAAAGTTTTTCATGATAACAAAATCTAGGAATCTCTACACCCGCTTGTTCACAAGCTTGTAATACTGTTAGTCCTTCTTCAACTTCTACATCAATGTCATTTACTTTTAATTTAAGCATTTTCTTTTTCTAATAAGTGTTGATCGACTAAGTAAGGAATATTTTTTTTTTGTTTTACAACTGGGTCAAACTTATTTCTTTCAATTATTTCATCTTTAAAATGTCTAATTAATCCCTGCACAGGCCAAGCTGAACCTTCTCCAAAGGCACAAATTGTATGACCTTCTATTTGCTTTGTAACATCCATTAACATATCAACTTCATCGATTGTTGCATCTCCTTTAGCCATTCTTTCAAGCATTCTCCACATCCAACCTGATCCCTCTCTACAAGGAGTGCATTGACCACAACTTTCATGTTTATAAAACCTGGCAATTCTTGCCATGCATTTAATAATGTCTTGGTCATTATTTATGACAACAATACCTGCTGTGCCAAGACCTGTTTTATTTTCAACACAAGCATCAAAATCCATTTTAATTGTATCACAAATTTTTTTGGGCAATAAAGGCATAGAGGAACCTCCAGGTATTACAGCTTTTAAATTATCCCATCCACCAACAACTCCTCCGGCATGTTTTTCGATTAAATCTTTTAAAGGTATGCCCATCTCTTCTTCAACGTTACAAGGATTATTAACATTGCCTGATATACAGTAAATTTTTGTTCCTGTATTTTTTTCACGACCAAGAGATGAAAACCACTTACCACCTCTTCTTAAAATTGTTGGAACTACTGCAATTGTTTCAACATTATTAATTATAGTTGGGCAGCCATATAATCCAATTAAGGCAGGAAATGGAGGTTTTAATCTAGGCTGACCTTTTTTACCTTCCAAACTTTCAAGTAGAGCTGTTTCTTCACCACAAATATATGCTCCAGCGCCATAATGAATATAAATATCAAAATCCCAGCCTGTTTGTGAAGAATTCTTTCCAATTAATCCTTCTTCGTATGCTTCATTAATTGCTTGTTGAAGTTTTTGACCCTCATTGAAATACTCTCCTCTTATATAAATATAACAAACATGTGCGTTTACAGCATATGAAGCTATCAAACATCCTTCGATTAATTTATGAGGTTCGAATCTTAGTATATCGCGATCTTTACAAGTTCCTGGTTCTGACTCATCCGCATTAATTACTAAATAATGGGGCCTTGAACCCACTTCTTTTGGAGCAAAAGACCATTTTAATCCAGTTGGAAATCCCGCTCCTCCTCTACCGCGTAATTCTGAAGTTTTTATTTCATTAATAATCCATTCACGTCCTTTTTTACAAATTTCATTTGTATTATTCCAATCTCCTCTCTTTTTTGCCGATATTAAATCTGCACCTAAATCGTTATATAAATTTTTAAATATTCTGTCTTCGTCTTTAAGCATTTTTATTATCTAGTAATGTTATTCTAATATTTTCAGGTTCAGTACTTAATCTACCTCTGTAAGAACCAGGTATTAGTTTTTGATTAGTGTTTACTTGATCTATTATTTTTTCTAATTTTTGAGGATCCAAATCCTCAAAATAATCTTCATTTATTTGTATCATTGGTGCATTAACACAAGCTCCTAAACATTCAACCTCCATCCAAGAAGATTTTCCATCTTTAGTAATTGTAGATTCATTTTTTGATATTTTTTTTTTACAAACATCGACTAATTTATAAGCACCTCTGAGCATGCAAGGTGTTGTTGTGCAAACTTGAAAAAAATATTCTCCTACTGGCGCTAGATTGTACATGGTATAAAATGTTGCTACTTCATAAACTTTTATGTAGGGCATATTAAGCATTTTGGCTATATACTTCATGGCAGACAAAGGTATCCAATTATTATTTTGTCTTTGCGCTATATATAGCAAAGCCATTACAGCGCTTTGTTGTTTTCCTTTGGGATAATTTGAAATTATTTTTTCTGCATTATTTAAACTTTTCGCATTAAATTTAAAATTATCTGGCTGATCTTTAGAAATTTTTTTTATACTCATCTATCAACCTCTCCAAAAACTATATCCATCGATCCAAGAACCGCAGGTACGTCTGCTAACATATGGCCTTTGATTAGATAGTCCATGGCCTGTAAATGAGAAAATCCTGGTGCTCTTATTTTGCATTTATAAGGTTTGTTTGATCCATCTGAAATTAAATAAACTCCAAACTCTCCTTTGGGTGCTTCTACAGCAGTATAAATTTCATCTTCATCAACCCTATAACCCTCAGTGAAAAGCTTGAAGTGATGAATCAATGCTTCCATTGATTGTTTTAATTCTTTTTTTGGTGGCGGACTAATTTTTCCATCATTTGTTTTTATAGGACCTTTAGGTAAATTTTTTAGACATTGATTAATAATGGTAACACTCTCTCTCATTTCCTCAATTCTACACAAATATCTATCATAGCAGTCTCCATTTTTACCAACTGGTATCTTAAAATTTAATTGATCATAGCAATCATAAGGTTGTGATTTTCTAAGATCCCAAGGAACACCCGATCCTCTAAGCATTACTCCAGAAAAAGAATAATCAAGAGCATCTTGTTTAGATACTATGCCTATATCAACATTTCTTTGCTTAAAAATTCTGTTATCTGTTAAAAGAGTTTCTAGATCATCAATTATTTTTGGAAATTTTTCACAAAATTGAGCAATTTCGTCACTTAGTCCTTGTGGTAAATCCTGATGAACACCTCCTGCTCTAAAGTAATTTGCATGCAAACGCGAACCAGAAACTTTTTCATAAAATCCCATTAAAGTTTCTCTTTCTTCAAACCCCCACAAAGTTGGCGTTAAAGCTCCTACATCCATAGCTTGAGTAGTTACATTTAATATATGACTAAGTATTCTTCCTATTTCGCAAAAAATTACTCTAATATATTGAGCTCTAAGAGGTACATTGATTTTTAAAATTTTCTCTATGGCAATTGCAAATGCATGTTCTTGGTTCATTGGAGCAACGTAATCAAGTCTGTCAAAATAGGGAACTGCCTGCATATAAGTTTTATTTTCTATAAGTTTTTCAGTCCCTCTATGCAGTAAACCTATATGTGGGTCTGCTTTTTCAACAACTTCTCCATCTAATTGTAAAATTAATCTTAACACACCATGAGCTGCTGGATGTTGAGGCCCAAAATTTAAATTTAATTTTTTTATTTCTTTAGTCATTTTTTTTCGCTTGTTCTTTTATATATTTAGTTCCTTCCCATGGACTTTCGTAATCAAAATTTCTGTAGTTCTGCTCTAATTTTACAGGTTCATAAACTACTTTTTTTTCGTCTTCACTATAACGTACCTCGTTATGGCCTGTTAAAGGAAAATCTTTTCTTAATGGATGACCATTAAAACCATAATCCGTCAATATTCTTCTTAGATCAGGGTGATTTTTAAATTCAATACCGTACATATCGAAAACTTCTCTTTCCATCCAATTAGCAGATGGGTATATTGAAGTTAAAGAAGGAACAATTTCTCCTTCTTTAACATTACAGTCTATTACAATTCTTGTATTTGTTTCGTGACTTAATAGAAGATAAATCATTTTAAACCTCTTATCACGCTCAGGATAATCAACTGCAGTAATATCGACTAATTGTTTAAATTTTGTGATAGAATTTGTTTTTAGAAATAAAATTACTTCCATTAAATCATTATCTTCAATATTAATATAAATTTGATTGTGCTTAATTTTAGAACTAATAATTTTAGATGTTAGTTCTGAATTAATAGTTTTTTCAAGACTTTTTAAATTTTCCATGATAATTTACCTATCAACAGAACCTTTATTTCTAATCTTTTTCTGTAATTGCATTATTCCATATAAAAGTGCCTCTGCTGATGGTGGGCAGCCTGGGACGTAAACATCAACTGGTACTATCCTATCGCATCCTCTAACTACTGAATATGAATAATGATAATAACCACCGCCGTTTGCACAACTTCCCATTGATACAACATATCTAGGTTCAGGCATTTGATCATAAACTTTTCTGAGAGCTGGTGCCATTTTATTGGTTAATGTTCCTGCAACAATCATTACATCTGATTGTCTAGGTGAAGCTCTAGGCGCGGCACCAAACCTTTCAAGATCGTATCTTGGCATGGAAGTTTGCATCATTTCTACAGCACAACATGCCAAACCAAATGTCATCCAGTGAAGTGAGCCAGACCTAGACCAATTTATTAGATTATCCAAAGATGTGGTTATGAAACCATTATCACTAAAATCTTGTGCAAGTTTTTTAAATTCTTCTGGTATTTGATTTTTTTTGTCTTCTAAATTCATTTATTCCCAATCTAATGCACCTTTTTTCCATTCGTATATAAATCCAACTGTTAAAATAAATAAAAATATCAACATAGATATAAAACCAAATATTCCTATATGACCTAAAGAAATCGCCCATGGAAATAAAAATGCAATCTCTAAATCAAATATAATAAACAAGATTGCTACTAAATAAAACCTTACATCAAATTCCATTCTTGAATCATTAAAAGGTTCAAAGCCACACTCATATGCTGATAACTTTTCAGGATCTGGTTTACTTGGTGAAGCTAAATAATTTATAGCTATGAAAACCAAACTTAAACCAAGGGCTATTACTAAAAAAATAATTATTGATAAATAATCTTTTAAAAAATCCGCAAGCATTAGAATCTATATAACAGCTATTATAACATCTAAAAGAGTAGATAAGTCACATATATTGGGTTTTTTTGTTTTAATTTGTGGCGGGAGTGAAGGGACTCGAACCCTCGGCCCCGTGCGTGACAGGCACGTGCTCTAACCAACTGAGCTACACCCCCAATTTTGGTGGGCAGTAAAGGACTCGAACCTTTGACCCCCTCGGTGTAAACGAGATGCTCTACCAACTGAGCTAACCGCCCAAAATCTTGGTACTAATACATCAACAGATTAATAATGTAAATTGTTTATTACTGAATGCTGGCTTGAGATTTTTCGTCTTTTTTGGAATCAGATATTTTATCTACTTCTGTCCATTCAATACGTTTAAGTTCTTTTGTTAAAGCTATTTTTAAAACTTCATCCGCACTTTCTACTGGAATAATTTTAATATCTTCTCTTACCTTTTTAGGAACATCTATTAAGTCTTTTTCATTATCCTTTGGAATTAAAACTTTTTTAACACCAGCTCTATGAGCGGCTAATAATTTTTCTTTAAGGCCACCAATTGGTAGAACTTGTCCTGTTACAGTAACTTCTCCTGTCATAGCAATTTCTCTATCAACTGGAATATTTGTAATTGATGAAACTATTGAAGTAACCATTGCAATACCAGCAGATGGTCCATCTTTTGGTGTTGCTCCTTCAGGAACATGTATATGAAAATCTTTTTTTTCAAAAATAGGAGGAATAATTCCATATTCTAAACTTTTTGATCTAACAAATGATTTTGCTGCTTTAACAGATTCTTGCATAACGTCGCCTAATTTACCTGTGATTTGCATTCTGCCTTTTCCTGGCATATTTACAGTTTCTATTTTTAAAATTTCTCCGCCGAATTCGGTCCAAGCTAAACCAATAACTATACCTATTCTATTTTGCGATTCCAACTCACCAAATTTAAATTTTTTAACTCCCAAAAAGTCAGAAATATTTTTATCATTAACTTCAACTTTATTTTCTTCCTCATTAACTACTTTTTTTACCACTTTTCTTGTAACTTTAGATATTTCTCTTTCTAAATTTCTAACACCAGACTCTCGTGTATAGTTTCTAATAATCTCTTTAATTGTACCCTCTTTTAAATTCATTTCTCCATCTTTAATTCCATTGTCTTTAATTTGCTTAGGTAATAAATATTTGTTAGCTATATTAATTTTCTCATCTTCGGTATAACCGGGTATTCTTATAACTTCCATTCGATCGAGTAATGGCGGTAATATATTAAGTGTATTTGCAGTAGTTACAAACATTACATCAGAAAGATCATAGTCAACTTCTAAATAATGATCATTGAATGTAGTATTTTGTTCTGGATCTAAAGCCTCTAATAAAGCCGATGAAGGATCGCCCCTATAATCATTTCCAATTTTATCTATTTCATCCAATAAAAAAAGTGGATTTTTTGTTCCTGCTTTTTTCATCATTTGGATTATTTTTCCTGGAAGTGAACCTATATATGTTCTTCTATGGCCTCGCACCTCCGCCTCATCTCTTACGCCGCCGAGTGACATTCTAATAAATTGTCTATTTGTTGCTTTGGCAATAGATTTTCCTAATGAAGTTTTGCCTACACCAGGAGGTCCTATTAAACATAGTATTGGCCCTTTAATTTTTTCCATTCTTTTTTGAACAGCTAAAAATTCGATTATTCTTTCTTTAACTTTTTCTAAACCATAGTGATCATCATCGAGGGTTTTTAGAGCCTTATTTAAATTAATATCAACTTTATCTTTTTTAAACCATGGAATATCGATCATCCAATCAAGATAATTTCTTACAACTGTTGCTTCAGCAGACATTGGGCTCATATTTTTTAATTTTTTTAATTCAGCCATGCATTTTTTTTCTACTTCTTTTGGCATTTTAGCTTTTTGAATTGATTTTTTTAAATTAGTTGTTTCATCTTTTCCATCTTCAATTTCTCCAAGCTCTTTTTGAATAGCTTTTAACTGTTCATTTAAATAATATTCTCTTTGAGTTTTTTCCATTTGTGTTTTAACTCTTCCACGTATACGTTTTTCAACACCAATAATGCTTGTTTCATTTTCCATTATTTTAATAATACTATTTAGTCTCTTTCTTATATCTAGAGTTTCAAATATTTGCTGTTTCTCTGATATTGTGCAGTTCAAGTGAGAAGCTATATTGTCAGCTATTTTAGATGAATCTTTAAGTTTTTTAATATTATTTATTGTATCTGTAGAAATCTTTTTATTTATAGAAGTAAGTTTTTCCAATCTTCTTACCGCTGTTAATGCCAAAGGTAAAAGGTCTTCTTCTTTGGTAAATGTTTCTTTTTGATATTCAAATGAACAGGATATAAATTTTTCATCATCTTTAATGTCAATAATTTTTACTCTTTTAATTCCTTCAACCAAAACTTTAACAGTTCCATCTGGAAGCTTTAATAATTGCAAAATATTACTTTCACAACCATAAGCAAAAATATCATTTTGTTTAGGATCATCTACTTCAGAATTTTTCTGAGTAACTAAAACTATTTTTTTGTTTCCTTTCATTGTTTCATTTAATGCTGTAATTGATTTATCTCTTCCTACAAATAAAGGGATGACCATACTTGGAAATATAACAATATCTCTTAGTGGTAGCAGTGGTAGTGTAATTTTAACTTCCATATGTTAAATATGGTTATTATAATTTATTTTGCAATAGAAAATAAAAGTTTATTAACCTTTGTTTATGCGGCTGTGGTTTTTTCTGGTTTCGTTTTGTTCTTGCTGTGTACGATTATTGGCTGTGATGCTCCTTTAGCTGCCCCTGAATCAATTATTACTTCCTCAATGTTTTCTTGACTTGGTAAATCAAACATAGTTTTTAATAATATTTTTTCAAGTATTGATCTCAATCCTCTTGCTCCAGTTTTTTTATTAATTGCCTTATTTGCTATTTCTTTAATAGCATTATCTTTAAAAATTAATTTTGCACCTTCTAGCTTAAAAAGTTCTTGATATTGCTTAATTAAAGAATTTTTCGGTTCTAATAAAATTTTTACAAGAGATTTTTCATCTAAATCTTCAAGGGTAGCAGTTATTGGTAGTCTTCCAATAAATTCAGGAATTAGGCCATACCTTAATAAATCTTCAGGTTCCAAGTTTTTCATCCACTCTCCAGTTTTTTTATCCTCAATGCTTTTTACTTCAGCGCCAAAACCTATAGATGATCCTTTGTCTCTTTGGGAGATTATTTTATCTAATCCTGCAAATGCTCCTCCACAAATAAACAAAATATTAGTTGTATCAACTTGTAAAAATTCTTGTTGAGGGTGTTTTCTTCCTCCCTGAGGTGGAACGCTAGCAATAGTTCCTTCCATAATTTTTAATAAAGCCTGCTGCACACCTTCTCCTGATACGTCTCTTGT
>Ga0208277_1001080_pt1 | contig 16047 bp, 5 predicted proteins | sample ETNtaG_5_FD_185782 | JGI IMG/M metagenome (GOLD analysis project Ga0208277, IMG submission 185782) | Marine microbial and viral communities from oxygen minimum zone, Eastern Pacific Ocean - ETNP201406SV205 (SPAdes) (version 2) | ecosystem: Environmental > Aquatic > Marine > Oceanic ...
AGCAGGTTCTTCGTATGACTTAGAGGTAGAGCTTGTTGCTGGAGGTGACCCTGACCCTGGCATGTTATCTGGAACTATATTCTCTAATATCGATGGGAACCCAATTGCAGATGCAGAGATCAAAGCGTATAGCACTTTAACTACTCAGTTATTTTCTGTTATGTCATCAGGAGATGGTAGCTATGAATTATTCCTACCTGAGTCTGAGTATTATATTTCTGTAAGTGCAGAAAACCATCAAGAACTTTTTGATACTTTATCGATCGTATCGGGCCAAGCGCTTGATTATGATTTTAATCTTGATGAGATATATTTAAATAGGGTCTATGGAGTTATAGCCAACCAAAATGGAGAGCCTATCTTCGATAGTAGAGTTAATGCCACTGTCGGCGAAGATAGAAGTATCGTTGCGGCTACTTGGTCAAATGAATATGGAGAGTATGAGTTATTTATGCCTAATGGTGTATATGATATCGGAGCCGGAATTAATAATTATTTAGCAAATTATGAGTATAATGTTGAACTATCTGGTGCTGACCTAAACGTTGATATTACACTTGAATCTGTTCAGCAGTTTGATGGTGGAATTGCTGGCTTAGTCAATATAAATGAGGATGATAATTCAACGGTTTGGGTTAATGTTTTTACAAATGACTACACCTATAATGCTTATGTTCCTTCTGATGAAAATGGTGCATATTCTCTTCCGCTGATCAATGGGACCTATAACCTTTTTGCTTGGGTTCCTGGTTCAAACTATGAGAGTATTTATATCCCTAATGCTTTTACAGTTGAAAATAATGTAGTTAATTATGATATTTATTTTATTGAACCAGCTGGACCAGAGTCACCTACAATTGTATTTCTTGAGGATGTGTTAAATGATCAAGGTAGCCAGATGGATCTGGCATGGACCCCAGGTGATCCTCGAGAGTTTGAGGTTTTTCCTCAGTATAGCGTATGGCGTCAAGATGAGGAATGGACACTACTAGCGACTGTACCTTACCATGGGTTTGATATATACAATATGGTCGTACCTACGTTAGGAGATTCAACAGACACAGGTATTGTACAGAGTACGTTTATGGTAACTGCGCATACCATTGACCCGAATATCTTTTTTGATTCTGAGCCTATGACTGGATATTCTATAGATAATATTTACCCGGGTATTCCTGATAATCTTTCCGCGGTATTTTCTGGAGAGGTTGTACAGTTAGATTGGTCTACTCCAGCTGATGATGATATATCTTATTATAATATATATAGGCAAGATATTGGCTCTTCAGAGCCTGCCATTGTGTTTATCTCTGAAGAAAATACGTACACAGATGAGGTTGGATATTTAGGTGATTTTGAGTATTGGGTGACCGCTGTAGATTTAAGCGGGAACGAGAGTGATCCTTCAGATGTAGTCGCGATAGCGTTATCAATAGCTAGTGATTATTTGCCTGATGAATTTGCTTTGCAACAAAATTATCCAAATCCTTTCAATCCTTCTACTCAGATACGATATTCGCTTCCAGTTAGTAGCAATGTTAAGGTAGTTGTCTACAATATGCTTGGGTCTAAGGTTCGTACATTATACAATGGAAATCAGGATGCAGGATATAGAAGTGTCATGTGGAACGCCACAAATGATAATGGTGACCCAGTCGCTGCGGGCATGTACATCTATACTATTGAGGCGGATGGGTATTTCGCGTCAAAGAAAATGATTCTATTAAAATAGTTATACTGTAGATTCATTTCTTTTTATTCTTAGTTAAAATATTTTATTATTTTAGAGGTATATATTTCCCTGCTAAAATGAAATTTTCCTTATATAAACGTAATATTTTCCCAATTTTATTTGCTCTTTCTTTTTATTCGTGTTCCATAGAGCCTGATCTTGATAAGCTTCCAATCATTCAGCCTAGTTTTGGGTTTTCAATTTTTAGAGAGGCAGTTACTCTAAATGATGTAGATATTTTTACTGAAGACTCTAGTATTACAAAGGAATCATTTGGGGCAAATGACTCAATATTTGTTTTTAATAAAACCATCAATATTGATAAACAAGAAGTCGGAGATAAGTTATCCATTGATGATATCAATAAACAATTTTCTCAAAATGTAGATAATATATCTATTGAAGATACACAGGTGGAAGAGAGAGTCGGGTTCGACCCAGTAGGAATTGAACCTGTAGTAGAGAGTATTAGTTCAGTGGTCGGGACAATCAGCTTAGGGAACATCACCCCTCAGAATACTGAGCCATATTTGTTATCCACTATATTCCCTGGTGTAAGTGCTTTTCCTGATGGGAGTACGCAGAATGTGCCCTCTTTTGAACTAGATCCAGCAACAAACAATTTTTCTTTTAATGATTTTTCTTCAGCGATTTTTAGTGCAGGAATTTTGTCGCTTTCTATTGTAAATGATCTTGTAATACCACTCGGAGATATTAACATACAACTACAGAACTCAGATGGGGTGAATATTTCTGGAGCATCTACTTTAATTTCAGGTCCAATTAACCCAGCCACTACAGCTACAGGGAATTTAGATCTGTCAGGTATTACTTTACCGGGTAGTATTATTATTGAAGTTACTGGAAGTAGTCCTGGAGGAGATAATATTTTAATAAATGATGCTTCGATTAACTCTTCATTCTCTGTTCAAATTTCTGGTACTGGTCTAGAGGTTACTTCGGCTACAGCAAAGATTCCTGAGCAGATTATTTCTGAATCAGGAGAGATTGCAATGGCCTCTGACTCAAATAAGGTAGTGTTAGCTACAATATCTCAAGGTAATCTTGTAATTGAAATTGATAATTATATGGCACTAGGAAGTGAAATGAGCTTGACGATACCATCGTTAAAGACATCAGCTGGTAATGACTTTCAAACTAGTATTAGCATATCTGGTAATACTGCTGATATAATAGATCAGACTGATATATCTGGGTATTCGTTATCAATGGATATTGATGACCAGGCAGTGGTTTATACCTATGAGATATTAACAGTAGACACAGAAAATGAACTCATTAGCATTGAAGATACTGATAGTATTATTGTGAACATTCAACTAGAGGGTTCATCAGATGGTGAAGATATTTCATTTTCAAATTTCGAAGGGTTAGTTACCCCGCAAAATATTGGTTTTAATGGAGAAATGGCAATTGACAGTGACTCTGATATTTTAGAAGCTAGCTTAAATAGCGGCAGCTTGATTATTAATATAAATAATCCAATTAATGGTAGCGTCTCTGGTGCGCCTTCCGCGATGATAACAATATCTGAGCTTATAAGTACAATTGATGATCAGGCACTTACTATTGATACTGGTCCAATGAGCGGACAGATGGACCCTATATCTGTTGACCTAGATAATTATAAATTGATATTACCTCAAGCAGATCAAAACCTTTATTATGTGGCTGATGTTCAAACAGCGTATGAGGTTGGGACTTATTCTCTTTTAGATTCTATAACTATTCAAATCACAGTTTCTAATCTTGGTTTTTCTAGTGTCCGTGGATTCTTTTCTCAAGACGCTATGGTGGACTCTAATTCTATTGTTTTAGATGACTCTACAATTATCCATAATGCCACCCTTAAATCTGGAAACCTATTACTCTCTATTGAAAATTATATTGGCATTCAGGCTGATGTATTTTTTCAGATAGATGAATTTTTTAATTCTGGCTCAATGTTAGACACTACTTTTTCAATTACCAGTGGGAGTAATAGTGTCTCTATTGACCTAAGTAATTATTCATTGGTGTTACCATCAGATATTGACACTCAAAAAGTAAATTATGTCTCTCGAATTTCTTTACCATCTGATCAAGAGATGACACTATCGCTTGATGATTCCATAGAGATTATTGTTGATATGACTGATATTTCATTCTCCTCTGTAACTGGCCAGATTAAGCCTGTAACAGTGGATATTGATCCTGTAGAACAGACCATTGACGCTTTACCTGAAGAGCTAGATGGTTTTGATTTTGAATCTGTAGAAATGAATTTAGATTTTTCATCTAGCATAGATCTTCCTGTTTATCTTGACCTAATTATTACTGCATATAATGATGAGAATGGTGATTCTGTCTTTAAAAATATTAGCCAAAATATCCATGCTGATCCATTAGTCATAGTCCCAAATGCATCAGACTTGATAAATATAAGACCAGATCGAATTATCGCTCGTGGTTCAGCCCAGGTTGGGCATCTTGATTCATTAGGGACGGTTGCAAGTGATGATTCTCTATCTGGGTTAATGAGCTTAAGAGCGCCACTTGTTTTTATGATCAACTCCGACGCATTGATTACCCCTGATCCAAGCGAGATGGATAGCACAGAAATTCCTGATGGTGTTTTAGATATTGCTCTTAATCTTAGTATTGATAATCAGTGGAGTTTTGGTGCTGATCTTGTAGTGCTTATGTCACCTGATTCTTTATCTTTTTTTGAGGGGAATGTAGATACATTAATCTCAGATTTTTATTTTAGTCCTAATTCTTTTTCTAAGGATACTTTGCTTTTAGATGGGGAAGCTTTTGAGCTTTTAAAACGTTCTCCAAATTGGATACAACCACAGATTAAGGTTGTCTCTGATGAACAAAGCCCGGTAAGGTTTTTAAGTACTGATACGTTAACGATTACTATTAATGGGTTGTCTGCGACAATAGACTTATCAAATATTGGTGATGATGAGTAATATGAAAAGATTTCTTCTATTTTTTATTATTATCTCTATTACTCTAGGGCAAAAAAACCCAATCGATATAGCAACTGTAGGATCAAGGCAATTACGGATGAATGGGCAACTTAATATTGATTACAATCCTGCAGCTTTAGGATATTTCGCAATTAAAAAGCGGAGTCTTATATCAGGTCAAAACTCTGTAGATACAATTCCTACTGTATATGATAATGAATTAATTCAAAATGATTCACTAATGATAGAAGATTCTTTAGAATTGGTAGAGGTTGATTCTCTATCTATAGATAAAATACTTTTAATTGCCGATAGTGTTGATACAGTAGTGGAAGAGGTTATATCTGAAGATTTTCGTTTTAACTCACCTTCTTTTAGTATCGATCTGTCCTTTGTATCTGAGTTTGGGAATAATGCAGTCACTCCAGATTGGATTAATAACCAACTATTTGGGGGAAAAGATCTCAGAGACCCACAACAAAAAGAACAATTTTTTAATGGCATAGATAATGTAACTCTCCAAACCTTAACTACAATCAGTCTTCCATTATTGAATATTAGATTTGGCCCTAATTTAATAGCGCTTGGGCAAGTTAATAGTTATACATCCGTAAATTTTAGTGGTCTTTTAAATTTTATTTTTGAGGGTATTCCTATTGATGAACAATTGGATTTATCGAGCTTTGATTTCCGTCATATAACTTATTTACCAATATCGTATTCTAGAGGTTTCCAATTACGTGATGGGTTCATTCCTTTTGGCAGGGAGAGTTATGCGGGAATACGAGCAAGTATGCTAATCGGTTTAGCCGAACTTCATACGAACAACTCCACGGGTTTATTAGTTGATAAAAATGGAAATACTGTAATTGATATGACCTTAGATGCAAACAGTAGTATGATAGGTGAGAATCCAGGTTTAGGGTTTGGTTTTGGATTTGATATTGGTTTAATTACAGAAATAAATGATAGACTAACAATAGGGTTGAGTACTAACAATCTTGTTTCTTCTATAAATTGGAGTTCAGGTGCGACATTCTCTTCAAGCCTTCAAGGAGAGGTTACACCAGAGCAACTATCTGATCTTGATTCTCTATCTAACTATTATGTACAGAATGAAGAAACTATATCCTTTGGATATAAGACGAGTTTACCAACTTCAATTCATTTCAGTGGTACCTATTTAGCTAAAAATTGGGTGATACTTGATGCTAACTTGCGTTTTGATATTGGTGATTCTTATTGGGCCAGCAAAACCCCAATATTATCGTTTGGTTCCGAATTCCTACCGGAATCAAATACCCCTATTAATATAGGTCTATCATTGGGTGGTGTAGATGGTTTTAAATTGGGATATGGATTAACTATAAAATTGAAAGGTCTTGTATTTGATATAGCCTTTGGTCAGCAAGGAGGTTTATTTAGAAACCGTACTGGGTCAGAGTTAGGGTTTGGTCTTAGGATTGAAGGATGGGATAATTAATTATTTTTTTTGATAAGCTTTGGCCCATTTTGATTCAGGCGCTAGAGCAATCAATTCTTTTTCTTTTACAGAAGCAGTTTCTTTATCTCCAAGCTTATAATAGATCTGTATCATATAGTGTCTTACCTCAGGAATCTTTGCATGGTTTTCATCTTTTTTCTCTAACCTAGCAAGGGTCTTCATTAGCTTTCCTAAAGCAGATTGGAGCTCTATCTTATTAGGACCTCTCATGGACTTTCTATAATAAAGATGATGCAGTGCCTCATCCTCAGCCTCTGCTCCTCGAACACCAGCCACAGTAACTACTTGTTCTACTTCTCCTTCAACCTCGTTTATTTCTTCAATTTCATCCCAGACCGTATTATCCCAAAGAGCGTCTAGGTCGATGTCTTCTTCCTCTTGAGCGAGAATAAAAGAAAAAGATAGCATTGGCAGTAATATTAGATACTTTCTCATAATGACAATATTACGATATTGAGGGTTATTAATCAAATTTTTTGTACTTTGAGGGTTTTTCACCCATACTTTCAATAAAGGTAGCTTGGCCAACAATTTCTGGGCTTTTTAGCTTTATTTCTTCAAAGAGTTCTAAGGCTTGGTCATACTTTCTTACTCTATATAATGCAACAGCTAGATTTAATTTATACTCTGAGTTATCTGGGTCTTTATCAAGTGCTTTTTTGAAATAGTCCACAGCCATAGCATTATTTCCTATTTGTGCAAAAGTGATACCAACTGCATTATCACTTTTAGCTCTTCTGGCACGGTAAGAGGCTCGCTGTACAACTTCTGGTTCTAGTTGGGGTGCAGCTTCTTTTAATTCGTTCAGGCCTTTAGAAGATTCTGAGTCTAAATCAGCCTCTAATTCGGAGGATATACTTATCGCGTTTGGACTTATATCTAATCCAATAGAAGCCTTGGCAGATCCTAATATGTCTTCAAGTTTTCCGGCAAAAGACGGGGCAATGGTCACGACCTCATCATATTTTTGTTTTGCTAAGCCTTTATTACCTTGCATGAATTCTGATATTGCAATATTTAACATAAAACCAGGATGGTTTTTTTGTTGTTCTAGTGCTTTGTTATAAAACTCAATAGATTTTTCATACTCTTCTTGCTTGGTATAGCAAACTCCAAGAGTGTTTAACGCATCTGGGAAATTTGGGGTAATTCCTATAGCTGTATTTAGATTGTCCACTGCACTTTGATAACGTCCGAATTCCATATATAATACGGCGACATCATAATAATCATCAGCTGTCTCAAGTTTTCCTTCAATTCCTTTTGCAACAACCTGGTCTAGCCATTTTATATACTGTCTAATATCTTCTTCAAGAAGCTCACTTACCCCTGCAGGGTCAGGGATATATACTTCCTCAGGGGTGATAGAACCTGGAAGGTACTTTGCCATGGCCTTTGTCATATTGATCTCATTTACAAATTGATCAGCTTTCATTTGAGAATATTTAAGTGCGCCCTGTTTCCAAGCGCTAAAAAACGGCTTCCCAACTAGGGTTGCTTCAACTGGAATCCAAACTTTATTGTCTACTACAGCTACCTCATTTCTATCAAGAAATAGGCGATCTACATCATCAGGATCTACTCCGCTGTCAAACATTAGAAATACATGGCCTTCTCCTGGCTTAAAAACATCCAGCCACATTGTCTCAATACCAACGTTGTTTAATAGCGTACCATAGAGAGTAGCCAGATCATCACAGTCTCCAATTTTATCATCTAATAGTTCCCAAGGGTATTTGACAGTGTCAAAAGCTGATTTGTCATCAGATATTTGCAGAAATGGAGTAGAAGGGTCAACGTTATAGACTAGGCCAAAAGTTCCTAGCGCATCGTATAAAATAATTGCTCTACCAATATTGGTTCTACCAAAATACTTTTTTAAAACTTCTGAATAGGCTTGGATATTCGTTCTTGCAAATTTGTCAACTACAACATCTTGTGTAGTAAAATAAGATGCAATCATTTCTGGGTCACTCCAGGTGAGTTTCCCTTTACCTAAGACGTAGGAGGACTCAAGTTTTTTCTGGGCGCTTTTTTCTTCTCCATCTTGCTTGTATGTCACTTTAATATCAGGCTGGACCAAGTTGTCAAAAGACGCTTTCGCAGAGGTTAAGACATCAGATGAAAAAGAAACCCCTAGTTCATATTCTTCATCAGATTTTGGTGGTAATACAATTGACTCAGAGTGAGGGTTTTCCATCATCGTTGGTATGAAAAATGAAACATCAACTGGTAATTCAGAATCGGAAATATTTTTAATATTAGTTTTTACAAATGAATTACCTTCATAATACCGATGTAAGGATCTAAAAATTGGGTTATGATTAATTGTTGCAGAGTTAATACTAACCACTGCCGGGCTTAGTTGGAGAGAAATAGAATATCTATACGTTGGCTCTAGATAAGGATGTGCCTCATAACCATATTCAAACACAAGGCTTTTAAATTTAAGAGTAACCCCAGCGGAAGGGATAAGCAGTTTCTCTTCTCCGTTTAAGTCTTGCTGGAATCCAGCTCGAAAACCAATACGATTTTTAATAAAATACTCTGCTCCAAAATGTGCTCTATCATCATCAATATCCATCGCAATGGTAAGTCCATCTATAGGGAAATAAGCTATACCAAGTTTAAAAGCTTGCCCTAGAATTTCTTCGTCAACTTTGTTTTCTTTGTAGGTTACTTTTGTTCCGCCAAGGTCGTAAACACCTAGACCAAGACGAAGTGTTTTTAATGGGGATAATAATAAACCAAAGTCATACCCGATTCCTGAAGTTTTACCGTAGGAGGTTCCATCTAGGCCCATATCTCTAGATAGGTATTTGAATGTCCCGCCAAATGAAAGCATTTTGAATGGTTGATACCCTATTGAAAAATTTAATTTATTTTCGCTATAGTTAAGTTCTTGATCATCAAAGCCAATATTAGACCAGTCAACCCCAACAGCAACTTTATCTCCAAATGGCCATACTATGCCGGCATAAGAATGAGAGATATTCATTGCAAAAAGATCCGCATAGCTTGAGGTGAACTCTTTTCTTCGAAGCCTAGGAAGACCTGCTGGGTTCCAGGTAATTGTGTTTCCGTCATCTGCTACAGCTATGAACGCTCCACCCATACCCAATGGCCTAGTGCCAACAAATAGCTGATCTTGGGACATGCCAAAAGAAATTAGAAGAATGAGTATAAAAAGTTTCTTCAACGGTTTAGTACTCCAACTGTAGTCCTAAGTATAGAAGCTGAAGACTCTAGGGTAACAATATATAGCCCACTCGGGACAACAGTCCCATCACTATCTTTACCGTCCCAGACAATTATATTACTACCAGGCCCTAGTTTTTGTTCAGGCTTGAGTATACGTTTTATTTTCCCAGATATGTTAAAAATTCTGGCGGTTACATCATCGGATTCAAGAAGATCAAATAATATATTAGTATGAGGAAACTCAAATACCGAACCTGCAGGAGAAAATATTCTAGGTTGGCATATAATTTTTTCAGTATTTAGTGAGTCAACAGTTATTGTAGAGTCAGATTTAAATGCTGCATAAGCGCCAAGCTCTGATAATTGTGCTTGAACATAAGGGATACTGTTGACTGTAATTATTGTTCCGCCAATTGGACTTAAATCTCCAGAAGAAGTATTGATATTTGCAATGTAAGGTGAGAATTCACTTTGTTCTACATTAGATGATTCTAATGGAATAGCAATTCTGAGGACTACTGGTTTATTTAAAATTATATTATCAGGATTAATAGTGTAGTAATTCGATAAGCGGTTAGAATCAAGTGTGATTGTACTTGTTTCAAGATTGTTTATAGCAATTGATATATCTTCAGATACAGAATTTTGAGGGAATAATAGAGAAACATTTCCATCAGGACTAATTACAGATCCTCCTGCTTGCGAAATGATTTTTTTTGGTGTTTTAAAGAAAATCTCTTTTGCCATTACATTTCCACGCATATCTCTGGCGTTTGAGATATAAACTTTTATTGCTTGGCCAACATATGTATCGGGCAGAGTGAGAAGACCTGTCCAAACATCTGCGCTGTAGCTTTGTTTAATTACAAGCAGTGAATCATATCCTCCATCTCCATCAATGTCATTCATATCAGGGTGCATCGCAAAAACATAAGGATCTGCAGTCGTACTATTATCCATCTCAAACTCTTCATCGAATTGAATTATTAAGATTATTTGCCCTCCAACTCCATAATTTGCTTGAATAGTGTCTATCACTGGCGGGGTTCGATCAATATAAAAATAATCCCATTCAGACCAGTCAGAAGCTCCGAGGCCGTGGTCAATTGCTTTGATTTTCCATTGATAACGACCTTCATTTAATTTATAAATTTTATGATTAGTTCCTTTAACGGAGCCCATAAGGCCAGTGCCATAATTGCCTGATATTATTGAGTGAGTGTTTGCTGATAGATTATAATTTTGATCTTCACCCATTTGAAGTTGATATCTTAAACCTAGTGATGGTGTTTTACCTGTCTCCAGAGGAGTTTCAATGTCCGTACTTATGTTCCAGCTAATTTCAACAGTATCTGTGCTGACAATATTGGATAACATAAGAGGCTTACTTGGTTTTATGTTAGGATTATTTATTCCTTCTAGGTTTTCATATACTTTGGTAACCATATCATTATTATTTAGTATGCCATTCAATAATAGATCTAGGTCTCCATCATTATCATAGTCACCCCATTGAACAGATGAGCTGTATACACTATCTAGCATATATAATGTGCTATCTACAGAAAAGACTCCAGAAGAATCTTGTTGATAAATATTAGTTATTGGTAAAATGATATCATTCTCGTTTGTAATGCCTGTACTAATTAAATCAAGATCTCCATCATTATCATAGTCACCTATATCTATAGATCCAGAGAATGTACCTTGTAATGATTGGTCTAAAACAAATTCTGAGGTAGTATTATTTTTATATAAGTCAGTTATTTGTGAATCACCAACTTTGCCTGCAATAATAAAGTCATCATATCCATCACTATTAAAGTCAGCTATAGTAATCGAACCAGCGGTTATGCTTAGTAAGATTGTCTGGCCTAACGAACTACCTATCATCCCATCATTATTGATATATGTTTTAATTGATGTCCCCGATGCAGTTATAAGATCTAGGGCACCATCATTATTTATATCAACCCATTTTACTTGCATTGGCCATGCTGGGGTAAGATCAGTTTGTCTTTCATCGTGGAATAAAGTGCCATTTTGATTATTGTATATTTTTAAAACAGTTTCTTGATCATAATAGGATAGCATTTGTATTCCGCCAATAATCAAATCAAGATCTCCATCATTATCATAGTCACCCCAGTCAAAATTATTTGGACCTGCAGCAATTCCAAATTCATTATATCCATAATAATCAACTACCACATTAAATTGATTGTCTTTTACATAATTGCCATTTTCCCATTTATAAAAATATGTACGTGGATATTGACCAAAATTATCAGATTGAAAGCCTGATAAAGATATATCAAGGTTGCCATCGTTAGTATAGTCAGCAAAACTAATATGTCCACCATAGGTATTTTCGATAGCAGGTATTTGTGGGAGTATAGATAGCAGCCCATCTTGGTTTGTGAATAATTGAGTGATGCTATTACCAGTATAAAGGTTTCCAGTAATAACAAAATCAAGAAGGTTATCGTTGTTTATATCACCCCATCTTGATACTCCAAATGAATAGCCAGGTAGTGATTGAACAGAGTTAACAATTCTTGGTATAAATAATTCTTTTTCGTCAGACCAATTTGAGACAGCTCCAGAGGGGTCAACAGATTGAACGCTCCAGTAATATGTGCCCCAAGGTATATTGGTAAACTCTCGTATTAGCCTTGTCCCAATATTTGAATGATTAAATGATACGGCTGAAGATAGGAGGCTATTTGAACTGGTAGAACTTCCTATTTTTACATTATAATTAAGACTTTGATCAGAGCTGTGTTCATCAGTACCACTATTCCAAGTAAAGATGGCTCGATTACTAATAGCGAATGATTCTAATAAGTTTGGAGAGGTTGGTTTATTGTTTACACCTAAAGTTGAATTGATAAAAATGGATACAAATGAACTGTCTTTTTCTCCAATTGATCTAGTTCCTGAACAAAGTAGATCTGGAATATTATCTTGGTCAATATCTGCAAATGAAATGACCCGAACACCAGCACCATTAAATGTTTGTTCTTCACTAAAAGTAAGATCATTACTATTACCATCATTTAGAAATATTTTTCCATTTAAGGCAAGGACACTATCGCGGTATGTATATGAAGTATCTGGATTAGGAGTGTCTGGATTATCTATTGATATATCTATTAAAACTGTATCTCTTGTGGCGCCACTAATGGCAAGGTCTTTCCAACCATCTAGATTTATATCTATAGCTTCAATGGTGCCAAAAATTGTACCAAAGTTAATTTGCTGATCTGCTAGTCTAAATGTCCCTGTGGGTTCATTAATATAAATAACGGTTATTAGTGTACTATCAAGGGGGTTCATCCCTGATAGAATTAAATCAGGGTCACTATCTTGATCTAGATCAGACAAATTAATTGAAGTGCCTCTTAGGGATATTAATTCTTGATTTGTGTCTTCTGCTAGTCTGCCAAGAGGATCATTTTTATATAATTTTGTAACTCCAGATATAGTCCCAATTGATTCACCACTTATTATAAGATCAAGATCTCCATCTAGATCTATATCGCTCCAAGCAACAGCACCATTTTTTGTATTTGGCATAACCATTGTCTCGTCGAATTCAAAATCATATTGACTGTCATTTAGGTATTTGCCATTATTTATAAGTAGTTTGTTTGTAATATATTCGCTTGAACCTGAGCTTTTAATTCCTGTCCAAAAAATATCTAGATCGCCATCTAAATCGAGATCACCAAATTTTACGCTGCTGTTAAATAATTTTTCTGCTTGATATGACCCTAAATAGTTATGTGTATTTGTAGAGCTAGTAGGTGCCTGAAAACCATTTCCTAAGTTTTTGGAAAGCCACAAATTTTCAGAACCATGAATCAATAAGTCGGGCAGTCCATCATTATCAAAGTCTCCGACATCTAATCCTCCATTACCACCAATATATTTTGAGAACTTAGCATAATAGTTTCCTTGGTAATCAAATAAATTCTCTACAACATTGAGCTGCAACGTGTCTATCTCTCCGGAGCTGGAGACGGTATAAATATCTAAAAATAATCCTTCTTGGTTTAGATCATCATATCCAGATACAATGATATCATTAACTCCATCGTTATTAAAATCTGCTATATTTATTGTTGACGCTGTTGATTGCTTAATTACATCGCTTAGTTCTGAGTTATATTCAAATAAATCCTGGCTAGATAAAGGACTTATAAGAAATAAAAATATCAGAGGCGATATTAGCAGTGATGTTTTATTAAAGGACATAAACCTATTTGGAGGTTTGAGTCCAAACACCATCCCAATCATCACCAGGAGGATTCTCTTTAAAATTTAAACAGCGAGGGATATATACTCTACTGGGGTTTGTTTTTCTTCCTGGAAACATTTCTTCCAGTTCATCAGCAGATTTAAAAGCTTCAATTGCCTTATCCCAATCTTGTTTAAAATAATATTCTAATCCTTCGTGAAATATCGGGAGGATCTTTTTATAAATTTCTGGTTCTTGATCTTTCTCTGAAATGAGTTCAAAAACTTTTACAGGTTCCGTCTTTCCCATTACCCTTACAAAATCAAGGGCCCTTACTACAATCTGATCTTTTACTGCTTCATATGTACTATCTGATATTTGAATGTATACGCCATATTGTTTGGCTGAGCTTTCTAGTCTTGCCGCAAGATTTACAGTATCACCCATCATTGTGTAGTTCATTCTTGACTCAGAACCCATATTCCCTGTTACCATTTTTCCGGTATTAATGCCGATTCTATTTTGCATATGATGTACAATTTCAGGCCATCGATCGCCTTCTTTTTGCCATTGCTCTCTAAGCACGGCTAACCTTTCTTGCATTTTTATTGCTGTCCTACAGGCCATTAGCTCATGATCTTTTAAATCAAGAGGGGCACCATAAAATGCTACAATTGCATCGCCAATATATTTATCTAATGTGCCATTATTTTCCATAAGTACATCAGTCATTTCTGTGAGATAGTCATTTAACAAACTAACCAGGTCACTTGCTGTTAGTTTTTCCGAAAATGCAGAGAAGCTTTGTATATCAGTAAAAAAAGCAGTGTGGTAGCCCTCTTCTCCACCAAGTTCTGGTTCTTGACCACTTTCATACATCTCATCAATTAGCTCAGGAGATATATATGTCCCAAATGATGATTTTAGGAATTGCTTATTTTTTTCTTCTTGTATATAGTTATAGAGGGTGATGCCTAAAAATCCAAACCCTACAGTAGCGATCGGAGCAAATAGGTCTAGCCAAATATAATGATTTGTAAATGCCCAGAAGGCAATAAATATGTAAGCTATAACAAGAGCTGCTACCGATGCGCCACCTATTGCTGGGCTCAGTTTTTGAATTCCAAATGCCAAAATCAAAGCTAATACTAGTAAGATTAGTGAGACTAAATATTTTGGAGTTCTATATATAAAAATATCCGATAGAATTGTATTAAGTGCATTTGCGTGAAGTCCAACCATAGGATAGCTCCCATTAAATGGTTGCGAGCCTAGGTCTGATGTTCCTGGTGCCGTTAGACCATACAAGAGTTTTTTATTATAAAACTCAAAAGGTACAATACGCCTAGCTGTATTTTTCTTTGGGTTACCTACAGTAATTCGGTTTGCATTTGGGAAGAAATATAGAGGACGTTGTTGGTCAACTAGATTGTATTCAGTTAGGTTTTTCATTATTAAGAAATTTCGTTCTAATTGAATTATCTCGATTAAGGATTTTTTTAATATTTTTTTATATTTTTGATCTTTTGATGTTTTAGATAAAGAGCTCACATCTTCTTTTAATTTTTCATACGTAGTTACTTTATATCCTTTAATAGGTGCCTCAAAAATTATATTTTTATTTTGTAGAATTTCATCAAGGGTTACTTTTTTATTTAATGACAGCTCTTTGGCAAATGCATTTGCGTTATTTATTTCATTATATATTTTTGTCATAGGGGCATTAGCTTTTCTACCAATGCTTTTAAAAAATTCTGCGCTTGTATTTAGACCGGATGTTTTGATGATATAGGCTTCCATCTGGATGGCCAGAGCGAGTTTTTTAATTACGTTAATGACATCTTTTTTGCTAGCAAATTTTTCTTTTAAAGCTGCCCTCATTAAAGGTTTTATATTTTTCACTCCTTGTAAGCTAGGGTCAGAGCTAGCGAGTGTTTTTATTTTTTCTAAAACGAAATTATTATATTCACTTTCTCTAAATGTTTTTAAAACCCAATACGGATAATGAGTAAAATCATACTGTCCTTCTTCATCTTCCCACTGACCAGCCCAATTAACTTGCATCAGGCCTCTTTTATCGATTGGGATTTTTATAGACGATCTCCCGTGTTCATCTGTAGAAGGGAGGGGGATAAGTAGGTGCTCACCTGGTATGATTTCTACTTCATCAAAACTTACGTCATAATGATCAAGCGCTAATGCAAGTCCAGCGTTAGGGAATAATCGATCTTCATATTTACCTATTAGAGGATAACGCCTACTGATTCCATCAGGCTCGGCAACAGTCTGGAAAAAATAAGTTCCTTTACTGGACTCAATTAACTCATCAACTGGAGGATCTATATCATAGAAATCATTTATAGTTTCATATTGAGCTGGATCTATTTTT
>Ga0208277_1001081_pt1 | contig 16030 bp, 15 predicted proteins | sample ETNtaG_5_FD_185782 | JGI IMG/M metagenome (GOLD analysis project Ga0208277, IMG submission 185782) | Marine microbial and viral communities from oxygen minimum zone, Eastern Pacific Ocean - ETNP201406SV205 (SPAdes) (version 2) | ecosystem: Environmental > Aquatic > Marine > Oceanic ...
AATACATTAGTTGAGATATCCCAAACACTTAATTCCATACGTTTTTTGTTTAAAAAAAATATTATTTGTTTTTAAAATTGAATATGGTTATTCTTACAGATTGAGTAGTATACTCAGGGTCGGTAATCCAAATAATATCCAATTAAAGATAGACTAAATTAATTTTATGTATAGAGTTATAATTACTGTGGCTATTACACTGTGCACATTAGTAGTTGCACAAGATGACACAAATAAAAAACAGAGAAAAGTATACAGGACGCAATCAGGTTCTATCATAGAAGCACCGCGTCCTCTCTTTGAGCGAGAAATAAAAAAGAAGAAATCAGAACCTCGTATCAAAACTTTAGAAAAAAGTAAGGCTTTGGCCCGAACAAAAAAAGTGGAAACTACCTATAGGAATGAATTGGATAGCTTAAAGAGCACAGTGGCAGGGCTACTAAAACAGTCAAAAGAATTACAGGAAAACTATGAAGAAAAACTTGCTCAGAGTCAAAATGACACAGTTTTCATTTATACAACACTCTACGATACCACAACCTCACTCGATACAACATTTATCTATACAAATGCCACAACAACCGTTTACGATACGGTAGTTGTAATTGATAGTATCTACATAAATAACTACGATACAACAACCGTTATCCAAACCAATTACGATACCGTTTTTGTAATGGATACAACAGTTTTGGTCAATTATGATACTACAGTCATGAGAGATACGATATGGGCCTTTGCCTATGATACAACATATTTCTATGATACTACTTGGGTATATGCCCATGACACAACGGTTGTGAGAGACTCTATCTGGTTATTTGCAGTAGATACCATCAAAACATTTGATACACTAGTTGTATCAAAGAATGACACCGTAACGATACATACGTACTCAAGTAAATTCCCCAATAATTTTTCTCCAGATATGATCGATCAAAAGCAGTCGGCCTTTCCTAAATATAAAACACTTGGAGATGCACTCAGAGCTAGAGACATGGGTGATAAGACTGCCCAAGGTTGGATAAATCAAGCATTGAACGCCGCTGGTGGAGACTGGACGCGAGCAGAGCGTGAATATAAAAAATTACAAGAAATATATTCTACATCAATGGTTCAGGCCATTACAAGAAAACCAAAAGATCCAAGTTTTATTGGTCCAGAAATGAGATATAAAAATGTTATTTTTGATACATTGAAAATATTGACCTTTGACACCACCTTAGTACAGGATACGGTTAAGAACCTGGTCAAACAAACTTTTGTTAAATACGATACTTCCATTGTTGATAAACGTAGAGAAGTAATAGCCAACACAACACCACCAGGGCATGAACTAATTATAAAGTACCATAGGAATGGACGTGTAAAAGAAAGAGGGTTGACCAAAAATGGTAAAAAGAATGGTGAATGGCTTCAGTACGATTCCAAAGGTCTACCACTTAGAAGATCTGTTTATGATATGGGTAGAATCATTGATGATGAATTAATCGTATTGGATGAGGATAACCCTATGGAAGACATAAAGAACTATACTAAAAAGAAACGACTTAGCGATAAATCCAAAAAAAAGAAAAGTAGTAGTATCTTTAAACTACCTAGTTTCCTTAGTAAGTAAGCCTCACTAACTCTTTTCTGCCAATTCTACTAGAACTCCTCCCGCTGATTCAGGATGGATAAAGATTACCTTGTAACCTTCTGCACCAATAGTAAAGTCATCACCAATCAATCTTATTTTATTATCCAATAAGAATTCTATCGCTTCTTCAATATTTTCAACTTGAAGACAAATATGATGAATACCAGTGCCTCTTTTTTTGATAAAATTTGCAACATGTGACCCTGGATACTTAGACAACAATAATTCAATTTTTCCAGCACCAGTTTGGTATATGTCAGTTATAACTCCTTGTGAATCAATATCTTCAGTAGATGAATGTGATAGGCCAATTATTTCCTTCCAAAATTTAGAACCCTCATCTAGATCTTTAACAGCAATACCAATGTGCTCTATACCAATTACTTTCATAGAGCTAGTTTTTCAAACCCTGGGTTTAATTCAAGACCGCTACCATTAAGTGTAGGCAAGACCAACCTACCATTTACTACTTTAACACCGCTGTATGGGTCATTCTTAATAAGTAAATTACCATCTAGATCTGCAACGTCAACCTCTCCAGCCAAGTGGGCTGCTGCAGTGATTCCGACAGAGGTTTCTACCATACATCCTAACATTATCTTCAAGCCATTAGATCTAGCTATATCTATCATACTCTTACCTTCTTCTAATGATCCACATTTCATTAATTTAATATTAATTCCGTGAAATGCATGAGCTATGTGCTTAATATCTGAGGAGACAAGGCTATTCTCATCAGCATAAATATCCAATGGTGATTTTCTCTTTAATTCAGCGGAAGCTCTTAAGTTCTCTGCTGGAAAAGGCTGTTCAATGAATTCAATGTTCTTATCAGCCAGCCAATTTGACATTTCTAAAGCTTTATGCTCCTCCCATCCTTCATTTGCATCAACTCGAATTAATTTTTCAGTATGCCGTCTGATTTCTTTTATTATTTCTTTATCCATTGTCGGAGTACCTAATTTAACCTTTAGGATGGAGTACGGTTCAGCCTCCTTTAATTTAGGACCTATTTCATCAAGCTCTCCTATTGATATAGTATAACTTGTTAGAGGCATTCTCCCTGATTTGATATTTAATAATCTATGGATTGGTTTTTCTAACTTTTGCCCCCACCAATCCCATAAAGCCATGCTGAATGCCGCTTCAAGTGATTTTAAGCCTTTTAACTGAGGATAGATGACTTTCCATATGTTTTCTCTATCCGATAGTTCATCTGGCAACTCAATAACCTCACGTAAAACAGAAATGATCCTTTCTGTGGTCTCATTATATCTAACAGATGGTGCAGCTTCCCCTATCCCAACAATTGGTCCATCTTTGATATAGATCAGAACAATATCATACCAATCATTTTTACTTCTTGATATACCAAATGTATGCTTTAATTCAATACGATAAATTTTATAATCTATTTCCATTTTCGCATTGCATTTTCTATTGATTGGATCAGTGCACTCGCATCGAATCGAACCAGGTCAGTTACCGGAAGATCAAATTCATTTTTTGCATTATTAATATACTTTAATGCAAGATCATCTTCCAATTTCAGAGTTAATAGATTTAAACCTAAAAATAAAGAATCCTTGAAAGGCCTTAAAATATCTAAATATAGATTCATCAACTGTTTCAAGTCTGGAATGGGATGACCTGAAACATCAAAATCACGATTTGGCTCATCTGTCATTATTAAGAAATCTGGCATGCATCCATGGATAAGACCCAATGTGACACCAGAATAAAACATATTATTAAGGGCTCCTTGGCCCTCAACCACTACAAGATCTGTTTCGTCTGAAAATTGATCTAAACAATGTTCGATTTCACCAGCCATGAAATCAGAAATGACCGCATCTATTGGAACTCCATTCCCAGATAAGAGAATTCCAGTTTGTCCAGTACCAAGGAACTCTACATTCCAATTATTTTTTTTTAATAACTCGCTAATTTCCCAAGCTGTTGTCATTTTTCCTGTATCACAATCAGAGCCCACGACCAAAAGAACCGGAAACTTTCTATCCTTCCAGCTACCCTTGGGAAAATGAGGTTTACTTGGTGGCTTACGTAAGTCAACTAAGGATATGTTTTTTGCTTCAGATCTTTTTAATAAAGATGGATCATCCTTTAAAAAATTATGCATCCCACTGATAATACTACAACCATGATCTATGGCATCATCAATTTCCATTAAACTATGGTTATCTAATACCCCTCCTTGTGGAGCACTGCCAATCACTAAATGAGTTGGTGAAAATTGCTTTGCTTCATTAAAATTTTCCACACAAGGTATTGACCCACCCCATCCTAATACATCTTCGGCAGTTTTTCCAGATTTACTGGAATCAATAACTGCACAAACATCTTCAGATCTATAGCGAATTAGCATGTTTCCAGTTTTACTATAGATATAATCAAATGATTTATGGGCTAGAATAACATAGCGAGGCATTCAATTCCTGAATTTCGGCTTTCTCTTTTCAACGAATGCTGACAAACCTTCATCAGTTTCATCCGTACCAAATAACTTACTAAACGTCTGAACTTCAATCTCTAATCCATCCTGCATAGAGTATTCAGCAGAGTTATTAATACATTTTAATGAACTAGCCAGACAATCAGGTCCATTTTTCAGTAATGACTCTGCAAATGCAACCGTCTCATCAATAAGATTTTCCAGTGGGTATACTTTATTGACTAGTCCAATCCTTAAGGCCTCATGCGCATTGATCATATGTCCACCTAGAATCAATTCTGTAGCATTTCCCTTACCAACAATTCTTGGTAACCTTTGTGTTCCACCCCAACCAGGTATGAGACCAAGTTTTACTTCAGGTTGGGCAAACTTTGCATTTTCACTGGCGTACCTTATATGACAAGACATTGCAATTTCACATCCACCTCCCAATGCGAAACCATTTATCGCAGCTAAAACAGGTTTTGGTGAATGTTCTATTGACATAGTCACTTCTTGACCTAATCTTCCAAAATCAAGAGCCTCTTGAGTATTGAAATTCTGCATTAATTTTATGTCTGCTCCTGCTACAAATGCCTTCTCACCAGCACCAGTGATTATTATTACACCTACGTCTTTTTCGTTTATAAGGTTCTTTAATGAGCTATCTAATTCTTTTAATACAATAGGGTTCATTGCATTAAGCGCATCTTGTCTATCAATGGTTAAAATACCTATTTGATCAATAATCTTATTTTTAATGTACATATTCCCCTACTTCCAAAATGTCTTGCTAAACAGGACCATAACTGTAAAAATTTCTAATCTACCTAATAACATACAAAAGGTAAGAACCCATTTACCTGCATCTGACAACAATGCATAATTATCCGTTGGACCAAAAGATCCCAATCCTGGTCCAATATTTCCCATAGCTGATGCGGCTGCACCAACTGCAGTTTCTAAATCTAGGCCCATTGCAGAAAGACAAATTGTTGAGATAATAAATGCAGACATGAAGAATAGAAAAAAACCTAGTGTATTTCTAACTACATCTTCTTTAATTAATTGTTTACCAATTCTAACTGGTATCAAGGCTCTTGAATGAAGCATTCTTCTAGTTTCTAATGCTGCATATTTTACCAATAGCATGCATCTAATTACTTTCATTCCACCTCCGGTTGAACCACCCATGCCACCAACAAACATCAATGTTAATAATATGGCCTGAACAAATACTGGCCATAATTCATAATCAGCTGAACCAAATCCAGTGGTAGTGAAAATTGAAACAGTAACAAAAAGAGATTCCCTAAACTGTAGTTGAGACATTTCATTGTTTTGAAATGTTACTGAAACGAAAACCATTAAAGTGACAATTAGGATACCAGCCATATATACGATGAATTCAGTATCTTTTCTGTATGAACCTAGGTCACCATTAATTGCACGGAAATGCAAAGAAAAATTAACTCCCGCAATAAACATGAAGAATATAATGATATAATGAATAGTTGAATTATCATAATACCCTATGCTAGCATTCTTTGTTGAAAAACCTCCTGTTGGCATTGTAGTAAGAGCATGGCAAATTGCATCAAATGAATCCATTCCCGCGCCCATTAATGCAATGACCTCTGCTAGAGTAATTCCTACATAGACTATCCAAAGAAATTTAGCTGTTTCTCTTACTCTTGGTTTTATCTTATCAGCAACAGGGCCAGGTACTTCTGCCTTGAATAGTTGAACGCCACCCACACCTAGCAAAGGTAAAACTGCAATATAGAAGACAACAATACCCATCCCGCCTATCCACTGCAAAAAGGAGCGCCAAAATAGGATACCATGCGGTAAGCTTTCAATGCCATTCTCTAAATGAGGAAGGGTTAATGAATTTCCTAAAATAGACGCACCTGTTGTAGTAACTCCTGACATAGACTCAAAAAAAGCATCTGTAATATTTGGGATTGCACCAGAAAAATAGAATGGCAAAGCGCCTATGATGGCAGTAACAATCCAAGAAAATGTTACAATTGCAAATCCATCCCTATTTGTAAGTGTCCTTGAATATCTTGTGAAGTACCACAAAGGAAGGCCTAAGGTTACACACGTAAGCATTGAAATGATGAACCCATGCATATCAGGCTCTCCATAGCCCATAGAAATAAAAATAGGCACTATCATGGAAGTGCCTAATATTGAGAGTAGCGCGCCAATAATATTTAGGAGCGGTCTAAATTTCATGATGAAAATAATTTTTTCAATTTACTTATGGCTTTAGGCTTGGCAAATACAAGAGCTGTATCATCTTCTGTTAGGATTGAGGTCCCATGTGCAATCCTTATTTTCCCATGATGATTGATCATTCCAACTATGCAATCTTTAGGAAAATTCAATTCTTTTAAGGGACGCTGGGTAACTGGACTATTTGGTTCAGGTTGAAATTCTATTACATCGACCTCGATCTCATCAAAGGTTACAACTGGTATCTCTGTAATATCCGTATGTAGTTCTCTTAGTATAGCATTCACAGTCGATAGATTTTTACTGATTACTGCACCTGCTCCTATTTCTTGAATTGTTGGAATATATTCTGTTGTGGATACATGTATGATACTTTGTTTTGCGCCTAGATGCTTGGCTAACAACCCTGCAATTAAATTTGTCTTTTCGTTTTCTGTAACACATACAAAACTATCAACATTTTGTATATTTTCTGATTTCAGAAATTCTATGTCAGTCCCATCACCATATATGATCATAGATTCATCAATTGTATGAGATATTTGTCCAGCCTTGGGACGATCATAATCTACAAGTCTGGTATTAAATGACTCATTTGGTAATTCCTTGGCAAGCGACCGACCAATTTTACTACCCCCTATGATCATCACACGTTTGGTCACTGTTAACTCTTTGCACAATAAAGTCATTAGATTTTGAATATCTTCTGTCTTGATAATGAAATAACCAATATCGCCCTCTTGAAAAGTAAACTCAGCCCAGGGCACTATTGTTTCCTGACCTCTTAGAACAGCTATCACACCAAATCTAAAATGGCTATTATTTTTGGCTATTTTACCTAAAGGTACATTATCTATATCTTTACAATCTTTATCAATATTGAGGCCTAGCATGGTCAAACGTCCGGCTTCAAAATCCATCACTTGGACCGCATAAGGATGCTTCACTAATCTTGTAATTTCCTCACAGGCTGCACGTTCAGGATGAATGACTATGTCTACCCCAAATTTCTCAGGACGAATAATTGAATCTTGTGTAGTATATTGCTGATTTCGTAAACGAGCAATGATTCTATTCGCGCCAAGTTTATGAGCTTGTTGAGATGCAATTAAGTTTACCTCATCCACTCTTGTAAGACAAAGAACATAATCTGCATCACCTACTGCAGCCTCATTGAGTGTATTTGGGCTTGCACCATTACCTTCAACAACTATTACATCAAGATTCTCTGATGCTCTTCTGCATTTTACGGGATCGATATCAACTACTGTGATATCATAATCTTCTTCACTTAACGCTTTCGCAACATGGAAACCAACCTCACCGCCTCCAATTATGACAACTTTCATCTAACAGTACTCATATGATTATTGATTAAATTACTTAATTTTGGATAAAAGTAAACAATTTATCCAAATGTGTTCGACCTCGTGATTTTTGCGCCAAGTTTATCGAATTTTTCTTCGATCTTTTCATACCCTCGATCAATGTGATATACGCGACTAACTTCCGTCTGTCCCTTAGCTACAAGGCCTGCAATGATCAAAGAAGCACTCGCCCTTATGTCAGTTGACATGACAGGTGCACCCACAAGCTCCTTTACCCCTCGTATGAATGCAGTGTTTTTATCAACTTTTATATTAGCCCCAAATCGATTTAGTTCTGGTACATGACTAAAACGATCATGATAGACAGTATCTGTGACCATTGAAGAACCATTTGCCAAGGACATCAGAGCAACCCATTGTGCCTGTAGGTCAGTAGCAAATCCAGGATAAACCGCAGTTGTCATATCCACTGGCTTTAGATCTCCAGGTTCAATTGTTATTGAATTAGATGTGGTTTCTATTGAAACACCTACCTCTTTTAATTTTTGTAAAACTGTATCAAGATGGTTTGGATTTACATCTTTAAGGGTAATTTTTCCCATTAGAGCCCCTGCCATTAAGAATGTGCCTGCCTCTATACGATCAGGAATGACATCTATGTTGGCTGGATGCAGTGATTCTACACCTTCAATTATGATCTTAGATGTCCCAATGCCATTTATTGATGCACCCATTTGATTCAGATAATCGCATAGTTGAACTATTTCAGGTTCTCTAGCTGCATTATCTATCACTGTTATACCATCAGCAGTTGCTGCAGCCATTGCAATATTACCCGTTGCACCCACAGATGGAAATTCAAAGTTGATGTTGGCACCCTTCAATCTATCTGCCTCCGCTAAGATATAGCCACTTTTCAAAGTTACTTTTGCACCCAATTGCTCCAATCCTTTCAAATGAAAATCAACAGGACGTGGCCCCCACGCACATCCACCAGGAAGAGATACTTTAACAGTGCCAAATCTTGCTAATAATGGACCCAGAACATAAAATGATGCTCTCATGGTCTTAACTAGATCATAGGGTGCTTCTGGATTATCTACGGTTGCACCATTAATTTTCAAACGATTACCTCTAATCGAACATTTAGCGCCAACAATTTCCATTAATTTGATCATAGTGCGGGTATCTCGTAGATCAGGCACCCTAGTGATGATACTTTCTCCTTCTGCCATAAGTGCTGCAGTCATGATTGGTAATACTGCATTTTTTGCACCACTAATGTTTACAGAACCCGAAAGTGGATTTTGGCCTTGTATGATTATTTTATCCATTATGCATTATATGTTGGTGTTCCAATAAAAAGTTCTTGAATGACCTTAGAACTTTCGTTCTGATCTAGATATTCAAAATCTACAAATGTCTTTTTCCCATTAACATATTTTTTGATGTGTAGATGATTATGTGCATGATTGGCTATTTGCGATAAATGTGTAATACAAATGACTTGCTTTTTTTTTGCTAATTGCATCAAATGCCTTGATACTTTTTCAGCTGCTTTACCAGAAATACCTGAATCTATTTCATCAAACACCAAGGTCTGAACTGGATCGATGTCCTGGAATACGGTTTTGATTGCAAGCATTATACGCGAGATCTCACCACCAGAAGCAACTGAAGATAGTGGCTTTGAAGGTTCGCCAGGGTTTGCAGAAAGATAAAACTCAACTTTATCAATACCTTTTGAATGTACAGCAATAGATTTTCCATTGAATCTAACGAAACTGTCATCAACCTCATCTTGTTCTATCCTTATATCAAATCTTGAACCATCCATATTCAGATTGGACATTGTCATTACTATTTTTTTTGCAAGTTCAATTGATTTGGCCTGGCGTCTATTATGTAATGATATCGCTTTGTTGGAATAAAGGTTCTCTTTCTTTCTGATCTCGTTGATAATGTCAATCTGAAGTTTTTTGTTATCCTTCAATGATATGATCTCATCATTTATGGTTTTTCTTTGATCAAGTACTGAATCAATAGAACCCCCATATTTTCTTTTCAAGGATTCCAACGCATTTAAACGATCTTCCAATGAACTAAGTTCTTCAGAATCAAATTCGATTCCCATTAATTGTAAACCAATTTCAGTATTTGCCTCTTCTATTTGCAAAATAGCATCAGAGATGAGATCAGTGATCGAAGAAATTTTCGAATCATATTTTTTGATAGAAGATAATTCTTGGAAATTTTGGTTGAGTTGATGAACCAAACTATTATCGGATTCTGAAATATTATCTTTTGTATCTCTTAGAGTTCGTATGATTTCTTCGAGATTACTCAATCTTACAAAAGATGTTTTTAAATCACGATCTTCGTCTTCTACTGGATTCACTATATCAATTTCATTGGCTTGAAAGGATAAAAGTTCTAGCCGTTCCTTCTTTTCATTTTCTTTTTTGTCTAGTTCATCAAGTTTTGATTTCAGATCAATTAGATCAAAGAATATTTGTTCTAGTTCTACTACATCTTCCTGATGGCCACAATATCTATCTAAATAATCAATATGACTATTTTTATCTAAGATCAATTGTTGATCATGTTGGCCATGAAAATCTACTCTCCCACTATTCTCATTTTTTAAATCCATCAGTGTTACAAATTCATCGTTTTTATAAGACTTTGTTCGACCATTCTCTGAAACTATCCTCCTTATTTCAGCATCAAGAAACTTTGCCTCAATCACTGCCCTTTCAGCTCCATTTCTTACCATTATCTTATCTGCCTTTGCCCCTAATGCTACTGCCAAAGCTTCTAATAGAATTGACTTCCCTGAACCAGTTTCACCTGTTACGACAGTCAAACCTGGCTCGAATTTGATATCAACTTCTGCAATGATAGCAAAATTTTTTATACACAATCTTTGTATCATATTTTTTGTTTTCTAATAAAATGACTGGTCAAAGCTCCGAAAATTACACCAATTCCATCTGCAATGACATCATAATGGCTTGAAAATCTACCTGGAATCATCTTCTGCCACGATTCATCAATACAACCAAATAGGATTCCAAATAGACATAATAAGTATATATTGAAATTCGGGTGTCTATGATAGGCTCTGTACCCAAGTACTCCTAGGATACCATATTCAATGAAATGGAGTAGCTTATCCCAGGATAGACTGACAATATCAGGTACTGATTTACCGGGCACACTAGAACCTATTAAAATTAACAATAAGAATAACTGGAAATGCAGTTTAGGATTTTTCATATGACTTAATTATCTCAGGAAGAAACTCAACAAGGTCTGAGGATAATTGTCCTCTATAACCTTTACGACTCACTAGATGATCAGATGTGTGACCATGTATAAACGCACCTATTGAAGCGGCATCATAACAATTGATACCTTGCGAAACTAAACTTGCAATAATACCTGCCAATACATCTCCAGTGCCTGCAGTTGCGAGTCCAGGGTTTCCTGTAGTATTGATTCTTATGGAATTATCATACATAGTACATGCTGGAACCTGTTTAATAAGGCATACTTGATCAAATTCTTTTATGAACCTTGTCATTGTATTTGAAAAATCCGAAATGACCATTCCTTCTTTTTCACCTAACAATCTTGCCATTTCTCCAAAATGAGGAGTAATAATCAATGGAAAATCCCTTTTAGCCAATGCCCCAATATTGTTTGAAAATGGATATAAGCCATCAGCATCAAGTATGAGTGGCTTATTGATTCCAATCAATAGTTTTTTTATTAATTCTTGGGTCGACTTTGACCTTCCAAGTCCAGGACCTAATACCACTGAATCAGCCCAATCAATCTTATCCATTATGATATCATAATGATTTGAACCTAAAAACCCATCATTATTATCTTCCACAGAAAATGTCATACCCTCAATAATTGTTCTTTCATATATCTCATTCAAAGAACTTGGATTAATGGTTATGGTTACCCCTGCACCAGATCTCAATGCACCATAAGTTGATAGAATGGCAGCACCAGTCATACCTTTTGAACCTGCAATAATAAGAACTTTTCCCGCTGAATGCTTATTTAGAACCATATTAGGCTTACTAAAATACTTTCGAACAAGGTTTTTTTGATTCAATTCCCATTTCATTCCTGGAAATTCTAACTTATCTAAAGAAGGAAATCCAATATCCTCAATTATGATGTCTCCACAATATTCAGGTCCTTCTCTAAGATACATTCCAACCATAGATGTGCCTAGGGCCAATGTAAGATCAGCTTTAATAGCAATAGGTTCTACGGTACCAGTATCACAGTTCAATCCAGATGGAACATCTATTGATAAGACCTTAGCCTCTGTATCGTTGACCCAAATCAATAGTGGTATGATCTCATCTCTAACATTTCCCTTGAATCCTATACCTAAAATACAATCAACAATTAAATCAACTTTGATCGATTCATCTAGATTACCATCATAATCAATGGGTATTCCAAAATCTGTGCATTGGTCATGGAAAAACAAAGCTTCATTTGTTATATTTTCGGCATCAGTGGTAGAGTGGATTTTTACTGAATACCCGCTTTTATGTAGTAGTGTGGCAGTAGCATACCCATCCCCTCCATTATTTCCTTTACCACAAAGAATCAATATTTTAGGAGTTGAATATTGGATAAGAATTTCTTCAATGTTAAAAGCAATTCTTTTCCCAGCATTTCTCATGAGATCAATGCCATTGATTCCAAATTTATCTATCGCAGTCTTATCAAGAAAATATGCTTGTTCTGAAGTCAGAATCCTCATTCAGAAATAAAAATAGCCGATGCAATAGCATGATCGTCCGTGTGTGATATAGACACTCTACATTGACCTTTGCATGGAAAATCAAGTTTTACAATAGGCTCACCATTAGCTCCTGACCTTATCTCTATTGAATTAAATGGAGTAGGCTTCTTAAACCCAGATGATTTTAATGCCTTCATGATTGCCTCTTTTGCCGCAAACCGCCCAGCATAATGTATTTCAGGTCTTGATTTTGACTTACAATAGTCCTGTTCATACTTAGTATATATTCGATCAATAAATCTTTGTCCAACTTTATCGATCGATGATAGAATTCTAGAGACTTCTACCAGATCATTACCTAAAAATATATCAGATGCTTCCATTCTCTTCGTTAATGATAATCACCAACTGATAAATGTCATTTAAATCCCAGTCCGCACCTGAATTGACAGTTCCGAAGGTATCTCCATAGCGGGCAAACGCGGTCTTCATTCCAATTTGCTTTGCACCCACAACGTCTCTCTCTGGCCAGTCACCTACCATAATGGTTTCTTCTGGCCTTAAACCAAGAGAATCCAATGACATCCTAAAAGGTTTCTCAGATGGCTTTCTCTCTCCTGTATCATCAAATGTTATTACAACATCGAAATAATGGTAAAGATTGAGATAATATATACGCATCCATGCTTCTCTACTAGGTGCATCAGAGACCACGCCAAGTTTTATGCCTAACTTGGCTAATGCCATCAAAGTTTTATTGACATTAGGGTAGGCCATCAAATTAGCCTCTCTTGCTCTTCGATAGGCGACTATCCCAGCTGCAAGAAATTTATGTTCTACGCGACCAATCTGCTTTTCAATAAAAACGTCAAATACTTTCTGATTTTCCCAACCGTATTGCTCGTAAATCTGAACAATTTCACTATAAGAGGAATCTTCATCCACCGACAATCCAGCCTCGATCATTCCTTTTATTGCAGATTTGACTGCAAATTCCTTCATTTTCATAAAATCTAGTAAGGTATTATCTAGATCAAAAATGACGCCTTTTATTATACTCATGAATAGGTATTATTTTTCATATTTTGCGGGGTTGAGTATCTCATCGATCTTTCTTTCAGCCATTTTTCTCCAATCCCTATCCTTGCGTGCTTCTTCAAAATGTCTTTTAGCCCGGGTTTTATTTTTTCTACCCATTTCTGCTAACCCTAGCTCTAACCAACCACCACCAAATTTCTTTTTCAAGTCAATACAGGACTGAGCTGATGAAGCAGCATCATTCCATTTCTCAAGATGGTTATATGCGGATGCTAAGTTGAAAAATTTATTGTAATCCTTATCATCCAGTTCAATTGATTTTTCCAAATTACTAGCAGCTTCATCATAGTTTTCTAACTCAAGATACAATAATCCCAACCTCATGAACCCATCCGAATATTTTGAATCAATTTGAACTATGGTCTTTAATATATCTTCTGCTTCTTTATAGTTTTGTTTTTCAGTGTATAACTTTCCCAAGTTACCATAGGCTTTTGAATAACCTGTATTAATGTCAATTGCCTTTAAATAATGATCAATAGCTGTATCGATGTTACCATCTGTCTCATATGCAGTTCCTAGTGTGAACCAGGTCTTATCATGCTCAGGATTTATTTCAAGAACCTTGTTAAGCGACTCTATGGCTAATTTTGATTGTCCCTGTTTCTTTTGCAAAACGCCTAATTGAAAATATGCCAGATAGAATTCTGGATCAAATTCCAAGGCTTTTTCATAATAAGAGGTTGCATTACTAAGATCACCTCTTTTATATGACTTGTTTCCTGCGTTTAAAAATTGTTTAGTCACATTATCAAGACCTTTGCGAGCCTTCTGATGCTCTGGATATATTTTTAGTGCATTACTGAAGTGTCTAGCTGCACTTTCAATATCTTTTTGCCTAAATCTTGTTAACCCTTTATAGAATTCAGCATCAGGGAAATAAGGATGTGCTTGGGATATCTTATCGTATTCAGTTATGGCTTCTTCAAATAATCTTTGCTGAACATTACGATTTCCATTTTGAATCTGTTCTGTGATCTTACCGATTTTTACAGACCACTCTCTAAAATCCTCATCAGCTTGGACTGCCTTATTTGAATATTCATTTGCCTTTTTCAAATCCCCTTTATGCAAACTCAACTTTGATAAAGCTTGGAGTGCAGGAGCAAACGATGGGTCAACCTTTAAAGCCTCATTGAATGATGATTCTGCACCAGCGATATCACCTGAATTGAGCATGGAATCGCCTTGACTTAATAGCAATTCTGGGTCTTGTGAAAAGACCACAGTAATCATTAAAATTAATTTAATAGATCTTGTGAAATTCATATTACCTCAATCTTATGGAAAATTTATTGATGGTTAGCAAAAAATTAATGGCTGATTTTAATCATAAATAATGATGCATAGCAGGATAGATTCAATTTTCTGGAGATACTGGATCTGGAATCTCATCAACTCGAGTTTTGAGTTTTGATAAATTACCATCTACTTTTTTTATTGAGCTTTCCACCCTATCGACCTTATCAGATATTGATTTGAGTTGTTCTTCATTGTTGCGAACATTTCTTGATAAGGTAATTACCTTGTCTCCTACAATGTCGATCTCATTTTTTAGATCACCTATGTCTACTGCCAATTTTTTCCTAGCCTTTATCGCATTATCATCCATTTCCTTAATATTTGATGATATGACATCCAAACGAATATTCAACTCTTTTAGCATTGAACTCATATCATTTGCTAATTCATCAGTTTTCAGCTCTAAACTGTTAGCTAACTTTTTAATTTCAATTTGATTTTTTTCAACACCATCTTCAACATCGCCAAACTTTCCCTGCACTCTAATCACTTCTTGTATATTATTTGCCAATGCACCTGCCATCATATCTATTTGATTCTGCTGATTATCTTGCACGCTACGGATGGATTGTATATCTTTTTTGATTGATGAAAGATTACCCGATAGTAAATAGGACTGATTTGCTGTGATATCCAATTTTTGCCTAACCTGAGAAAATTGTTTGTTCATTGTTGAGACTGTATCATCAAGCCCACCCATTTCTTGCCTATTGGATGCAATATCAACCCTTTGGTCAACCAGGTCATCTTGTACATATTCAATCTTCTTTTTTTGCTCACGTCCCTGTGAGTGTAGTCTGAGAAGGTCTATCTCAAATTCATTTTGTAAAACTTCAAGATCTCTAAAGAGCTCATATAGATCACCAAGTGCCGTTCTTAAAGAATCATTCCAATGATTGACCTGACCTGAAAGGTGATTAACATTGCCTTGTAGATACTCAAGTCTATCTGAAAAAAAAGTTAGATCTCCTTTTTTTGCTGCGTCCTCTCTACCAAGAATGTCAGAAGGTTTTAACTTTATCGTACCTTGCTCAGTCTTTAAAAATATTCGATGTTGATTTTCATTGACTACCTGACCTTGTACGATTGAACCATCCTTGAGAAAGAAAATGGAAATATCTTGCGCTGATACACAAGCAAAAGCAAAAATGATAATCAGTATAAGTTTTTTTAACATATGATACTAC
>Ga0208277_1001082_pt1 | contig 16027 bp, 11 predicted proteins | sample ETNtaG_5_FD_185782 | JGI IMG/M metagenome (GOLD analysis project Ga0208277, IMG submission 185782) | Marine microbial and viral communities from oxygen minimum zone, Eastern Pacific Ocean - ETNP201406SV205 (SPAdes) (version 2) | ecosystem: Environmental > Aquatic > Marine > Oceanic ...
GCCAGGAGAGAAACCGTATTGTTCTGAGCACATCGCTGAATTTGTTGGCGCACCGATACCCAAAGTTCCGCCGGGTCTGAAGCAGACTCAACCTATGGTGGCACAACCTCAACAGACTACGCACGTCACATCACGGCCAACACAAATGGTTGTCGGGTACACGAATCAGGTTGCTGCTCGGCAGACTCAAGGCGTCCAGCAGTTTGGCGGTGTTGTCCAAGCTGCTACACAGCAAATGAACGCAAGCATGCACAATCCATACCTCAATTTACAGATGATTGACCCCATAACCGCTCTACGTCGCACAATCAAAAGCTGGGACGGAGAGGGAAGGTGCCAGCGTAGTGAATTTTGGTGGGGCCTTTTGCTGTATTACTTCGGACTCGCCTTTGCGTTGGGTTTCACATCTGTGTTTTTTGTCTCTGTTGGCGATCCATACGATGGAGGCGATGCTGGATGGGGAATGAGTTTGTTCTTTGTTCTCATGGTGTTTTGTGTTTTTTTGATTCCTCTCCTCAGCCAGCAGATTCGTCGTTTGCATGATATCGGCGTTTCCGGTTGGTGGGTGCTCATCGGATTATTTGTTCCTTACATTGGCGGATTTATTCTTCTCATCATGTCGTTGCTTCCCAGTCAGCCTCATCCGAACAAGTACGGTTGAGGGTCTTTCAAGGCTTGACCGTACCCTCTGCTTCAAATCGCCGTCTTGTGTTCACCGTCAACCGTTGTATTTCTTCCACGGTCCACCCACCGCGGGACGCGTGAACCACGTGTTGGAATTCGGCGGATGTTCCACCCACTCGAAACCCTCCTGGACAACACCAACGGCGTTCACGCGGGGTTTGGCATCAAAGCCTTCGACAAAATCGTCAAACATTTTTTCCTCGTCATACTCATCGAGCAGCCTAATTCCCGTTCCACCCGGTCTGGAAAGAATGGCGAGCAACATGCCGACGGTCATGGTAGACAACGACCCGATCTGTATGTTCTTGTAGAGGTCGCAGTTGTCGGCTTCGTTGATGAGGCACTCCAACCGCAAATCACCTGAAAAAGAGAAAAACGGGACGGAGAGTACAATGAGAAACAGGCCTAAGGAGAACCGTAGGTCTCGCATGAGGCGGAATATGCATTCCACATAAATGAGTCTAACTCTGGTCATTCATGAGTTTATTTTGAGTCTTCCAAACGGCACCTGTCCTCATCTGTGGCTATCGGTTTTGGGAAGGTTCCGGTTGGTCTCCCATCGTCTTCAAATCAGAAAAATTCAATTCCCTTGGCGTGGTCATGGTTTTGTGCGCCTCCTCGTCGTTGACCTTCTGGCGGAACGGGAGGGCTTTGGCAAGGGAGGTGTTGGCGAAATCGTTCATCACTTCTCGCCCTCTGAAGTGTTTCTGTGGTCTCCTCACACCGACCAACGCCTTGACTATGGGTTCGGCACGGTGGTTACTCAACCAGTTGAAGCCGATGCTATCATCATCACGGGGTCCCGTCGCAACGTGTCGATGTGGGAGGGATGGATGGCTGATGTCGTGGACGTGATTCGTTCCTCAACGGTTCCTCTGTACGGCATTTGCTTTGGCCATCAAATCATCGCTCACGCTTTCGGAGGACGCGTGGTGCGCGCCGATGAGGATTCACATTTCGTGGCTGAGGTCAAAGACAAGGCGGGCAAATCGGTGTTTGCATCCTTTGCTCACCAGGAGCACGTGGTTGATGCGGGGGAATTGGAAGTGGTCGCCTCAGCAGCGCACTGCACCATTGCGGCCTGTCGCCATCCCACTCGCCCCATTTTCACCGTTCAGTACCACCCTGAAGCCGTGGCTGAGGTGCTTGATTTATCGCTCGCATGCGGGGACATGAGCGAAGAGGAACGCGATGCCTACGACCATCAGCGATTGACCACCAATGTCGGGGTAGCCTTCGCCCTTGGCGACACGTAAATTCGCTTGTGTTCCGTTCGGCTCAGTCTGCGGTCTCCTTTGAGAAGCGGCTCAGGAACTCCCATTCGAGTTGGTTGACGTCCCAAAGGCCTTGGCTACCAAAACAATTCCATACGAAGTCTGGTGTGCATGCGTCATTTGGGTAGAGGTTATGTCCTCCTGAGTGGATCGTGATAAGGGCGACTTCGGTGCCTTGTGCGCAATTTGTGAAACCCTGAATGCTGTAAATCGCACCGGGCTCATTCCGGTCGGGCAGGCTTCCCTCACACTGATTGTATTCCGCCCAATCGTACATGTTCTCAACCGCACCGGACTGCATGGATTCTAGATTCCGTCGATTCTCGTCCACGATGCCCCAATTGACAGTGTTCGTGTATTGTTGGTTTTCATCGATGAATCCGTGGATCTCCATAACCGGGACCGGTATGTAGCCTTCGGAATCGTGGATGCTCAGGTAGCCTGAGGTGCACGCCATGGCGGCGACCAGGTCGCTGGCTTGGAGCGCCATGCGTTGCGCCATCATGCAGCCGTTTGACCATCCCGTTAGGTAAATGCGATTTTCATCCACGGGGTAGGCCTCAACCGTCCTAGCAATCACCTCTCGAAGGTAATCCACGTCGTCGATTTCGTGGTACAGCGCATCACCGCAACAATAACCAGCGTTCCAGGATTCCTCATTTCCGCCCATGTCAAGGGTGGTGTTGTCAACGATGATGCCTTCAGCATGGACAACGATGGCGCCCACTTCGTCGGCCAACAGGGTGATGTCCGTGAGGGCCCGTGTTTCAAACGCTGAACCGGCCCATCCATGGAGCTCAACAATGAGCGGTGCGTTTGACGAAGCGGTGACCGATTCAGGGATGTGCGTGATGTAGCACCGTTCCCAGTCGTTGTGGATGAAGCATTCGTAGGCGTCAGGGTCGTGCCCGGGGAACTCTCCCTGCTCACTTTCACCATCATCCGAATGGCCGTTGGTGTTCGCTGACAAGCACCCTTGTAGGCTCAGCAGCACGACGATGGCCACGCAAAGGAGCCCTTGCCGTGGCTGTGCCATGAACCGTCCAGAACGGTTACTTGCATTAGCCTTCCTTTGGGGCTTTTTTCCGACGCACGGCATGTCTACCACCAAAAGAAAAGGACGTCGGTGATCCAATCCAAGGTCCGTCCAATCAAACTGCGCTTTTGTTTGGCCATGGTTCCCTTTCGACTTTTCCTCACAAAACCGTTTGCCCGGCGCGTTGGACACGAATTGATGGATTGTGAGGCAAGGCTGATGAGGAGATGCCGGCTGGAAACCTCGTGGAACCTCCATCCACCCCCCGGGTTCGTCGGCATGACATCGACTGGCTTCGCGTCATTTTGTTCGGCCTCCTCATTCCTTTCCACATCGCTATCGGCGTGTATTGGACCGCTTACGGAGACCATGTGAATCCCAACGTCGTCGATGACAACGACGATGCCTCGATGGTCGACGGGACCGACGATTCATCCGCGGTAGAGGATGATAGGGATCGCTACACGGCAGAATCCGTGGACCCCATGAGCCTCTTTCTGCATTGGATGCACCAGTGGCGCCTTGCTGCGTTGTTCATGATTTCGGGAATGGGTACGGCCTTTGCCTTCCGCCGGCGGACATGGACCAAATTTTCGGTCGAACGATTCAAACGGTTGCTGGTCCCGATGGTGTTTGGCATGTGGACCATTGGGTTCGCGAATAGCGTGTTGACGCAACCATGGGAGACTCAGGGTGAAGACTTGGGTGGCCTTCTTTCCGTTTGGTTTGACCACATTTTGTGGACCTCGATTCTGTTTTGGGTGCCCATCATTGGGAAGTTCATGCTCGGCCATTTGTGGTTCCTTTGGAACTTAGCGCTGTATTCCTTCTTGCTCATTCCCATCTTCCACTTCGCACAGAAGAACCCTCAAGGTCGCCTTGTAAACCTCTTTGACCAGGTCTTCAAATGGATGAACGGTTGGGGTGTTTTGCTGGCATTCCCTCTTCTGCTCACCTTGGTTGAAGTGATGTTGAAGCCGTGGATGGAAGGCTTTCTCGGTTCGGGGTATGAGTGGATGTGGTTCCTTTGTTTCTTCTTCTTTGGTTACATGTGCATGATGGCCAAAGAGGGGTATTACCGTCTGCTTGAAGAGCGCTTCAATGCATTGGTTGGCATGACCGTTCTGTTTACGTTGGCCTTCCTTTGGTTGCGCATCCAGCAGCACGCCGATGGTTTGCCTTACATCCAAGGCGGATGGGTTGAGTTTGGAGTGTTTCCACACAACCTCATGACCCTTCTCGGTTGTGTGATTCACGCCTTCCATGCATGGTCGTGGTGCTTGCTCGTGTTTGCACTCGGGGCACGTTATCTGAACCATCCAAGCCCTCACTTGGCCTACCTTAACCAGGGTGTTTACCCGTTTTACATCGTTCACATGCCGCTCACGTTTGCTTTCCTTTCGTTTTCGAAATCCATCGGTGTGGCGGGAATGCCCGCCGTCTTGCTGACTTGGGTGCTGGTGATGGTAGGTTGCTGGTTCTCGTTTGAGGTGCTCAAACGAACTTGGCTTACCCGTTCTCTGTTCGGTATCAAACCGCTGGCCACCTCACAAAAGCAACCCTCCGCTTCGGAGTAGTTCCGCTGTTCGTCGGTCTGGGGAGGGTTGATGACTCGCCCGATGCTCTCATATAGGGAAGGCAAGTGGGACACCTGTTCACCATGAAGCGAGGTTCACGTGCTTGGAAGAAAACCGGCAACCAACGTTGGAAGTGGCGCAAGAAGAAGTTGCGACGCCGAAAGCGTGCCCGCCGACAGGCAAAGAACTGAGGCTTTAGGGTCAACACACGGGAGTATAGTATAGCTTGGTAGTATCGCGGGCTCCAGTTGCACGGGAATGACGACGAGTGGGTTTGCTGAAAGTTGATGACCAACTGGAGCGCCGACCTGTTGCAATCCTGCAGACTGCCCATCTGATGCGCAGTTTCAGAAGAAATCCGCTGGGGGGGGTTCAAATCCCTCTGCTCCCACCAATTCCTACCTGCACAAGGCAACCGTCGCCAAAATCTTGAATTGGCACCACGGGAAGTCTCAACCATGAACCTCCTTGATTGGGTTATCGAGCACTGGCTTGTGGTCCGTTGGGTGATCTTTGCTATTGTGGTCGGTTCTGTCTGGGGTACACTGACCATGATGTTGGGCGATGGTCCTTCTTCGGACAACATCGCTTCAGAGGGCTGGTGCAGTTTCTGTTGTGGCTTGGGCATTGGCTTGTTTTTCATCCCGCTTTGGGGTGTCAATCTCCGGGAGAGCAGCCTGAGTCGAAGCCTTGGCATCTTCGTGGTTCTCATCTTGATGACCGTCTCGTTGACCTTGAGTATGGAAACAGCGGAGGGGGAATTGGGGGATGCAGGGTTCTGGGTCTCCATGTTTGCAGTCTGCGCCGTTGCGTTTCATTTCCTCACTTCACCAGTGAACGCTCTGGGCGTCATGATGCAAGCATCCTCCCTCGCAGAAGAGGAGCGATGAAACAGCACATCCCAGCGTTAGGTTGATGCCGAACACGAGGCTCGGGTGGGTTGGGGAAGAACATGCGTCGAATGCTTGCTGTCGTGGTGCTTGCAATGTTGATGGGGCCGGTCACCGGTTCGTTGGTGATCAAATCCGAACCCGTTGGATGGGAAGCGGTGGACGCTGAAGGTGTCCAGTGGATGCCCACAGGCTACAGTTTTGAAGTTCCCCAACAGGCCGAAGCAGCGTGGTTGAACGACAACACTCCTTGGTGGGAGCGTACGTCCCTCGACCAAAACCGAAACGGTATCCACGACAGTTTGGAAACTTTTGTTGGCACCACCGGTATCGGCCTCTCCTACGGTGTGGAGGTCAACGACCTTCACCTCGCTGAGTTGGAATCATTGAACCTGAGCGTCGTCGATGTCATCGAATCTGTGAACGGTGTTTTGCTTGGACAGGTGAACGCCTCATTGGCGGGCACCCTCGCCGACTTGGACGATGTTGTCATGGTCGAACGTTACGGCGACATCGTGTTTTACGGCGACATTCAGACCCCGGCCGTCAAGGCCCGGAATTCCAGCTTCTATCCCATGGGCGCATGGGACCTTGGATTCACCGGCGCAGATGTCAACATCGCCATGGTGGACACCGGTGTAGATAATGAACATCCAGGACTCAATGAGAAGTTCATCGCGGGATACGACGCCGTTTGTTATGTCCACACCGACCCGCTTTGCACCGCTGGCGGAGCCAGACAAACCGATGGTACCTACGATCCTGACGATGGAAATCAACACGGAACGGCCTGCATGGGCATGGCCGCAGCATCCGGGGTTGACGCCACAGGAGCGCAGACGGACTTCTACGGTTCAGCTCCCGATGCCGACCTCATCGATGTGCGCATCGGTACGGATTTGGGCGCAGGACCGTTTGAGAATTACGTTATTGAGCAGGAATTTTACGAATCAGCCATGAATGGTTTGCAATGGATCATCGACAACAAAGACACGGCCTGGCAGGGCGCTGACGAGGCCAACTACGGTATCGACATCATTTCCCTGTCGTGGGGAATTACATCCCACGAAGGTGGCGGTTCGGACGGAGAGGACATGCACAGCCGAATCCTCAACGAAGCCATGGAGGCCGGCGTGGTGGTCAGCGCAGCTGCTGGAAACGACGGTCCTGACAACGATGGCCTCTCCGGTATGGGCTCCTCCAGTCTCTCCATAACCGTCGGTGCTACCGACGACAAGAACACCATCGACCGCAGCGACGACACGGTGGCTTCGTACTCATCCCGTGGTGAACGGAGGGACAACGGAGACGGCAATCCGCTTAACGAATTGAAGCCAGAAGTTTCGGCTCCCGGAACCAATATCGTCCAAGCAGAGGGCTGCGTAACTTCGGGTGGATGCATCAACTTGGCCGGTGGCTCGGCAGAAGACAACGGCTACACCGGACGTGGTTCGGGAACTTCCTACGCCACCCCTGCTGTTTCGGGCATCCTCGCCATGATGATCGAAGCCAACCCCGCCCTCACGACCGCCGAGATGAAGGAAATCCTCAAGCTCACCGCTGAGCGACGGGGCGAGCCATCAAATGCGGCGGTTGACCCGTTTTGGAATCGAGACTTTGGCTGGGGTATGGTGGACGCCTACGAAGCCGTTCATCTCTCAATGTACTTGGCCGAACAAAACCTGACTGGCACGATTGATGTGTTTTCTCAAGTTCACATCACCAATTCCAGTATGAATTCCTCCACTGGTCTGTACGAGGTAAGAGGCATGGCTTGGGGCCAGGCCGGTTCGATAGCAAGCGTAGAATTCCGCATCAACGACGGTGCTTGGACGGAAGCTACCTACGAAACAACCGAAGGTGGTTTAGCAGCACTGGAACGCTTTGAATGGGTCGTCGCCCTCAATCCAGCCCTTCTTGACAAAGGAAACCAGACGATTGAAATCCGAGGCCTCAACGACCAAGGCGCCCCCTCACTACCGGTATTCAGCACCGTGATGGGGACGGGTGCGGACAACGACGGCATGGCTGGACTTGGCGTTGACCTGATTTCCTTGAGCCTGCTTTTGGTCGTGGTGATCCTCATTGGTTTGTTGGTTCAAGGAGCTCGCATTGACCCGCCCTCTCACCTCCATTCGTTGACACAACCCGAAATTACGGATGCCGTTCTGTTGAATGTTGACACGCCTCCGGAAGTTGAACCAAAGGGGAAGTCCAAACCCCCTAAATCGTAATTGCATTGAAATGCAAGGCGGATGTGGCCACGCTATGGGCACCTTCAGCGACCGTGCTCTTGCGATTCAGCCAACCGGCGTACGCAAGATGTTCGATTTGGCGGGGGACGATGTCATCTCCTTTGGACTTGGTGAGCCTGATTTTCAACCTCCAAAGGTGGCCATCGAAGCCTTTTACCAAGCCATGCTGGATGGGCGTAACAAATACACCACCACCGCTGGATTACCCGCTCTGCGAAAGAAAATCGCCGCCTCGTGGTCGGCGTATCAAACCGGCATGGACGAGAACAATGTCTGCATGACGATGTCGGGTACCAATGCGCTGCTCAACCTCTTCATGACCCTCATCAATCCCGGTGAAAACATCCTCCTGCCCGAACCTTACTTTCCACTCTATGGCCCAGATGCGACCCTTGTGGGCGGGGAAGCGAAATATTACCCGTGTTTGTTTGAGCATGAATTCATTCCCCAGATGGCCGACCTTGAGGCGATGGTGGACGAACACACGGTGGCCATCCTCTACAATTTCCCGAGCAATCCCACCGGCGGAACGCTTGATGAGCAACAGCGAGATGACCTTCTCGCCTTTGCAAAGAAGCATGATTTGTGGATCATTTCTGACGAAGTCTACGACCGTATTGTGTTTGAAGAAGACCACGTGTCGTTCATGGGAACCGGCTATGACAAGTTGATGGTGGTCAATTCTTTTTCCAAGACCTTTGCGATGACCGGTTGGCGCATTGGCTACATCATTTCAACCAATCTTGAAGCCATGAAACAGGTGGTCAAAATCCAATACTACATCTCCGCATGTTCCAACGATGCGATGCAATATGCCGTCCTTGAAGCCATGGAGAAAGCCGACGATTACCCGACAATCATGGCGACTGAATTCCAAAAGCGATGCAACCTCATCGTTGACCGGTTGAACGCGATGCCCGGTGTGCAATGCCACCGTCCCAAAGGGGCGATCTATGTCTTCCCGAAAGTGGATGTCCCAGGGATGTCTTCCGAAGAAGTCGCCATGGAATTGTTGAGGGATGGCGTGCTGTGCTCTCCCGGGAGTGCGTTTGGTCCCTCCGGTGAGGGTCATCTTCGATTTGCATACACCATCAGTCAAGAGGATATCATTCGAGGCATGGATAAGGTCGAGGCGACCCTGAACCGCCTGCAACAAGCATGAGGCGAGGTTCGTGTCGGTCGTTGGAACCTTGGCGTTGTTCACCTTAGGAGCCAGCATTGGACACGTTGGACCGCGGTTGCCTACGCTGTGGATGACCCGTGCTCGAGGATTTAATCGTCGATTTTCGCCGCACCCGGACCCCGTTCGACTTTCGCCTTACCTGACCCAGCGCGTTCTTCACATGCGTTCCTTCTACTGGTTGAGTTTTGTTCTCGGCGCCCTCGTCCTTGCCTTTGGTGCAGCGAGTTTGCGTTGGGGCTCAGCCGTTTTTGGATTCGGCCTTTGGGTGTCGTCGAGTTGGATGATGCTTTCACGACTGCAGATGCTTGTCGCAGGGCGTCCTGCCCCCTGGACCAACAAGCTTGCCGTGGAGTTGCAATCGGTCATGAACCGGTCTCGTACCGAGCCTTGTTGCAGTGTCCCTGAGCCGATGTGGGGGCTGCAGAGCATTTCATGTTCAACGTGCGACGCCGTCCTTTCTCGAACCGCTCGCCCCGATCTCGGCCGTCCTCGCTCCGATGGACGCATTGCAGGTTTCTTTCGCCTTCTCATGACCGATGGTTATCCTCTGGCCGAACCCCTCCAAGAACTGCTTGTGGAGGAAGAATAGACCTTTGACGAGGTTTACAAGGGCAACCTTTGAGAAAAGTCGGCGTTCGCTCAAGACCATGGAAGACCGCCCTGCAGTAGGGTCTTTGCTTGCCCGTGTCGGTTTGACAGGGCAATTGCTCGGTCAAATTTTCCTCACGCCCATGGCGGCTTTTGCCCTCACGTATTTGCTTGGTTTTTCAGCCAGCGGGGGCGATTTCCGACTGACGATTGAAGTGGACATGATTCCATGGATCGGGATGGCTTCCTTGTTTTACGGCATGCTTGCCCTTTTGCTCGCCCTCGGCATGGGTGGCTTCACACCGCTCCGAGTCATCGATGCAGGTGGATGGCGACTCGCCTTAGGGCTGACTCGTCACAAAGGAAGTACGGTCCACCGGTTTACGGCTCGACAAAACTACGCCTCTTCCGCTCATGGCCAACTCTCGACGCTGGTTTACGATCGGTTTGCTGCGGGCCATGCTCTTTGGACCATACGGGGTTCACTTGTTTTGCTGGCCATTCCATTTCAGGTCATGTTGGCGACCATTCCTCTCTCCTTGGTGTTGCTGTTTCCAGAAGGTGTGGTCCATCAAAATCGACAGCTCGAAATGGCGTTGCTTTTGTACGTGATGTGCCTTTACATCTCCATTCGAATTTTTCCAGGATTTGCCCGTCGCTACATTACCTTGGCTTCCCTCGGTAGAAAATTCTTAGGAAATACGTTAAGGATCTCTTGGGCCTTTCCTATCTTCTTGCTATGGTCGATGGGTCAACTTTCTTCCTACATTGTTCAGCGGGTCCTTGGCGAAGATGTGGCCCTCAACATTGCTTTTGAGAAGCAGTTGTTTGAGTCGCTGATTTCGGCAGGCGCCACTCCAGAGACCTCGTTCTTGAATCTGCTCACGGCGTTGGCCGTCATGCCAATGGCGGCCTTTACCACCTTGGCGGTTCTTGGAGGGGGCGCAGGTGAACCACCTGCATGGATGCGTCCAAGTTCGTCTCGAATCGACGAGGATACGCAGGAACAGTTGGATTCACTCTCTGCAGGGTTGAATCAATTGGCCGCTGAAGTGGCTCAGTCCCAAACAACCCAAGCCGCTCCCACCTACGCACCTGCTTTGGTCCAACACGTGATGATTCCCGCCGTTCAGCAACCCCAATCTCCACCGGAACCGGTCCAAGGCAGCCCTTCGATGGTTGATGATTTGGACATCGATGGTCTCCTTTCAAGTCCTTCTGCTTCACCACCAAGTGAGCCAACTCAGCCCCCCTCACACAACGAACCGGTGATTCGAGGATTTGATGTGGAATCCTCAGATAAACCATGATTTTTGGCCGGTTTGCATAGCCCATCAGAAGGCGACCTTCTTATGCTCAATCGTGTTGGGCAAGGTTGCTGATGTCCATGCGCCGAATGATGCCCTTCACCATTGTTATGCTGCTCTTGATGCAAACGCTTGCTATGAATTTGGTCGTACCTGCCGAAGCCGCCTCCGGGCGCGGCGGAACAAACGACGATTTCACCGTGAAATCCATCACGGTCGGAAACGCCACGGCTCCTGCCGAACAATGGGTGCAATCCGATGGGACGGTCATGGATTACATCTTCCTGGACGATGAGATTGAGATAACGGTTTCAGTGCAGCGCTTCGGGGCCTCAGGTATCGGCGATACTGCACCGGTTTCTGTGGACATTGTTCACCCCGTAGGTTTCGTGATGGAATCGTTTGATTTTACCACCAATCCGCTGACTGGAGGCCAATCCTTCAACCAGATCATCGAATGGACGCCCTCGGCCGCTCACTCCATCCTTGACACAGGGACCAATGACCTTTCAGGTGGTCTCATCATTCGTGCAACCGTCAACTTTGCCGACGACGATAAGAACACCAATGACCAGCGTGACAAGACCGTCCCGGTCGCCGTCAATGCCCTTCCAATGGAATCTCCAGCGGTCAACGGTAATCCAACCTTCTTCTCCGGCAAGTATCCCGCTGCAGGAGGAGATGCCCAGTCTGCGGGTTCCTGGCAAACTGAATCCACCACCAGCGCCAAAGGCAACGACCACTGGCGTCATTCTTCCCCGGGAAGTAACTATCCCTCAAACGCTGAAGCTACGAGGCTCGTTCATGCTCGCGTTGCCACCTCCAACACGTGCGGTACCGACACACCCGACACTGGACTGACCCAGAACGTCTACGGCGTGGGTATCTGTCGAATCTTGTTCTACTCCAATGAATTCGTTTCCAGCCAGTTCCACCTCCAAGCATGGGGGAGCATGGCGGCTGGCGATTCGGTCTCCATGGAACTTTGGCGAGGCTCAGGCAATCTTCAAGATAATTTTGAATCCGTCTCATGGGACATCTCCCAAGGAAACCCCAGCCCAGCTCCGGGCCAGTGGACCAACCTTTCGTGGGACCCACAAGTGACGTGGGAGCAAATTCCCAACCTTGCCAACCCAGAGGTGTTCCTCGGTGGCAGTTCTTACACGTTCAGTGTGTTGTTCACTTCTGACAGCAGCGTCGCCAGCGAGGGCTTCCACGTTGATGATTTCGTTCACTTTGGTGTCAGCCGTGTCACCGACTACACCGTTGACATGCAATGCGACAACCCGCTTAACGGCTACACCGTCGCTCCAAATCAAATGGCGAACCTCTACTGCACCTTGACCAATAACGGCTACGCCCCAGCCACCATCCGCCTCCAGACCAACGTCACCAACGACTCATGGATGGTGCCTTTCCCCATCATCCGAATGGACATTGAAGGCAGCAGCAGCCACGGAACAAACGTCATCATGCCACCGCTCGGTGCCGGTAAAACCATCGAGTTTTGGGCCAACTTGACCGTCCCTGCTGGGGCCGAGGTGCAACAACAAGATTGGAACCTCTGGCTCACCGATGCCAGCAGTGCTCAACTCGGTGAAAAAGCCCGCATCGGCATGGATTTGGCCGTCAGCGAACAGTTCAGCGTGGCGTTGACCTCTACCGTCCCGCTCGTCGCAGCGACCATCGGGCCCGATGATTATGGGCTGGTGAATTTCCGGCTTCAAAACACAGGAAACCGGGATGCTGCGTTCAACCTCGCCACGACCTTTTCCGACAATTCTGGTTGGGTTGGACTCATTCAGAACGACACTGGAGTCATTCAAGCCAACCCCCTTACGCTCTACAAGGGTGAACGTGTGGATTTGGTGTTGAACCTCTCTTCACCTGAATTGGCCAATCCTGGGACGGTCTCCTTCAACCTCCGCGCTACTTGCCCGTCATGCAGCACGGCACTCTTTGGTACGGATGTGTTGGTTCGAAACATCGAGGTCCCAGTTCTTCGTCATGTGGAAATTGTGGCTGAAGAGAACACCTTCTCCGGTGCTGCCAACGGCATTTCCAAAGCCCTCTACCTTGACCTGTTCAACCTTGGCAACGACGATGAACAATACAATCTGAGCATCGGTCAAAGCAACTGGCGCTTGCAAGCCTCGCTCCCGTCAACCCAGTCTCCAGTCTTGGACGCATGGGACGGCGAGTCCACGATTGTGGTCCAACTGGCCATGCCCATCGGACTTAGCCCCGGATTCTACTCCGTGACTGTCACGGCGACAAGCGTGGACGACGAAACGGTGTACGACTCCATTGAACTCATCATTGAGATCCTTGAAACGGCCGCTGTCTTTGTCTCCGATGAAGAAACAGGTCAATCCTACATTCCAGGCGACCTTCCCCAAACGATGTCCTTTGAAGTCCGCAACGATGGAAACAATCCAGACAGCTTTGCCATGACGTTGAACACACCAACGGGCATGAACGCCGCTTTCACCAACCTCATCAACGGCAACACGCCTGAAATTGACATTGGAGCAAGCTACAACGTTTCGGTTGAATTTTCCTTTGTGGAAGGCACCGAAGGGAGCTTGAACCTCCAAGTCATTGCCACCAGCACTTCAGACGGCGCCATCAGTGCCACAGGACAGGCCGTCTATCTGGTTGGCTCACAAGATTGGCTTCGTATCTTCGCCATCCCACCGCTTGAAGTGGTTGAGGAAGGCGAGTACGAGGTGGCCGTTCGTATTGTCAATCAATACACAACAGGTCAGCGTGTGGTGATGGACCTCGATGCAAGCGAAGGGAACAATTGGTTCAGTTCGTCCATTGCTCGACTGGACAAGGACTTCACCTTGGCCACCGGGGAAACCAAAGAAATTACCATCACGGTTGATGTAACCGAAACCTCACTCAAGAACCTCAACGGCGACTCACTCACGGTGAACCTCACCGTCTGGGCTCGCTCAGAAACGGTTAGCGATGCCGCTAACGCTGTGTTGGAGGTCACCCTCGTTCGCCTGGATTCCAACGTTGATGCAACGTCGGATGAATCCGGTTTCCAACTTGAGGTCATTGCCCTGTGGGGTGTATTCATTCTGATCCTCGTTGGCGGCGTGATTGTGCTCCTCTCCATTCTCAACACCGAGGAAGAGGAAGACGAGTACGCCAACTGGGGCGAAGACGGCTACGAAGACAGTTTGGCGGCTACATACGGTGCTGTCGCGGCAGCCCCTTCGATTCCGACCTCAATGCCCTCGCCAGCCTCAGCGGCTGCACCCGCTCCTGCACCAGAGATGCCTGCCCCTGCGCCTGCGGCTGAAGACAACACGCCTCCACTCCCAGCAGGTGGTTTGCCCGCTGGCTGGACCATGGAGCAGTGGAAGCACTACGGGCACCAATGGCTGGAACAAAACCAACCTTGAGGCCCTTTTGTCCACGACGCTGACGAAGCGTAGGGTTCAAGTCGGTGGCAACCTCGCCAACCATGCCGGAGGGCAACAGTATGTATGGAAACGGACAAGCACCCATCTTCATTTTGAAAGACGGTACCCAACGAACACGAGGCCGAACGGCCCAATCCAACAACATCGCTGCTGCCAAGGCGGTGGCTGATGCTGTACGCTCCACCCTTGGTCCAAAAGGCATGGACAAAATGCTGGTTGATTCGATGGGTGATGTTGTCATCACCAACGATGGCGCCACCATCCTCAAGGAAATGGACATTGAGCACCCAGCGGCAAAGATGATCATCGAAGTCGCCAAAACCCAAGAGCAACACTGCTTTGACGGAACGACCTCGGCGGTCATTCTCTCCGGTGAATTGCTCAAGCGAAGCGAGGACCTCATCGAACAAAACGTTCACCCGACGGTTATTTGCGAAGGTTTCCGTCTCGCTGCTGAGCGAGCGATCGACTTGATGGAAGGCCATGGAATCTCTACTGAAAATGAGGATTCTGTTCTCCAAGAGGTGGCCAAGACCGCCCTCACCGGCAAGTCTGCCGGCGCTGTCAAATCCTTCATGGCCGACATTTGTGTTCGTGCTGTGAACGCGGTTGGCGTGGTTGAAGACGGCGACCGAATGGTTGACCTTTCCGACATCAAGGTTGAGAAGCGCCAAGGTGGTTCCATCAAAGATTCATCCCTCATCGACGGCATTCTTCTGGACAAAGAACGCGTTCATGCGGGCATGCCTCGAAGCGTGTCTGGTGCTAAGATTGCCCTTGTTAACTCGGCCATTGAAGTCAAGAAGACCGAGGTTGACGCCAAGATTCAGATCACCGACCCGAATCAACTTGCCCTGTTCCTCGAGGAAGAAGAAAACTACATTCGAAACCTCGTGAACACGATTGAAAAAGCAGGTGCCAACGTTCTTGTTTGCCAAAAAGGCATTGACGAACTCGCTCAACACTACCTTTCCAAGAAAGGTATTTTCGCCATCCGCCGAGCAAAGAAATCCGATATGGAAGCTCTTGCAAAGGCCACTGGCGGGACCATCATCACCAACCTCGAAGACATGAGTGGGGATGACCTTGGTGAGGCCTCCCGTGTTGAAGAGAAGAAAATCGGCGACTCCGACATGACCTTCATCACCGGTTGCCCTGAAGCCAAGTCAGTCTCTGTGCTCCTGCGCGGAGGTACTGAGCACGTGGTCGACGAGATTCGACGAGCCTTTGACGACGCTGTTGGTGTTGTCTCGGTCGCTTGGGAAGATGGAGCTGTGTTGACTGGAGGCGGCAGCGTACTTGCCGCCCTTTCACGCGACTTGCGAACGTACGCTGAAACAATTGGCGGCCGGGAGCAAATGGCCATTGAAGCGTTTGCCTCTGCCCTTGAAATCATTCCACGCACGCTGGCAGAAAACGCTGGCCTCGACCCCGTGACCACCCTGATTGAACTTCGCAAAGCCCATGCTGATGGCCAGGGTCATGCCGGCATCAACGTGTACGAAGGTGGCGTGGTTGACATGAAGGAAGGCAACGTTGTTGAACCACTACGTGTGGTTGAACAGGCCATTCAATCGGCGACGGAAACCGCCATCATGATTTTGCGCATCGACGATGTGATTTCGTCCAAGGGCGTCCCTATGGGTGAAGGCATGGGCGACATGGGCGACTTCCACATGTGATGTCATTTTGAGAAAAAATTTCTGTGAAAATTTCCATCTCAGTGCCCCGTTTTTGTCCTGCAGGAATAATAACGTTCAAAGGCCATTGAAGGATGGCCAAAACCAAGGGGG
>Ga0208277_1001085_pt1 | contig 16018 bp, 14 predicted proteins | sample ETNtaG_5_FD_185782 | JGI IMG/M metagenome (GOLD analysis project Ga0208277, IMG submission 185782) | Marine microbial and viral communities from oxygen minimum zone, Eastern Pacific Ocean - ETNP201406SV205 (SPAdes) (version 2) | ecosystem: Environmental > Aquatic > Marine > Oceanic ...
TGTGGCGCAAGCAGTAGGATCTGAAGATGAAAGTGAAGTCCGGTCATATTTACTAAGAGCGTTATTTTTGGGGTTTTCTGCGGGACTTTTAATTTTTCTTCTGAGAAATGCATTAATAGATTTTGGTTTTTGGTTGTCTCCCGCTTCGAGTGAAGTAGAAGAATTAGCTGGAAAATATATCTCGATAAGGATCTGGAGCGCACCTGCTGCCATTAGTTTGTTTGGTATAGTTGGTTGGTTAATAGCGCTGGAGAGAACGAAAAGCGTTCTTATACTTCAGGTTTTTATGAATGGAGTAAACGTTTTATTAGATATTTGGTTTGTATTAGGACTGAATTGGGGAGTTGAAGGAGTGGCAATCGCAACAGTGATTGCTGAGGTCTCAGCGTTAATACTCGGACTTTTCCTTTGTTATGATCGTTTCAAAGATAATTCGTGGCCAAGCTTACAAGCAATATTTTCGACTGAGCGATTAAAAAATATGCTTTCAATTAATCTTGATATATTTTTTCGCTCAATAATGTTACAGGCAATTTTTGTTTCCTTTCTTCTATATGGAGGGAAATTTGGAGATGTGAAATTAGCAGCTAATCAGATCTTGCTTCAATTTCTTCATATTGCAGCCCATGGTCTGGATGGTTTTGCATTTGCTGCTGAAACATTGGTTGGCCAAGCATTTGGCAGGAAAGACCGAACTATCTTGAGAAAAAGTGTGAAAGTTACATCGAAACTTGCATTTTTATTGTGCTGTACAATGGCAATCATCTTCTTTTTTATTGGCTCATCTTTAATTGATGTAATGACTACAGCCGAAGACGTTCGATCGGAAGCTAAGGGCTATATCATTTTTATAGTTTTAGTCCCAATCTTGGGAGCGTCAGCCTATATGTTAGACGGAATTTTTGTGGGAGCAATGAAAACTAAAGATATGCGCAATATGATGTTTATTAGCCTGATATTTTACTTTTTAGCTTTGATTTTGCTAGTGCCCCATTTTGAAAATATTGGGCTTTGGTTGGCTTTGCTTATCTCATTTGTGGTTCGTGGAGTAACCCTTGCATTGCGTTACCCAAGCTTAGAAAAATCAATCTAGGAATTATTCTAAGTCATATTTAGTTAATTTTTAGAACAAAACTTGACCTTTTTATCAAAGTTCGTCATTTGGCACGCATGTTAATTTTTAAGCTTTTCAGAAAAGACGAATGGCTAAAATTTAAAGCATCAGGTAAAACCGATGGTGCACCTATTGATGTTTCAGATGGTTTCATTCATTTTTCTAAGGCTAGTCAAGTAAAAGAAACAGCTGCAAAGCATTTTAAAGGCGAAAAAGATCTGGTTCTTGTTTCGTGTGATGCGGATAATTTGAAACCAGATCTGAAGTGGGAAATATCGAGAGGAGGAGATTTATTTCCTCATCTTTATCGCCATTTACTTTTTGAAGATATTATATCTCAAATCGAGATACCCAAAATAAAAGGTATCCATAAATTTCCGGATACCTTTTAATGAGTTTTTTTGAAAATGCTGGGTTAAAATTATTAAGACTTTCAAACCCTGAATTTGCTCATAACATTGCTATTAAAGCGCTAAATTTAAGGTTGGTTCCAAAACCTCAGACCTTAGTTTTTGAAAACTTAAAAACATCAGTATGTGGTTTAAAATTTGATAACCCGATTGGTTTAGCAGCTGGTTTTGATAAAAATGCAGAGGCAGTGGACTCTTTACTCAATTGTGGTTTCGGCTTCATTGAAGTAGGTGCAATAACTCCCAAACCGCAACCAGGAAACCCTAAGCCTAGATTGTTCCGTTTACCTGAAGATCAAGCAGTTATTAATAGATTTGGTTTTAACAATTTAGGCATGGAAATGGCATCAGCACGATTAGCGAGACGATCAGCAAAAGGTATCGTAGGCATCAACTTGGGCGCTAACAAAAATAGTGAAAATAGAATAAAAGATTACATAAAAGTTTTGATGTGTTGTGGACCTTTTGTTGACTTTGCAACAGTTAATGTAAGTAGCCCGAACACTGAAAATTTACGGACCCTTCAAGAAAAAAAATCTTTGAAAATTTTGTTAGATCAAGTCATGGAGTGTCGTGATAAGCTAAAAGTTAAAGTCCCTATTTTTTTAAAGATTGCTCCAGATCTTTCTTTAAACCAAATTGATGATATCGTGGAAACCGCTCTCAAAATGGATATTGATGCAATTGTGGCAACTAACACCACGTTAGATCGGAAAGGTGTTAAAAGTAGAATTAAAAATGAAAAAGGTGGCCTGTCAGGTAAACCATTATTTTCAAAATCTACCTGGGTACTAGCACATTTATCAGAGCGTTTAGATAATAAGATACCACTAATAGGAGTGGGAGGTGTCTCAACTGCAACCGACGCATATCAAAAGATACTCGCCGGTGCGTCAGCGGTTCAGCTCTACACTGGTCTTGTATATCAAGGCTTTAGTTTGATTTCAGAAATTAATAAGGGGTTAAGTGCGATATTATTGAGAGAACGAATTAATCACTTAACTGACATCGTTGGTAAGGAACGACACAACTTTTTATAGGTTGTGAAAAGGGGATTGTGAGGTTCCCCTTTTGCAATAATTTTAGAGATTAGGGTAAAGGGGGTATTTAGCACAAAGTATTGCGACTTCGGACTTAACTTTTTCCTCAACTGCATGGTTTCCTTCTTCTCCGTTCATGGCCAGACCGTCAACAACTTCAATAATCCACCGGCCTATTTGGCGAAAGTCATCTTCGCCAAATCCACGTGTTGTTCCTGCCGGCGATCCCAATCTAATACCAGATGTGACAGCTGGCTTTTCGGGGTCAAAAGGCACGCCGTTTTTATTGCAAGTGATGTGGGCGCGTTCTAGAGCCTTTTCAGTTGCATTCCCTTTTACACCCTTTGGTCTTAGGTCGACCAACAAAACATGTGTGTCAGTACCGTGCGTCACGGTGTCTAAACCGCCCTTTATTAGTTCGTCTGACAATGCCTGAGCATTTTTAATTACTTGTTTGATGTAATGCTTAAAATCTGGCTTTAATGCTTCTCCAAAGGCGACGGCCTTAGCTGCTATGACATGCATTAATGGGCCACCTTGAATACCTGGAAAAATAGCAGAATTGAATTTTTTTGCTAAGTCAGCATCATTTGTGAGGATCATGCCTCCCCGTGGACCTCGGAGTGTTTTATGCGTAGTTGTAGTCGCGACGTGGCAATGTGGAAATGGCGATGGGTATTCTCCAGCGGCTATCAGTCCAGCAAAGTGAGCTACATCAGCTAAAACGTAAGCTCCTACACTATCGGCGATGCTTCTGATCCTCGCAAAATCTATTGTTCTGGGTATTGCCGACCCGCCAGCGATAATCAATTTTGGATTATGTTCTTTTGCTAGTTCCTCAATTTGATCATAGTCAATAAGATTATCTTGTTTTCTAACGCCATACTGTACTGCATTAAACCATTTTCCTGATTGATTTGGTTTTGCACCATGTGTCAGGTGACCACCTGCGTCTAAAGACATCCCTAAAATTGTATCGCCGGGCTGTACTAATGCTGTAAATACGCCTTGATTAGCCTGACTTCCGGAATTTGGCTGAACATTCGCAAAATCGCAGTTGAATAATTTGCAGGCGCGTTCTATTGCGAGATTTTCAGCAACATCTACGTACTGACAACCACCATAGTATCTGCGTCCAGGATAACCTTCAGCATATTTATTTGTCAGAGCACTACCCTGCGCTTCCATAACGGCTGCTGAAACAATATTTTCGGATGCAATTAATTCAATCTCATCCCTTTGACGGCCTAGCTCTGAAGAGATAGATGCGAATAATTCAGCATCGCTCTTTGCTAAAGTGTCAGTAAAAAAACCACTATTGTTATTAAGTTGATCTAACATCTAAAATTCTCCCGAGTCGAAGGTTTGCAAGTCGGTCCATTACATCAAACAACGCTAGTAAAAAAGCCTAAAAATTAATTAGTGCATGAAAATAGCATGTCATCACTGGTACTTTTCGCAAACTTATGCTTGTCTACAAAGGTAAATGGATTTCAAAAAGATTAAGTCAAATGGGTCAAAAAATTGCTTTTACATCCAGTGAAGAAAAAATTGCCACTGAAGCTATGGATACGCTTATTAAGCTTTATGATAACTGTGCTTTGGAAGAAGCAGACGTAATCGTTGCGCTTGGTGGCGATGGTTTCATGTTGCAAACCCTTCACAACACACAAGATTTATCAGCACCGGTTTATGGGATGAACTGTGGAACGGTTGGTTTTCTTATGAATGCTTACGATGAAAAAGGCTTAATTAAACGATTGGAAAACTCAGTAGAGGAAAAGCTAAACCCATTAAGAATGGAAGCGATTACTACCGATGGTATTGTGAAAACTGCTTTAGCAATCAATGAAGTTAGCTTGTTACGTGCTGGGCCACAGGCGGCTAAGTTATCGATTTCAGTCGATGGAAAGACCCGTATGTCAGAGTTAATCAGCGATGGTGTATTATTGTCTACACCAGCTGGAAGTACTGCTTATAATTATTCTGCAACCGGTCCAATTTTACCAATTGGTTCTGATGTTTTGGCTCTTACTGCGCTTAATGCTTTTCGTCCACGTAGATGGCGTGGTGCTTTGATACCTAAAAGATCAAAGGTCGAAGTGATGGTATTAGAGCCAGAAAAAAGACCCATTATGGCAGACGCTGACAGTAGAAGTGTAAAAAACGTAGCACAGGTTAATATTAGCAGTGCTGATGATATTCAACACCAAATACTTTTCGATCCAGGGCATGGCCTAGAAGAAAGATTAATCTCCGAACAATTCAATTAAGATAGAAAAAGATAAAAGAATTATTTTGCATATCCAAGAGACTGTAATGAAACTTTTATCTCATCTAAAATTACTGGATCATCAATCGTTGCCGGCATTTTGAATTCCTGACTGTCAGCAATTTTGACCATAGTGGCGCGTAAAATTTTTCCTGAGCGAGTTTTTGGTAAACGGGGAACTATTGTTGCTAGTTTGAATGACGCTACAGGCCCAATTTGATTGCGTACCAATTTAATACATTCATTTACGATTTCTTCATGAGGTCGGTTAACGCCTTTAGTTAAACATAAAAACCCCAAAGGAACTTGCCCTTTAAGTTGATCTGAAACACCGATAACAGCACACTCTGCTACGTCAGCGTGATTAGATAAAGCTTCTTCCATGGCTCCTGTTGATAACCGATGGCCGGCAACATTTATCACGTCATCTGTCCTAGCCATAATATAAAGGTAGCCTTCATCGTCTATCAATCCAGCATCACCGGTTTCGTAGAACCCTGGAAATGTAGAAAGGTAAGATTTTTTGAAGCGTTGTTCTGCGTTCCAAAGTGTTGGTAAACTTCCTGGTGGCAGAGGTAGTTTTATAGCAACTGCTCCCAATTCACCATTGGGTAATTCATTTCCATCATTATCTAGTATTTTTACATCGTAGCCTGGCATAGGCACTGATGGACTACCAACCTTTATTGGAAGGCTCTCTATTCCTGTTGGATTGCCAACAATTGTCCAGCCTGTTTCGGTCTGCCACCAATGGTCAATCACTGGTACGCCCAATAAATTTTGAGCCCAATTTATCGTATCAGGATCGGCACGTTCTCCTGCTAGAAATAGTGCCTGCAAACAGCTTAAATCATATTGCGATTTAAATTTACCTTCTGGATCTTCTCTTTTTATTGCTCGAAATGCTGTTGGAGCGGTAAAAAATGCTTTTACTTTATGTTCGCTTATAACCCGCCAAAACGTTCCTGCGTCTGGAGTTCCAATAGGCTTACCTTCAAATAGCACAGTAGTATTTCCATGAATTAAGGGTGCGTAGCAAATGTAACTGTGTCCAACCACCCAGCCAACATCAGAAGCCGCCCAGAAAACATCTCCTGGATCTACGTTGTATATATTTTTCATGCTCCAATGCAGCGCCACTAGATGCCCAGCGGTTGGTCTTACGACTCCTTTAGGTGCCCCAGTTGTTCCAGATGTATATAAAATATATGCGGGGTGATTTCCTTCAACCATAACACAATCAGCGGGTTCTGCATCTAATTGGAACTCATCCCAGTCAAAATCTCTACCAGGAATTAAACTTGCCATAGATTGTGGCCGCTGCAATATCACAACACTTTCGGGCTTGTGTTTTGAAATCTCAATCGCACCGTCTATTAATGGCTTATACTCAATAATTCTTCCTGGTTCGATACCGCATGATGCGGCCAATATGGCTTTTGGTTTAGCGTCATCAATTCTTACCGCAAGTTCATTGGAAGCAAAGCCACCAAATACAACAGAATGAATTGCTCCAATTCGCGCGCATGCTAGCATGGCAACAATAGCTTCTGGAACCATTGGCATATAGATAATTACTCTGTCACCCTGTGTGATCCCTTTGCTGATAAGAGAGCCCGCTAAAACGCTTGTTTTTTCTAGCAGTTGTGCATAAGTAATATGCTGTTTCTTTTCTGTGACAGGGCTATCATAAATGATAGCAGTTTGATCTCCCCGACCATTGTGGACATGCCTATCTACGGCGTTGAAGCAAGTATTTACATAACTATCAGTATACCATTCATATAAAGGTGCATTGCTATCATTTAGAGCAAACGTTGGTTTTTGCTCCCAATCTATATTTTCGGCTGCTTTCATCCAAAAACTCTCTGGGTCTGATTGCCAGCTTTTATAAACTGAATGATAGTCCATTTCTTTTCTCCATCAGCGATGGCAGTGTTAAAGCGTGAAATTAAACCTAGAGCAAGACACCAATTTTTTGATGACCTCTCTAACTTTTCTGGACAATTTTCAGCGAGCAAGTGTAATTTTACTTTAGAGCAGAATAAGAAGTTTAATTTATGGACAGAGAAATAGCAGAAACAAGGGCGCTCGAAGTATTAACTTGGGTTTTATCTGAGGACGACTTGATACAAGTATTTATGGGTGCAACGGGTGCATCTCAAAATGATTTGCGTTCAAACACTTTAAGTCACGAATTTCTACTTTCTATATTAGATTTTGTATTAATGGATGATAGATGGGTTATTTCTTGTAGTAAATTTTTGAATATCGATCCCTCTCAAATACAATTAATAAGGATGTCATTGGACGGTGGCCAAGAGGTGACTTGGACGTGACTAAAAAGCTTTCAGCAATAAAAGGCCTTTTATTTGATAAGGACGGTACCCTTTTTGATTTTGAAAAAACTTGGAATTCTTGGACATCAAGAATTTTATGTGAAGTTTCTGAGCAATCTGATGTAAGTATAGACGAACTCGCGGAGTCTATCGATTTTGATCTAAAAACGGGGAAACTTTTGCCTCAGAGTATCGTAATTGCTGGTACGCATCGGCAAGTGACAGCCGCCCTCCATAGTAAATTGCCAAATTGGAATTTCGATGATCTCGAAAGTTACCTATTGGATATTGTAATTGAAACGCCCCAGTACGAAGTGGTGCCTTTAAAAAAGTTCTTTCAGAATCTTAAGTCACAGGGCTTTTTGATTGGGGTGATGACAAACGATGCTGAAAAAGGAGCTCAGGCTCATTTAGAGGCGGTAGGAATACTTGACTTATTAGACTTTTTAGCAGGCAGTGATACTGGTTATGGTTGCAAGCCTGCCCCAGAACCATTGCTAGCCTTTGCTGAAACAACGAACTTAAAACCAGATGAGATAGCGATGGTCGGAGATAGTTTACACGATTTACAGGCTGCGGATGCGGCTGGAATGATGAGAATTGCTGTTTTGACTGGGGTGGCTACTGAAAGCCAACTCAAAAATTATTCTGATATAGTGTTACCCTCTATAGCTGATCTTTCTGATCTATTATCAAAAAATTCTGTTTGATTGCGACGTGAAGCGTCGGGAAAAGACAGGATATAATATTTTTAAAAGTGCTCTGTTCTTTTAGGGAGTTTGGCTCAATGAATGGACAGGGGCAAAAGCGAAAAAGGGGAGGTGGTAGGGCTGGTAACGCCCAAAGGCGTGGTTCGGCTTCAATAGAACAAATGCCGTGGCATTTGCCAATTAATAATGATTCACCAATAGAGCCATTAAATGAAGATGGAGTTATGGCAATTCATGACGGAGCAATGCGTATTTTAGAGGAGATTGGTGTTGAATTCCTAAATGAAAAGGCCTTGAGCATATTAAAAAAGGCGGGATGTAAAATCAGCGAACAAAATGTGCGTATGGATCGCCATTTTGTAATGGAAATGGTAGCAAAAGCTCCATCAACGTTTGATATAACTCCCCGTAACGTAAAGAGAAAAATCACCGTAGGCGGCCCTCATATTTTATTCGGCAATGTCTCGTCTCCGCCTGCATATTGGGATTTGGAAATAGGTAAAAAAATACCTGGTTCAAGGGAGACGTTTGCTGATTTTTGCAAGTTAAGCCAATACTTTAATTGTATTCATTTTCTTGGTGGTTATCCAGTAGAACCCGTTGATCTGCATCCAAGTACAAGGCATTTAGATGCTGTTTTCGATAAATTGATTTTAACTGACAAGGTAGCTCATGCCTACAGTTTGGGCAAAGAGAGGGTCGAAGATGTTATGGAAATGGTCCGCATCGCAGGAAATTTGAGCCATGAGGAATTTGAGACAAGTCCTAAAATGTTTACAAACATAAATTCAACGTCTCCACTGAAACATGATGAGCCCATGTTAGATGGCTGGATGAGATTAGCTAAAAAAAATCAGGCCCTTATTGTAACGCCGTTCACTTTGGCGGGAGCCATGGCTCCCGTGACAATGTCTGGGGCAGTTGCTCAATCCATAGCAGAAGCTCTATGTGTGGTTGCTTTGGCTCAATATATTCGACCTGGGGCGCCATGTGTGATTGGAACTTTTACTTCCAATGTTGACATGAAATCTGGCGCGCCTGCTTTTGGAACTCCAGAATATATGCGGGCCACGCAAATGACAGGGCAACTTGCCCGATTTTATGATTTACCGATGCGATCATCGGGTGTCTGTGCTGCTAATGTTCCAGATGGTCAATCAATTTGGGAAACATCTAATAGTTTATGGGCCGCGGTGCAGTCAGGCACTAATTTGGTTTATCATGCTGCAGGTTGGTTAGAGGGTGGACTAATTGCTAGCCCAGAAAAGTTTATAATGGATTGTGAAATTATACAACAAATTCAACGGTATTTTGACCCTATGCTCACAGCAACAAAAACAGAAGATATAGCGGTTGATGCTATCAAAGAGGTTGGAAACGATGGGCACTTTTTTGGTATTCAACACACTCAAGATCGTTATTCAGAAGCTTTTTATCAGCCATTTCTTTCTGATTGGCGAAATTTCGAAGCCTGGGAAGCAGCTGGGGGTACTTGGACTGCAGAACGCGCGCACAAAAAATATAAAATGATTTTAAACGAATTTGAGGCGCCACATTTAGATCAAGGCATCAAAGAAGAGCTGGAAAGTTTTATTGCACGCAGAAAATCTGAAGGCGGAGCACCGACTGATTATTGATTTATTAATAAAATCATAATTTTAAACTTTCTTTAATTTGTACAAATTAAAAAGATTAAAAAAAGATAAAGCGCTGACAACTATACATCCGCCAAGAATAGCATATTGGCCTGGGTATTCACCCAAAACGACCCAAACTAAAATTGGTGCTAAAACAGATTCCAACAAGACGAGTAACGAAACTTCTGAGGAACTGATGAAACGGGGTCCTAGTGTAAGTAAGCAAGAAGAAGCCCCAATGATAGTTCCATGCATCAAAATTAGGTTCCAATCTTCAGCCTGAACTTCGAATGGTGAAATAAAGAAAGATAAAACTAACGCACCTCCAATGTATCCAAATGGAATTGCAGGGATCATAGAAATAGTTCTTGCCGCACGGACGGCTGTCAACGCCGCAGCGAAAGCGACTGAGACATAGACCGCCCAGATGTCGCCTTTCCATGATGCAAGTTGAATTTTTGTAGAACCGTAAGCGATAAAAAATAATCCAATTGCCACTACTGCCATTGTAAGGACCATCAAAATTTTTATTGGTTCACCTAAAAATATGCGACTAAATATTGTGGCAAAAACTGGCATCGAGGCTAATATAAAGACGACATTTGCTACGCTGGTATTTGTAACAGCTAAAACAAATGCGGGGGCTGTGCTTGCTATTAAAACTGCATAGATTAAGCTAGGGAATCCAGCTTTAACAACATCTCTAAAACCTTGTCCCCCATAGAGAAAAACGACAATAAAAAGCGCAAAAATACCAGAAATTAAGCTTCGCCAAAATGCTGTCACCATTGGCTCAGCAGAAATTAACCTGACAAATAAAGAGTCAGGTACAACGAGTAAAACACCACATGTGGTTATCAATAGACCTTTAAGTTTCCCGTTCAATTAATATATCCATATGATTTGATAAAATTTAATAAATTAAACATGCAAATATCTGGTTAAATTATATTTTTGACCAGGGAAAAGGTTTATAGTCGCTGGCTGATAACATAAATTGTATCGCTTGACCAAACCAGTTCTTAAGTCCAGATGCTAGATCTGCAATAAATGAATTCTTTTCCTTGGTGATGAGTAGCCAAAAAAATTGAACAAAAGCTAAAAAACCAATAATGGTGAGCCCCAGGTTTATTAGCAAACCAAATAAAAGCATTTGAAAGCCGCGAATTAAAATAATTTTTCTATTTTGAGCGCTAGAATTTTCCATCTAAGTCTCTCCTAACAGTTTGTGGTTGTTACATATTAAGCGATAAATTTGAAAAAATTATTATTCGTACTATCTGTTTTCCATTGGAGAGTAAAATGCGCAGAGTTAAAGACATTGATTGCGAAAAGTGCGGGCATGAGTTCAGTGCCAGTGAACATACGCAGTGCCCCAAGTGTATACAGTGCGAAGAAAAAAATAAGAGTTATCAGGACTGACCTTTCAACTCAAATCATAAGTTAAGTTTAGGTGGGCCTTATTAAACAGACCCAGCTAAGTTAGGATTTATAAGTACTGCAATCATTTCGCGCTTAGTCTTGTTATTTTCTGCATTATCTAAATCTTTGCGAACACTGTTTACGATTTCACTTACAAAACTTGCTCTGGAGAGTCCTATGTCGGCTAATTGACTGTCTGAAAGTGTTCTTAACGTTTCGTTGGCTGCACTTGCTGCTCTACTTAGTACCATTACTTTATATATTTTTTTAAGCATATCTTTTTCCTTTGATGATATGCTGAGACATGTAGTTTATTTATTTTTTTTTACTTCAGATAAATCAGTATTGCCGCTATGCGCGAAATACATACCTAGCCAACTAAATTCAAAGAGTCAGTTTATACAAAATTTTAATGTAATATTTTCAAGAATAATGTTTTTGAAAATAGTCCTCGCAAAGCTGCACTTTCCAAAAACTTTTCTTTTATAATGGATAAACTGGAGAATTTGGTAGCCCGTACGAGAATCGAACTCGTCTTTCCAGGTTGAAAACCTGGCGTCCTAACCGATAGACGAACGGGCCATATGTAATTCCCGGTTTTTATGCAATGAACTAAAAAGGCGCAAGTCAAAAAAATAAATTTTTAAATATTCTTTGGTTTTATGCACTACTAAACGGCAAACTGTGCATCTTCTAAACGCAATTGAACACTTCTCTGGCCTCGCCATTGGTTGATATCAAGTTTTCCACAGAGATGTAATGTTCGCCCATTATGGTTTTCAAGAGTTGGTCCTATTTCAGTATCGAATGCATTGAAGCAAATTGCATCTAGAGATCCAGTATTATCGCCGAATTTAATTCGCAGATGAGAATTCCCAATACGCTTAAAATAAGTAATTTGCATGTTTGCGAAAACAAATGTTGGTGCTTTTGCGCCTGGACCATATGGCCCTGCGGAATTTAATAATTCAACAAGTTCTAATGTTGCTGCGCTGGGTAATAGTAGTGTATCTATATTTACTTTTGGTGAGCTATCTATTGGAGCACACTGCTGCTTGATGATTTCATTAAGGCGGTACATAGCTTTCTCTAAATTTTCTCTTGCCACGCTTAGCCCGACGGCCATTTTGTGCCCACCCCCAGTCAGTAATAATCCCTCACTGACTAATTTTTGAATAGCAAAGCCAAGGTCCACACCAGAAACAGATCTTCCAGAGCCCTTTCCAATTAACCCATCAAAACCAATTACTATGGAAGGTAGGTTAGTGGCTTCTTTAAGACGTGAAGCGACAATCCCCACAACCCCGGGGTGCCATGACTCCCCTGCAGCCCAAGCAAGTGAGTCGAAAGATTTTTGATTAATTGCTTGTTCTAGTGCTGCCTCTTTGATTTGATTTTCAAGCTCTCGACGCTCAAAATTAAGCTGATCTAAACGCTCGGCCATTGCTTTTGCTGCTTCAAGATCTTGTGCAATTAACAATTGAGCGCCCAAGTCTGGTTTTCCTATTCTTCCTCCAGCGTTTATTCGAGGGCCTAATAAAAACCCTAAATGGTATGTAGAAAGTTCTTGGTCAATCTTTACTTGGTCTGACAAAGCCGCAAGACCTATCCTTTTTCTACCAGCTAGAATTTTTAAACCTTGCCTTACAAAAGCCCTATTTACTCCAACTAAAGGAGCAACATCAGCGACAGTAGCGAGGGCTACCAGATCTAGCATATTTAATAAATCAGGGGATTCAGCTGCATTCAATCTTAGAAGGCGCCGCATTTCTACCAAGCATAAAAAAACAACTGCAGCTGCACATAGATGACTTAAATCCCCTAACTCATCTTGCCTGTTTGGGTTCACAACAGCATAACACTTAGGTAATATTTCGCTAGCCAAATGATGGTCTAAAACTATGAGATCAGATGCACTTAGGCTTTCTATTGCCTGGTGGCTAAGGGTTCCACAATCCACGCAAATAATTAGAGAATGTGTACTTTCTAAGAACTGCAATGCTTTAATATTGGGACCAAAACCTTCTTTGACCCTATCAGGTACATAGAGAGTACATTCAATATTGAAAAATCGAAACCAATCTATCAAAAGGGCTGCCGAGCAACCGCCGTCCACATCATAATCTGCAAAGATGGCAACTTTTTCGCCAGTTTTTGCCGAGTGTAAAATTCTCTCTGCCGCTTTTGTCATGTCCTTTAATTTAGAGGGTTCTGGCATCAATTCTCTCAGGGTTGGCTCAAGATATTTTGCTGCAGAATTTGTGTCTATGTTCAAGCGGCTTAAAACGGCACAGAGCGCCATGGGTAAGCCCGTTTCTTGAAAAAGCTTTTCCTGATTTCTTTCTTGCTCAGAACTCGGTCCAATCCATTGCTTTGCTAAGATAGATTTTTCAATGCCAAGATAGCTCAATTTTATCTATTTCGTTGGGTTTCTGTAAATCATTCGGCGTATTGACCCTGTTTTAGATCGCATGAGCATAGTTTCGGTAGTGATAAAACCCACTTCTCTTTTTATCGCCGGAAGTAAAGATCCACCAGTAACGCCAGTTGCTGCGAAAATAACGTCCTGTGTAACCATTTCGTCCTTCGTATAAATACGGTCAAAATTAGTTATACCAGCTTTGATAGCACGGGCTTTCTCGTCTTCATTACGAAAAATAAGTCGCCCGTAGATTTGTCCACCCATGCATTTCAAAGCGGCAGCAGCAAGTACTCCCTCCGGAGCACCGCCAATTCCCATATACATATCAATTCCAGTTATGTCTGGTTCTGCGCAATGCATGACGCCTGCCACGTCGCCATCGGTAATTAGACGAATGGCAGCACCTGTAGCGCGCACATCTTCAATAATATTTTGATGCCGTGGCCTATCCAGAACGCATACTGTGATATCTTTAGAATTACATTTCTTCGCTTTAGCCAGTGAAAGAATACGGTCGCGGGGAGACATATCTAAAGTCACTACATCAGGTTTATAACCCGGTCCAATTGCAAGTTTTTCCATATAAACATCAGGCGCGTGTAACATTGACCCGCGTGGTCCCATTGCAATAACAGTTAGTGCATTGGGCATATCTTTGGCGGTTAAGGTTGTCCCTTCAAGCGGGTCAAGGGCAATATCTACGCCGGGACCATTCCCAGTCCCAACCTCCTCTCCAATATAAAGCATAGGTGCTTCATCTCTTTCACCCTCACCAATGACAACAAAACCAGAAATATCCAATTTATTTAATTGATCTCGCATCGCATTTACTGCTGCTTGATCTGCCGCTTTTTCGTCGCCCCTACCTATCAGGTCTGCAGACGCTATCGCGGCTGCTTCAGAAACACGAGCTAAACCCAACGACAACATACGATCATTAAAATCTATTTTAGTATTCATATTTTCTGCCCAAACTGCATATAGGTCATACCGCTTCTATTCTAATTGCTAGTGGTTGAGCTTTCAAAACCTTTGTATTCGGTAATTCTTTGATAGCTGTCATTAAATCTTCGTGACTTATTTCATGCGTGACTATTAAAACAGGGGCATTTTCATCCTCATGACCATACTGGCGCATACGATCAATAGAGACGTTAAATTGACTTAGAATTTTAGTTATTTTTGCAAGCGCTCCTGGCTCATCATGAAGGAGCATTCGCAGGTAATAAGGTGCGGGTGTTTGCGATTTTGCAGACGACGTTTTTATAAGCGTTTTTGCTGGCTGGCCAAAGGTTGCTACACTGATCCCGCGAGCTAAATCCATCACATCCGATATAACAGCACTGGCAGTTGGTCCTTCACCCGCGCCAGCTCCGCGAAGTACAATTTGACCGACTTGGTCGCCTTCTATCACTATCATGTTAGTTCCCCCTTCTATTTGGCCTAAAGGTGAAGTTTTAGGAACCAGGCATGGGCTCATTTTTTGTTCCAATCCGCTACTGGTCATTTGACTTACGCCTAACAACTTTATTCTAAACCCCATATCTGCGGCTTGATGAATATCATTGATTGTTATTTTATCGATGCCGTCTAATTCAACTCCATTGAAGTTTATCTCTGTGCCAAAAGCAATTGATGACAGTATTGCAAGTTTGTGGGCAGCATCTATCCCTCCAATATCCAGGTTGGGATCTGCCTCTAAGTAGCCTAATTCATTAGCTTCTGAAAAAACTTCTTCATAACTTAATCCTGACGACTCCATTCTAGTTAAGATATAATTACATGTGCCGTTCATAACGCCCATTATTCTATTGATAGAATTGCCTGCTAGGCCTTCTGTCAAAGCCTTAATAACTGGAATACCGCCAGCGACGGCAGCTTCAAATCTTAAAATTGATCCATTTTCTTCTGCTTTTAGTGCTAACTTATGGCCGTGATGAGCTAAAAGAGCTTTATTAGCTGTAATAACATTTTTTCCTTTACTTATTGCGATTTCCACTGCGTCTTTGGCAGCCCCTTCGTGACCTCCAATAAGCTCGATGAAAACGTCAATGTCTTCTCTGTTAGCAAGAGAAATAGGGTCTCTTTCCCATTTATAAGAGGATAGATCTACTCCTCTATCTTTAGTTTTAGATTTTGCTGTTACAGCAGAAATTAAAATCTGCTTTCCTGTTCTTGCTTCTAGAAGAGATAGCTTATTTTGAATTATTTTAATTACGCCAACGCCTACAGTGCCTAACCCAGCAATACCAAGCCTTAAGGGTTTAGTCATTTCCTATCCTTCTCGAAAGCTATTAGTGCGGCCGGTGTATATTGAGATAACATTCCTTGCAATCTATAAGATCTCTTACGTCCTGTTATATTCAGGGTTTTTTTTGAACAATTGTTCAGTTAATATCGAGAGATGGCTCGAACTTTAGGATCTTACGCAAAGCTTACAAAGCCCAAAATCAGCGAGATTGCATTACATCTTTTTGCTGAGCGAGGTTATGCAGCCGTCTCTATGAGACAAATCGCTGCTAAAGTTGGCCTACAAGTTGGTGCTTTATATAACTATTTTCCAGATAAACAGACAATTTTATCAGAATTATTAATAAACCATATGGAGAACTTATTACAAACTTGGCATAGGCAAAAATTACCTGAAAAATC
>Ga0208277_1001086_pt1 | contig 16009 bp, 11 predicted proteins | sample ETNtaG_5_FD_185782 | JGI IMG/M metagenome (GOLD analysis project Ga0208277, IMG submission 185782) | Marine microbial and viral communities from oxygen minimum zone, Eastern Pacific Ocean - ETNP201406SV205 (SPAdes) (version 2) | ecosystem: Environmental > Aquatic > Marine > Oceanic ...
CAGTAGGTATATCAGCAGCCTCTGTTGCTTCTGTAGAATCAGCAGGAACCTCTTCAACATCTTCAACCGCAGCAGGTGCGTCTGGTTCAGGATTTTCTAAAGATTTATCCATAGCCTTTTCAATAACTTTTACTGGTGAATAAAATGATTTGTATTGGGTTTTAGCTTTAAGTGTGTCAGGGATAGAGTCAGCATGAAAAACCAAGGTGTCCCTATTGACCGAGCTTAACAATGATTTTATTAGTATTGGAGAAAATGCAGATTCAAAATCTATTTCAGTTAGTGTTTTGTGTGATCCATCTTTCTTAACGTTAACATCTCCTCTGATTGCATGGGGACGACCACCGAAGTATTCTATTACAATATCGTGACTCTTTGAAAACAATGGTGATTGTATGGTCAAAACCCCTGATTTTTCACGCTTTGTTTGTAGTAACGTCAAAGAAGAGTCCGATGTTGTCTCAAGACTCATAGTTGAAGGGAAACCTTCAAAGAAATATTCTGGCAACTGATACATCTCTGGATTTACCCCTTCAGCATCAAATGACTGAGTAAGTGTATCAGCAGATGGTTTCATCGATGTATATATAATGTTAGATGAAAGATCATGCATTATAGAAACTGTAACAAGGCTATCGGGTTTTTCTTCAGAAGATTGAAATGTGAAAGAGCTCGATTTGTCATTTTTAATAGTGCTTAAATCCGTATCAACACCAACAGTTATAATATCGTTTGAATTGAATGTAGTAGAGCTAAATGGGGTTTCTCCTTCAAAAGTAAACCTATCCGCATTATCAATATCTTTTGTAGCAATAGTTACTTTATGTAAGCGCTTTGGTAAAATCACAAACGGTTCAGGGGGTATAATAGTATCCCCAACAAATACAATTCTTGTACCCATAGTTTCTAATAAAACCGGTTTAAGGAAGTGTGAGTTTCCGTATTGCGATATTTCGCTTATAATCTCTTCATTGGTTCGCGAAGTAATAATATATGAAAGATCCACAATTCCAATATGGTCTCTATTGGGTGCCCAGTAAATTTTTTGAGAAATAGGATCAAATTCCATCCCTAGGGGTGGTTGAGATGACCATTCAAATCTAAAGAAATCCGATGTGCTGTCTGGAGCAATAAATAAATCAAGTGTATCACCAAGCATTACCGAGTCTGTGGGTTCAACATATATGGGATCATCATAACTCATAGTAATATTTCCAGAGTTAAAAAGATCCGCTTTTATTTTTTGAGATACCACATCATTAATTTCTTGTTCCCCGGCTGCAGACTTTAGCGTAAATAGATTACTTTCAGTCAATCGACTTTTATTAAAAAGAAGAACACCGCTATTTATAGATAGTGAATACACTTCTCCGGTTGCAAAGGGAATTAATAGCTCAAAGAAGCCATCTTTGTTTTCATCAAATGCTTGAATATCTGGACCCAATAATACCCTTGCACCATTTAAACTAAATACATCAGAAGAAATTATACCCTCATCTTCTGACATTGAAAATACGCTAACCTTTAAAACATTTGATTCTGGGCTAATGAGTGCAATACGTGTAACACCTTCGGAATTAAATATACCTGTGTATACAGGACCATAGCCATTAGTTACGATTGGATCGGAGTATAGCTTAATATTGGATTTTTGAACTACACCATCATCATTATATTCTAATCTAAAGACATTAGCACTTCTTGTAGGAGATGAGATAGCTGTAGAAAATAAATTATTAAAAATTGATATGTTTGATGGACGCACCTTTTCAGATGTTTTTTCTTTTTCAGAGATCGCCTCTTCATTTAATGTAAAATCTACACCATTCCATTCAAAAATTTGGATCCAAGTATCTAAATCACTATTCCTCTGAATAACAACTAACTCTAAAATTTTATCCTTATTTAGATCAACAAACTTTGCATCAACAATTTCCCCACCTGCTTCTGGAGTATAAGTCCAAAGTGTTTTATGTTCGTCAGATCCATTTAGCTCAATAAATTCAAGAGGGGCACCCAATCCATTGATTTTCAATATTTCACCTTTACCGTTATCATTGAAATCAAATGTTCCAAGAATATGAAGGTTATCTGCAAAAATTGATGCACTGATACCTATATACAGCGCTATAAGTCGTTTATAGCTCAATGCGGTATCCTCCGTCAATAATATGTGCTAAATTAAATGTACTAATCTTGTAAATATAAATACCCTTACCGTGAGTAAGACTAAATATAGGTTCTCATGCTCGAATATATCAAGAAAAAGCCCATAAACTAATTTAGCGAAATAAAACAATAATCTTTCGCTTTATGAAGCTTACTGAATAAATTGACAGCTTATTGTTTATACTTATTTGAATCAATGAAAAAGATATTAATAATTAGCCAAATCTTATACTATTCGCTTTTTGCACAAGGAAATGTGTATCCAGTTGAGACTTCCTATGGGGGAGGAATTGGTTTTGGCAATATGTACATGATCCTTAATCAAGTTCCAGGAGCATCCGTTTTAGATAGTATGGGTTTTGATGTAGATGAATTGCAAACCCGTCCATTGGTCTTTTATGGGGGTGAGGGTTTTGCTCAGATGATTGGTCCATGGCGATTGGGAGGGTATGCAGGAATTGGTTCCGCTCAAATTAGTAATGTATATGATATTCAATTATATAAAAATGAAGTAGGTGGAGGAATAGGGTATGATCCTGGAATAGATACAGCATATCCATTCAATGACAATTTATCAGTTAAAGGTAAACTAAATATTTTGCTTGGAGCAATGACCGCAGAATATGTTTTCCCAATTTACCGTGACCTTGAGGTCATGGCTGGAGCATTAATGGGACTCGGAAGCTATACGCTCTCCGTGGATCAGCATATTGGAACTCCTAAATGGAACGATATAGGAAAAAGTAAATATGGTTACCTATCAGGTGACTCTCTTATTTATGTGCGAGTTGATGGTCAAGCTGATGCTGATAATATTAGAGATGAGGGTTTAAAGCTTACACATGTTAATGAGTCAATGACCCAAATCAGCAGTTTATTTTTTAACTTTCAACCATATGTTGCTGTTAAGTGGCAGTTTCTTGATAGAATGGGTCTACGAATGAGCGCAGGTTTTAATAGGGGAACTATTGGAGCAGGCAGGTGGAGGCTAAATGGTAATATACCAATTAATGACTCACCTGAAGGATCTATTAGCGGATTTACAGTACGCACAGTTATTTATTTTGGCCTATAAAAAACCATCCTCGTTTTTAAAACGAATTCAATTTTTATCTCTTGCGCTTTTTGTGCTTGTAATGGTTATAATGCCATTAGGCCAAAAACTATACTCTAATCAAACCAATCCCTACGCTATTATTGAGAAAAAATTCAAAGTAATGAATCAAATTTTATATTATGTCAATCAACTCTATTATGAAGATGTAGATATGGAATCCTTGATGGATGGTGCATTTAAAGGAATAATGGAGCAGCTTGATCCTCACTCTATATTTATTTCAGCTAAGGATCAGGAAAATATTGATGAATTATTTAAAGGAGAATTTCAAGGAATTGGTATTGAGTTTGATATACTCAATAACTACATTACAGTTATTTCTCCTGTTGTGGGTGGTCCCTCAGAAAAAGCAGGGTTATTATCGGGTGATTGGATAATAAGTATTGATGGTGAAAGCGCAAAGGGCATTGATAGGGAAGAGGTGTACAAAAAACTTCGAGGGAAAAAAGGTACAAAGGTAAATTTAAAAATTGGTAGATACGGCGCAAATCCATTTGATGTTATCATAATACGTGATGATATTCCATTGTTTAGCGTTAGAGCCACATCAATGTTGGATGAAAAAACCGGTTATATTTGGTTAACAAGGTTTTCAACAAAATCAGGACCCGAAGTAAAAAAATCTTTAGACGTTCTTTTAAATCAAGGTATGCAGCGTTTGGTCTTAGACCTTAGGAATAATAGTGGTGGAATACTTGAACAGGCTGCAGAAGTGGCCAATATCTTTATTACTAAAAAAGATACTTTGGTATATACAAAGGGTAAAAATAAACAAGCCTCACAGGCATTTGTTTCTTCACCAATTAAAGGAAATAGCAGTTTTCCTTTAATTGTATTAATTAATAGGGGATCCGCAAGTGCAAGTGAGATTGTTGCAGGCGCAGTTCAGGATTTAGATAGGGGTCTTGTAACAGGGGAAACAAGTTTCGGCAAAGGACTTGTTCAGCGTCAAGCTGGACTTAGTGATGGATCAGCGATTAGGGTGACTATCGCACAATATTATACACCCAGCGGACGATTAATACAACGCCCCTTTGATATGCAAAATCAGGAAAATTATTATACTGAACTTTATGAAGATGACAGGGAAACAAAGATCGATTCATTGAAAAAATTAAGACCACCTTTTAAAACCAGAGGAGGTAGAGTTGTTTATGGTGGAGGTGGAGTCACCCCAGATATTTACATACCTTATGATTTAAAATTAAAAACCGCTACTCGCGAAATCATGATTCATCCTAATAGATTAATGTTTAATTGGAGCACAAATTTTCTTAATGAAAATAATACTGTTAATAGTACATATAATGAGTTTCAAAAATCATGGAATGTTTCAGATAATACACTAAATAACTTCCTAAGCTATGTTAGCAAAGAAGATGAAACTATAAAAGTTGATAGCGCGTTAACCGATAAGAAATATCTTAAAACCATGCTAAAATCTGAAATAGCTGGAGCAAAGTGGGGAATAAATGAGCTGTGGGGTGTTCGGGTTAAAGCTGATAATCAACTAATGGAGTCCCTTAAACATTTTGATAAAGCTGACTCTTTTTTAAAAAGCTATAGCTATAATTAAGTATTAATAATTTCTTGCAATACTATGAACAATCGAAATAACTTTGCGATTACTCTATTACACTACCATCAAATATCAATTGTAAAAATTTTAGCTTAATAGCTCGAAAACATTAGAACTAAAACTACGGAGGTAAAGAATGGTTCAATATTTTATAGACGGGGGCGCATTTATGTGGCCAATTTTGTTTTCACTTTTATTTGGTCTTGCGTTTGCTTTTGAAAGAGCATATTCGCTCGTACAATCATCTATTGATTCCAAAAAACTCTATGATGATGTTTCTGCATCTATGCAAAAGGGTAAAATCCAGGATGCTGTAGATCTATGCAGCGAGACTCGTGGTCCTGTTGCTGGTGTTTTTCACGCAGCTTTATCACGATATGATCGTGGTCTTGAAGAGGTGGAAAAAGCTATGGAGAATGCAGGTTCATTAGAAATGGCATTTTTAGAGAAAAATATGATCTGGCTCAATACGGTTATCACAGTTGCACCTATGATTGGTTTTACCGGAACTGTTGTTGGTATGATTGGAGCATTTGATGCAATTAAGGCTGCTAATGATATTTCCCCAGCAGTTGTTGCTGGAGGAATTTCACAAGCGCTTTTGACCACTGCCTTTGGTCTGATAGTTGCGATGATAATTCAATTCTTTCAAAATTTCTTTGTTTCAAGAATTGATCAACTCATTCTTGATATGGAAGAGAATTCTGTACGCTTATTAGATTCAATGCACGATAAGAAGTAGCACTTACTTACCTTAAAAAATAATGGCTAAACAAAAAAGAAGATTCAAAGGTGGTGAAATACCTACCTCATCTATGGCAGATATTGCTTTTCTATTATTGATATTTTTTCTGGTTACCACTACAATTGATATGGACAAAGGATTAGGAATGGTTCTTCCTGCTGAAGGTGAAGAGATAGAGATTAATAAGAAGAACATCCTTAATTGCTTAATCAATTCAACAGGAAAGGTGCTTTTAGGAGGTGAGGCAGTTGAGATTAGAAACTTATCAAAAACTGTTCGCCAGAAAATTGCACAGAATGACAAGCTAGTTATATCGGTTAAGGCGCATAGCGCATCACGATATGAAGATTATGTTCGTGTTATTGATCAGCTTAAGCAGGCAAATGCAACTAGAATTTCAATTGCGGAGTCAGATTAATGAAGATAAATAGAAAAACCCAACTTGATTCAGAGATCCCTACCGCATCAATGCCAGATATCATTTTTATGTTGTTAATATTTTTTATGGTTACAACAGTATTGCGAGAATATTCTGGACTTCCAATATCGCTTCCTAAAGCAAAGCGGATTGAAAAACTTAAGTCCAAAAGACATACATCTCATATTTGGGTATCTAAAGAAGGTCTGGTTTCAATTGAGGATAAACTATACTCAGCAGATGGCGTAAGACACGTTATGTATGAAAAAAGGGTTTCAGATCCACAGCTTGTAGTATCGCTTAAAGCTGACGAACGTTCAAAGATGGGACTAATTAGTGATATACATACTGAGCTACGAAAAGCTGATGCGCTAAAGCTTAACTATTCATCTAAGACAGCGGTAGACTAGAATGTATAAAGAACAATCTGCTGCAATAAAATTAAATTACCCAATTATATTTCGTGTATCAGGTCTTACTGGTCTAATATTAACTATTTTTTCATTTTTAATATTTCCCCGCTTTACAAATGAAATGGTGCTTGATGAAGAAGTTCAAATTATAATTGAGCAAATCGACATTCCTCAAACCGAACAATTTGATAGGCCTCCTCCACCAGCTAGACCCTCTGTTCCTGTAGAGTCAGAAAGTGAAGATGTAGCAGATGATGTCACATTAGATGAATTTAATCTTGATGATTTTGACGCATGGGATGCACCCCCTCCACCTCCAGAAGGACCAAAAGTTAAGTTTATTCCTTATGATGATCCCCCGGTTCCATTAACCCCTATTAGGCCTAAATACCCTGAGATTGCACAAGAAGCTGGTATTGAGGGTACCGTTGTGGTGCAAGTTTTTGTGGATGATAAAGGAAGAGTAAAAGACACAGTTATTTTAAAAGGTATTCCAAATACTGGTCTTGATGAGGCAGCTTCAGAAGCTATAAGAGATGTGAGATTTAGACCTGCTAAGCAAAGAGAAAGAGCGGTAGGTGTATGGATTTCTATCCCAGTTAATTTCAGACTTAAAAGCTAGGTTAACACCTTAAATATTTCTACGGGCTTTCGTTTGCCTTTAACCTTTATCGCTTCAAGCTTCCTGGTTTTATAATCTTCACCTATTTCATTTTTTACACTTTTCGAGATTATGATTTTTAATGGGCCAGCAAATGAACAAAGTCTCGCACCAAGATTTACTGTATCACCAATAACTGTATAATCCATCTGATCTTTAGAGCCTATATTTCCTGAAATAACTTTACCTTTATTAATACCAATTCCGGCATTAACTGGAACCTTTCCTTTGCTTATTCTTTTTTCATTGAACTTTTTCAACGATTCAACCATACCAATTGCAGTTTTAACGGCTCGTTCAGCATCATCCTCTCTAGAAATTGGTGCTCCAAAAACAACCATTAATTCATCACCAACAATCTTATCTAGTGTTCCATCATATTTGAAAATAATGTCAATCATTTCACTGAAATAAGAATTAAGAGTTGTAACAACTTCCTTAGGTTTCATTTTTTCAGACATGGCAGTAAACCCACGAATATCGCTAAATAAAACGGTTACTTCACGCTCTTCACCACCAAGATTAAGTTTTTGTTCGTCATCAAGTAGCTGATCCACTACACTTTTTGATACGTAGCGTTTGAATGTATTTTTAATTTTACTTTGTTCGGTAATATCTTCAATGGCCACCACTAAACCTATATGTGAATTTTTTTCATCTTTAAGTGGAGCAACCGAGTAATTTACTTTAGTATTTCTTGATTTAGTTAAAAGTGAGGTGTTGAGTTCAGATATCGTTTCAAGCTCATGTTCAGCTGAGTCGATTGCAGTGCATAGATTTTTATCCTTTGAAAAGAAGTAGGAATAATGCTCACCTATAATATGCTTAGCTTTATCTCCAAACAGATCTTTACCGGCTTTGTTTATTGTATCTATCTCACCCAGCAAATTAACTGTTATCACTGTTGTTGCTATACTTCCCATAATGCTTTCATTAAATCTTTTTGCAGCATTTATTTCTTCAAAAAGTTTTGCATTGTCCATTGCAATGCCAGCTTGCGATGATAGCGCTTCTAGAATATCAGTGTCGTTTTTTTCAAATGGAATAACACCTTCCCTTGATTCTTTATCTCCTAGAACTATACATCCTAATATATTTTGTTTACCAATAATAGGTGAGACCAAACATTCTTTGTAGCCGGACTTTATTAAAAGCGGGTTGTCTTTGTGGTTAGATATTTTAATTGATTTTTTGTCTTTCCATATTGATTTGAAAGGAACAGATGATTTGGAAAACATTGCATCTTTAATCTTGTCTTCATCTACATTAAAGGAAGATAGAACGGAAAGTAGCGGGCTATTTTTTTGCGCTCTTAAAATAAAACCAGATGATGCATTTAGAGTAGAAACTGATCTAATTAAGACCTCTGAAGATAATTCTTCAATATCAAGAACTGAGTTTAGTGATAGACTAATATCAAAAAGCGTTTGAAGCTCAAGAACCTTTAAGCGTAATTCCATTCTCTTGTCTTTAATGTTAGCTATAAGTTCTTGATTATAAAGTGAATCCGTTAAATGGTTACATATAATCTCTAGGACATTTCTGTCAACAGCTTTGTAGGCTTCACCAGTAAATTTTTTACTGAGAGCAACTATTCCTAAAAGGTTATCTTTGTGAAAAAGTGGAACCACAATAGATGGATCTAATGAATTAAAGTAGCTAGATAGTGTATCCTGTTTTTTCGAATTAAATATTTTTTTAAGATGGGTTTTATTGAGATTAGAATTTTTATACTTTAATAAATCCTTTTTTTCATTAGGATCAATCTTGAATTCAATATAATTAGATTTTACACCATGCGAGGATAAAACCTTACACCTGGTTCTCTTGATTCCAATAATAGCCCCCTTAGAAGCCATCATCGTTCCAAGTATAATGCGTAGAACAGCCTTGGTTATTCCTGTGGAACCCTGTTGGTTAATTAAGACTTCGCCCAGCTCATCCAGTGAGCTTAGGTAGAAATCTATTTTATCTTTGTACTGAGATTCTGGGGTCAATGAAACTAGCTGGTTAAATCAGATACGCCAGCTTCTTCGTCTTTGTATATAGTAGAATATTTTGTTAATCCCATGATATTGAATGTTTTTTCTACTATCGAAGCAAGATTGCAATAGGCAAGCCTACCATCAACTTCTTGAAGTTTTTCTATAATCTCAATAAGAATTGATACACCTATGCTATTTACAACGGTAGACTTTTCCAAATTGATTAAAAATGTGTTTTTACCTTTATCAATATATTCGTCACACACCTCTGAAATTTTTTCGCCCCCGATATTATTTAGATAACCATCAGTAGCAATAACAATAACGCTATCAACTTCTTTTACTGTCACTTGAAAATTTGACATTTGTCATTTCTCCTAGATTAATTATTTCTTTTTTGTCATAGTTACTGTAGTTCCTTCATCTGTTGATTCAAATTCAACAGTATCCATCAACTCTTTAATTAATTGCAAGCCCCATCCACGCTTATGATCAGACTTAATCTTTTGCTCAATTTTTGGTATTTTAACGGAGTTGCTATCAAAACCCACTCCTTGATCTGTTACTTTAATAACCAACGTATTATCATCAATTGCAAAATTGATTTCTACTTGTCCCTCTTCTGTTTTTGAATGTTCAAACGCATTTATACATGCTTCAATTAAAGCCATTTTTATTTCATCGCTTTGATCTTGCGATAGACCCATGTGTCTCGCAACAACTTCTGATGTTTGAGTTGCAGCAAGCTCCATATCTGGAATAATTGGAATAGATAATTCAACCTTTGGGTTTTTGCTCATGATATATCCTATTGTTTAATACTTAATGTAAGGTAAAAATTGTTTCATTAAAATCATTATGCTTGAGGTATTTGTTTATTTTCATTTTTTTTAAAAATTACTAATGTTATATCATCTGGGTTTTGAATGCCATCTAGCCACTTATCAGATAATTCAATCAAAGAATCTTTGATTCCTGTAGCAGATTTTTGTCCATTGTCTTTGATACATTGCTTTACTGCAGGATAATCTAACATTTCTCCATCATGATTAGGAGCTTCAGGTAATCCATCTGACATTAGAACTAGTGCGTCACCATCTTCAAAATCTACCTGGTACTTATCAAATTCTTCATTATAAAAACTACCTAATGGTGTTCCAACTAACTCGATTTCATTTACAGAATTTTTCTTTTTAGAAAAATGATATACAGGGGGCATAGCAGCTGAACTAATGTTGACGTGGCCATTTTTAAATTCAAGTAAATTTAAACTCATTCGAATACGACCTATCTCAACACTTTTAACAATATTATTCAAATCGGTGAGCATTTCATTTGGTGATCTTTTTTTAATTCCTTTAAGACCTGCTTTTGTGATAGATACCATCATGCCAGATGTTGCACCGTGACCAGTTGCATCACCGCATGCCGCAATTAGTGTTCCATCATCTAATTCAAAAAAATCATAATAATCTCCACCTACTTCAGTTGCAGTCCTGATATAGGTTTCAACCTCAACGTTTTTCATGTCAGGTACTTTTTTAGCTAACAGCTTTAACTGTAGATCTCTTGCTTCTTCCAGTTCTTCGGATTTTCTAGATTCTTCCATTTGCTGTTGTAGTTTTTTTGCTCTTAATGTTGTAAATACATAAATACCGCCAATAGCAAAGACCGCATAGCTAGTAATCGCCCACCATGTAAAATACCAGGGTGGTATATAATTAAAATTGATTTGAGATTGTAATGTGTTTAAACCTGCAGATTGAATTTTTAAAACTTTATCTGAATATCCTCTTTTTGGAATAGAGATATTTTCACCAGCTTTTTTTGTAAAACTTTCTGATTCATTTGATGAGCCATAGCTATAGCTGTAAAGATTTTGTTTAGATTTATAAAGCGATGGGAAAGAAATACCGATATCAATGGAGGTAATATATGGTGGTACGTCAACCTCATTATTTGCAAAAGATAGTAAATGTTTTTTATTTTTTGAATCTGTACCGACTATCCCTTTTATAATAGCATTATTAGAAACCATGCCTTGTTTAATCATTTTTAGGTTGATCGCATACTGCTCACCATCGCTTTTAATTATGAGCTTGTTGTCAATATTCCAAAATTGAAGATCATTAAAATTTGATAATATAAGACCATCATCAGAATTAATTGATCTAAAATAATCGTCCCCATATAATAGGTAGTTTAGCCCTAGCTGAGTTGAAACAAATAGCATATCATCAATTATAAAAAGATCATTTACAAGATCAGAAGACAAACCGCTTTTAGTATTTTTCTTAGTAAAACCATTAAAATTTTTAGAGTATAAAAATAAACCATCCCCACCACTGCCAATCCATAGTTCATCATCTTTTACAAGTAGACTAGTTATGAGTGAAGTTTGCAAGCTATTAGGATCATTGATATCAAATTGGTAATGTTTAACTAAATTTAATTTTTCTAGGTCATATTCATACAGACCTGTTTCACCGCTACCCACCCACAATGATTCATTGTAAATCGCTAAGGAAGAAGCCGACTTTGGAAATGTATTTGGGTTCCTTGGGTTGTGCTCAAACAATATCACTTTTCCATTATCTAAACTTATTTTACTAATTAACCCCGATTCTATATACCATAAATCTTTTTCCGTAAAATCAAATGATTCAAAATAGTTTACATTGATGTTTTCACTGCGAGGATCTTCATAAAATTTTTTTAAATGAACATCTTTTTTTTGACTAACCTTTATATTGCTTTTTGTAGCAGCTAACTCTTTTGATGATAAACTAAATAATCCATTACTAGTTGAAATAATATATTCTCTATCGTTGGATAAAGATACATCATAGACAACATCACTTAGAACCACGCTCTTTCCATTGTATAGCATTCTTTCACTGCCCTTTTTCCAGAATAAAAGTTCTTGTCCGTTTGCCGTAACCCTTCGGAGGTTATTTGATGATTTAAAAAGATCTATCGTATTCCCGTTTTTTTTATAAATCCCAGAATCAGTAAAAATAAATATATTGCCATTTATTTCATCTATACTGAAAATCGCAATATTTTTTAACTTTGGTTCTGTTGTAAAAATTTCATTGCTTAAATCATAATAATTCAACCCTTTTTCGGTTCCTACTAAAAGTACATTAGATTGTGAGTAGTGCAGAGAAAGTATGTTTTCACTTAGGAGTATATTATCAGTATTGCTTTTAAAAAATCTCCTAACCGAATTATTAGACTGTAATTGATTAAGACCACTCGAAGTAGCAAGCCAAACATTACCGTTCTTATCAGCCGCAAATTTATCACCATTTATTGATTCAAAATTTGATGAAGAGATTGAAAATGGATTTAATGGTTCAAATTTATATCTAACAAGATCTTTATTTTTTGTTAGTTTATAAACCCCATCAGACAAAGTTGTAATCCAAATCTCATTTTTATGTTTAAAATAATTTGTAGGTCTTGAATTAATTTTGAATTGTTCAAATTCATAATCTTTATTGCTATAAAGGTGAATAGCATCATCAGTGACCACAATCAAAGTGTCTGCATTATAGTTATCTAAAAACCAAACCCTGTTTCCAGATAATGATTTTGGAGAAAAAGGGTTTGAGCGAAATATGTCTACATCTATTCCATCATAACGAATTAGTCCTTGATCAGAGCCAATCCACATAAAGTTTGAATTATCGAAATTTAGAGATAGAAGGTTTTTTGAAGGCGTGTTTGGTAGTATGACTTTATTTAGCCTGTCTTCTGCAATTAATATTGAAAGCAAAAGACAGGCAAGGCTTATAAACCTCATTTTTTATGAGTCTAGTTCTTTTTGTGCTAGATTTCTCGTAAGACCAGCTTCCCAAGATAAAAAGTTGAAGTTTGCGATAAATTCAAATATCTCATTTGCCTCTTCTACTCTTTGATCTGCCTTTAAAGCAAGAGCTTTAAAGTAGCTATAGTATTGGTAATTAGCAGGTTCAATACGATTATCAAAGAATTCTAATGCTTTTTTAGGATTTCCTTGCATTACATAAACCATACCGGAAATACCTTTATAGTTATCTAGGGCACCTGAACCTTCTCTATCTTTAAGAATTTGATAATGTTTTGAAAGAAGATTTTTTGCTTTATCGTAATCTCCAAACAATGTATGCATCCACGCTTCCATAGCATAATTTAAAGCATTATGATTTTCAACATCCCTTTCGTCATCCATGTCAAGATCTATCTTACGATATTTTTTCCACTGGTTTAACGATTTGAAGGCCTCTGATTTTTGTTGGTTATGACCATGCATCATCATCCTGTGCCAATAAATCTGAGAAGTGTTTCCATTAACTCTTTCTTTAGAGTTGGATGTTTCAGCAACATCGTTCATCATTTCATCTAGAACTTCTAAACCGTCATAGAATTTATTTTCAAACAAGTTAGCTACAGCTTTATAAAACTTAAGGTTATGTGCTGTTTGAGGTGACTCAGCTATAGCAATTGCTTCATCATACCTTTTCATTGAGTTATCAAGTTGGCCACTAAACATCAAGGTGTGAGCGGAAACAATTAATGCTGTAGATTTAGCGGTAGAACCAGTCTCATTACAAACATCAATCATTTTTTGATATATTACATTTGCTTCTTCAAAATTACTGTACTGTCTTTCAATGTTTGCTCTTAGCTGATGAGCACCAGGTGACATAGGTCTGATCCTAATTAATTCTTCTGCATATTTAATGCCTTGGGCTTTGTCTTGCTGTTCTTTAGGAAGCATAATATATGTTCCTCCAGCAATGTGTAATTGTGCAAGAGCTTGCCAAGCATCATAGCTGTCGGGATTAATTTCAATTGCTTTTTCATAAGATTTAATAGACTCATCAAAATTATATTTTTGTCTTAACATGTTACCCAGTTCTATATGAGCTTCAGAGCTGTTAGGATATTTCTCTACCAGCTCTTTAGCAAGTTCGAGCCTTTTATCTGACTTACCTTCTCTACCAGCTTGCCAAATTTCAACCATAATTCTTTCTGCTTCACTTGCTTGATCTTTATTTGCAATAGCAGTTTCACGATATTTTCTATTCTGAACAGGGTCATTTGTCCAGCCATATAAATTAGCCATTACAAAGTTAGGATCTATTCTAAGGGCAGATTGAAAACTTTCTCTTCCTTCAGGCCATTCACCTTGTGATATATGCACTAAGGCTTCTTCATAAAAATTTAAGGCCGTTTCATTTGAAGTTGTGACTGGAAGTGGAACGTCCTCTACTTTTGTACAAGCACTTATTAAAAGTGCGCCTAGAAATAATAATTTTTTAAACATTATTTGCCTTTCCAATAGTTTCTTTGAAGGAGTTGTTTATTCCCCAGGTATTTAATTTTACAAATTTATGGATTTTAAATGAATATTATATAAACTAATCTACAAGTGCTTTCAGATATTCTCTATTCATAATTCCTATATTTTTCACGGAAATATCTTTCGGGCAAGTTGCCTCACAAGCACCTGTATTAGTACAATGACCAAATCCTTCTTTATCCATTTGTTCAATCATGCTAAGCACCCGTTGTTTCTGCTCAGGTTTTCCTTGAGGAAGAGCAGAGAATTGAGCAAGCTTGGCAGAAACAAAAAGACTTGCTGAAGAATTCTTACAAGATGACACACACGCACCACAGCCTATGCACGCCGCTGCGTTAAAGGCCTCAATAGATTTATCTTTCTCTATAGGTATAGCATTTCCATCGGGTGCGCTCCCAGTATTTACTGAAACATAGCCACCAGCTTGAATGATCTTGTCAAACGCTGAGCGATCTGTAACAAGATCTTTTAGAATAGGAAAAGAATTAGCGCGCCATGGTTCAACAGTTATTGTATCTCCATCCTTAAAATTAAACATATGTAATTGACATGCTGTGGTTGATTTAACAGGACCATGAGCTTCTCCATTAATACTCATAGCGCAGCTACCACAAATACCTTCTCTGCAATCATGTTCAAATGCAATGGGATTATCCCCTTCTTCAATTAAACGTTCATTCAAAACATCAAGTAGCTCAAGAAAAGACATGTGGGAATTGATTTCATGCATTTCATAATCAACAAAATCACCTTTTTCATCTGGAGTATTTTGTCTCCAAACTTTGAGTGTTAAATTTAATTTGTCACTCATTTATAGCTCCTTTGAGTTGGAGTAACATCTTCAAAATTTAGTATTTCTTTATGAAGGTTTGGGGCATTGTCTTCACCAGAATATTCCCAGGAAGATACATAGTTGTATTCTTCGTCATTGCGCAAAGCCTCACCATCTTTTGTTTGATATTCTTCTCTAAAATGTGCGCCACAAGACTCTTTTCTATCAGCAGCATCACGAATCATAATTTCTCCAAGTTCAATAAAATCTGCCACTCTTCCAGCTTTTTCTAATTCTAGATTTATAGAAGATTTATCTCCTGGAACTTTTACATCAGACCAAAAACTTTTCTTTAAATCTTTTATATCCCCAAGGGCTTTATCCAGGTCGTTTTGATTTCTTGACATTCCACAATTGTTCCACATAATTAAGCCTAACTCTTTATGAAGACTTTCAACAGTTTTACTCCCATTATTTGATAATAATTTATCAACTGTATCTTCACATGATTTTAGTGTATCATTGAATGAAGAATCTTCAATACTTACTTTTTCGTTATTTATTTCATTAGACAAATAGGTTCCTATGGTATAGGGTAAAATAAAGTATCCATCCGCTAAGCCTTGCATTAATGCTGAAGCTCCCAATCTGTTTGCACCATGATCAGAAAAATTAGATTCACCAATAGAAAATAAGCCTGGGATTGTAGTCATTAAGTTATAATCAACCCATAGGCCACCCATTGTATAGTGGACCGCAGGATATATTCTCATTGGTGTTTTATAGGGGTTTTCACCAGT
>Ga0208277_1001088_pt1 | contig 16002 bp, 10 predicted proteins | sample ETNtaG_5_FD_185782 | JGI IMG/M metagenome (GOLD analysis project Ga0208277, IMG submission 185782) | Marine microbial and viral communities from oxygen minimum zone, Eastern Pacific Ocean - ETNP201406SV205 (SPAdes) (version 2) | ecosystem: Environmental > Aquatic > Marine > Oceanic ...
GTCGCCAATATCAATAACTCACAAGTTAGCGACTGGTTCACAATAAGCGTTGATACTCTGTCGCTAACATTGGATGCCGGACAATCTGGAACGATTACCATATCTGCTAGAGAAGTTGCTACAGGAGCATCTAGTGACGGGAAGGAGTTACAGATTACTGTAACAAGTACTGCTGATTCAATGGTTTACGAAACGCTTTCTATTGATATCATTCCACAAATAGCGGATGGCATGATTACGATTATGAGTGATGATGATAGAGCCGCACCTGGAGAGACTATCCACGGAAATGTAATCATTACAAACATGGGAACTGCAACTGATTCTATGCAAATAGACACCTTGGAATTGGATTGTAATTTAGACAGTGCAACCGTTGAATTAGCACCTAGTATGTCATCTGCCCCAATTCCATGGTCATGTACAATTGAAGATAATACCAATGCTGGACAAAATGCACTAACATTCAGACTAACATCAGCGGCCCGATCAGAAATGATGGTTACCGCATCCGAATCTTACCAGGTAGAATCTATTTGGAATAATGACGTCATTACATTTACCCTCGATAGTAACACACTTACATTCGACGAGAGTGTTGAACAACAAACAATCTCTCTAACCATATGCAATCAAGCAAATACATATGTTGAAGGAACTTTGGAACTCATCGGTAAAAACGAACCTCAAATGGATGGAGTATTCTACCGTGCAGGAGAAACTGGCATCAATTCGACATACAGTTTGGCAAGCAATGGATGCCAAGATTTCAGACTGATGCTTACGCCGCTGAACCTAGATGGGTTCGATGCCATATTGGTAATCAATTCCGTAAGCCAAGTAGAAGGCCAGACAGTTAGAGATGAGTCTCAGGAAATTACTGCAAATGTTGCTGGGCCACACCTGGCACCAGATGGGTTGAACTTAGGAATATTAGAGTTGGACAACAAGAATTCTCTGATACTACTGGCTTCTGGCTGGATTATTGCGTTGCTCCTAGTAACATACATTCGATACTTCAGAAAACCAGCACAAATTGAAGAAGAAGAGGAAGAGGAAGAAGTACCGTTAGGTCCGAATGAAGTAAGGGTTGATGAATACAATAAGGTGACTTGTTGCTCGTGTGAAGCTCGCTTAGGAGTACCAGAAGGTAGTGAGCCACCATTCAGATTCACTTGCCCTAAATGTGAAACTAGAATTAGAGTTGTAGAGTGATTACTTTTTTTGAGCAAAAAGCAGGAATGCCGTATGGCCAAATGGACCATTCACAGGCCTCATTCCGCCCTTTGAAGTAACTCCCCATTGACGTTCCATTAATTCGCCAGCCCACTCAACTGTTAACCCGGCTTCTTCACAAGACCTCCAACATTTCTCCAACTGAGAAGTAGTAGGTGCATAACAAGCGAGGCGACCCCCGAATGCAAGTTTAGGAGCACACGCAATAATTGCAGGTGAGTGTACCGGCATATCAAGAATTATCGCATCGAATTCCATATCTGGTACAACATCTTCTAACATTCCCTCAAGGTGTGTATGTTGCGGAAATTCTGCAAAGCATTCTCGAGCCCTTGTTAGGTTTAGCAATCCAACATCTGCATGTTCAGATCTTGGTTCTGCAGTTACAAGATGGCCCGAGTTGCCCAAAACCTTAGCTAAGTGTAAAGAAAGTCCTCCAGAGCCTAACCCGGCTTCTAGAACTGTATCGCCAGAACCAATTCCCAATCTACTGATGAAAACACCTGCATCTTTCGAAGAAATGGTTTGTGCCCGTCTTGCCATGCCGGCGATTAATTCCGGTAATCTAGGGGGCATTCGAGTTAGGTATTTCTGTCCAACAAGAACTTCATCTCCAAAATCAACATCAGTTAGCAGTAATGCAGTATTTAGGACACCCAGGCCTTTATGTTTAGCCATTTCATCAACGATTTCTAAAATGTGCACTCGGCCCTCTTTTTCCATCAGTACAGCATACTCTGCCATGTATGTCCGAGGAGGAATGAACCAAGAACAATTCGCTCGAAATATGAAAAACCCCCCGTAGGGGGGAACAGACTGTTACGGAGCATGACTAAATACCATGTATGTTGACGGGAAGACATGAAGACTATACGTACAACTGCTTTTTCTATTGTGGCCTTGATGCTCTTGAGTATTCTGGCTTCATTCGGAGGACTTATTGCACAAAACGAAAATGTAGTTTCTGAATTGCCTGATGAACCTGTTGAAATGGAAGCAACAAGCCCAGGATACCCAGTATTTGCTGAATACATGGGTGCCCATTGGTGCGGTCCATGCCACCAAGCGTCTGCCAATCTCCACAGCCTTTACGGCACCAACGGCGGTGGCGGTAGCACATCAGAAGATTTCACCTACATTTCGTTCTGGGAATCTCCATCAACAGGAAACCCAAACCTGTCACCGATTAACAGGCGCCAACATATCCAGAGTGCTCCAGGATACGGCAACACCATCCCTACGGTTGTCTGGGGAGATGCAGACCAAGGCACGTACTTCTCAAACGGTTATTCAGCGGACGCACGCTACCAGAGTGGTGGAAACACCAAGACAGGTACAGACTATTCCCTAACAGTGTATCAATCCGAGAATGGAGCCAACATGGAAATTGATATCGAAGCCACATACACCGGATCGGGCTCCAAAACGGTCTACATATATGCAGCGGTTACGGAGGAAACATCTCCGGAAGCCTACAGTGGTTCACCCAACCCAAATCCACACCACGTGTGGAAGAAGTGGTTGCTAAATAGCGGTCAAAGCGGATTTGAATCTGTAACCCTGTCCGCAGGAAATTCTGTCACAAAGTCTTGGACAGTACCGATTTCAACAGTTCGTGCTGGAGGCGGCGTATCTGCTGCTAACAACTTCTTGACAGTTGCAGCACTTCTTGACGGAGACCACACTGCACACAGAAACCTTGTTTCAGCTGCTGATTCAAACATGGCTCCAGCAATCGATGTAGGTGTCAAGACATTCACTGTAACAAACCCATCAGCAAGCCATGGTGGATACGTCAACGGGGATGTAATGAATCTCCAAGCTACAGTCGTCAACAACGGAGTAGACGCATACGTTGACGGAGGAGACGTTCGCTTCTTCTACAAGGCAAACGGTGCTAAGGTATATGTCGGTTCAACCCAAAGTCTGAGCAACTTTGCATCTAATGGTGCTACACAGACTTTCTCTGGACAGATCGATACAACCAACCTACCTTCATCTGCATATCAAACCCAATTTGGAGTCGAAATCAGCAATCTTGTTTCTGACAAATCCTCTTCTAACAACCTAGGAATAGAAACCATACCTCATGATCTGGTACCTATCGCACGTAAGGCGCAAGTAATCGGAGATAATGAAATTGAGAGAGGAGATAATTTCCTTGTCGAAGCAAAGACAACATTCAATGATGCCGTTGACATCAACACCTCGTTCTTCACATTCGACTTACAGGTATCACCTGCAGGAATGGAACAATGGATAAGTGGAGATTTGATTGTTGGTGGAGAAACAGTATTCCAAGAGGGGACAAATAACGAACACCGCCAATATCTAGTCAAACCAGGAATGGATATGGGAGCCGGTTACTACGACATACGTGCTCGCTCTATCGACTCGAGAATGCAAACAAGTAATTGGCAAATAACCGATAATGCATTTGAGTTGAAGAATGCTTTACCTATAATTACATCAGAACCGATTCCTACAGTAAAGGTTCAGACATCTACCAAGGTATCAATTGTTAACAATGTAAATGATGCTGAAACCGATCTAGACCAATTGACAATTACAAGTAACAGCCCTAACTTCGTTGCATGGCACCCTGCTACTGAAGAAATTGAGGTGTACTTTGAAAATATCAGGTTTGTTAACGGACAAGCTACAGCATCTGGTATAGAAATCGCAGTTAACGACGGCATCGATACTGGAATTGGAACCCTCCTGTTCAACGTTATTGAAAACGGACAGCCTCGCTGGGCAGGTGTAGAAAAGCAATATGTTGACGAAGATACAGCATCTTCGCTTTACTTACTACCTTACCTATCTGACACAGATGAAGATGGAAACATTGTTTCGGCCGAAGATTTAGTACTAGCAATTATCGATAATACTAATCCAGAACTACTGAATCTTGAATTGAACGATTTCGCACTAAATTACGAAACAAGCAATCCGGACATTAATGGCGAAACTACAATCACAATCCGTGCTAGCGATGGTGAGCAGGTTGCAGACCAAATGATTACCATTGCAATCAACCCAATCAATGATGCACCTAGACTTGACCTCTCTGAACTTGTGGGCCTAAGGTTGAAAGCAGGAGATCAAAAGGTAATCTACCTGAATGAAATCCTTACAGATGTAGATGGAGATGTTGCCGAAGTAATAGTTACTGCTAGCAACCCAGTACCTGGTGCTGCTAGAGTAAATTTCCTAGATAACACATTGACACTCCTTTGGGAAGATGAAGGGGTACAAACTGTCACAATCAAAGTTGAAGATAGATATGATTCTGATACGTATGTTCTAGCTGTTGATGTATACGACAGTATGCCAATGACAGTAGGGGAAACTAATGATCATGATCTAAGAGTTAGGGTATCTAATGTCTACATTGATGAAGTTCCAGAAGTGACCATGTTCCTAAACAAAGATGACGTGACTATCACGTCGCTTACCACTACATGGCAACAATGTAACTCTCTAACAGGACTTTGTTATCTAAACGTCATACTAGAGCATGATATAACTGCAAAGAACACAGGATGGACATTTGACCCAATGGATGGACAAATTGATGAAAATGGTATGCAAATGAAAGACTATGTCGCTCTAACGAAGGTCGTTGCAATTGCATCCAACGGTGATAAGTTTGAATTCAAGGACTCGGACCTAAAGTGGACAGCAGAAGAAACTGCTCCTGGCCCAGAATCTATGACTGAAGATGAAGTCAAGGAACTAATTTCCGAAATCGAAGACATGATCTCTGAAAAGAAATCTGACTTGGAAGGTATGGAAAAGGGAACTGCAGAGTTTGATGAAACCACTCTAGAATTAGAGGCTCTTGAAACTGACCTGGAAGAAGCTTGTGAATACACTACTTGTATCGAACAGAATGCAGGTAATAGTGAGCCGTCATCTTCAGGACTTGATCTGACCGTCATCCTAGTGGTAATTGGAGTTGTAATAGCTGGATTACTCGCAGGACTAATGTTCATGCGAGGAGGAAATAGAGAAATTGGAGATGTTACCGTAAACTGGGCTAACGAACTTCCTGCTAACGATGCAGTTGCGAACTCAATGTATGGTGGAGCACAAGAAATTTTCCAGCAGCCAGTTGCAACACCTGCCCCAGTAGCAACGCCTGCCCCAGTAGCAACGCCTGCCCCAGTAGCAACCCAAGTTCCAGCAGGAGCACTTCCGCTACCACCTGGAGGACTTCCAGCCGGATGGACAATGGAGCAGTGGGCGTATTACGGCCACCAATACCAGCAGTGATTAATGAGGATAATCGTTTGGCAGACCTATGGTTTCTGCCAAACGGCTAAAACGGACCGTGTGGAGGGTAATTTGTGACCGAAGAGGATGTTAATGAAAATCCGACCTCGAAAGAGGACGATTCACCTACTGAAAAGGAGGAGGAAATGGTCACAATTTGGAGCCCAGAGGCAGCGGACAATATCGAGATTAATTCTACACCTGTTGACGAATGGGTTCGTGGAATCGATTTCACATCAACAGAACAAGTCCCTATTCCTGAAAGACTAGTTGACCAAGTAATCGGTCAAGATGCTGGTTCTATCGTAATCCGTAAAGCAGCCGAACAAAGGCGTCACATGATGATGATTGGTGACCCTGGTACTGGAAAGTCGATGCTTGCACGCTCAATGACTGAACTTCTTCCACAAGACAAGTTAGAAGACATTCTCTGCTACCCTAATGAAGATGATGAGAATGAACCACGAGTCCGCACAGTACCTGCAGGTAGAGGTGATCGCATTGTCAAGAGTCAAAAAGAAGTAATCAAGATTCAAAGGGAAAAGAGTCAGAAAATGTTGATGATTGGATTTGTTGCGATTGCGTTTTTACTAGCAGTAGTGGCAATTCAAAGCGGAGATCTTCTGACATTACTTTTCGGAATGCTATTGCTAATGTTCGGTTACATGTTCCTTCGCTCACGCATGGGCGGGGCAGATGAGGGCCGAATTCCTAAGGTTCTGGTCAAGCATGGAGGTCAAGACCCCCCTCCGTTCGTAGACGCTACTGCTACTCTATCTGGTAGTTTGTTAGGAGATGTCAGGCACGACCCATTCCAAAGCGGAGGAATGGAAACACCAGCTCACGACAGAGTAGAGCCGGGTGCAATCCACAGAGCACATGGTGGAGTTCTTTACATCGACGAAATCAACCTGTTAAGATTGGAAGAGCAACAGGCATTGTTGACTGCAATGCAAGAAAGAGCATTCCCTATTTCGGGAAGATCTGAACGCTCAAGTGGAGCACTAACTAAGACTGAAGCAGTACCTTGTGATTTTATCTTGATAGCAGCTGGAAATCTAGATGCAATTCAGGGAATGCACCCTGCTTTGAGGAGTCGTATTCGCGGATATGGTTACGAAGTCTATGTCAATTCACACATGCCAGACACCACGGCTAACCGAAGGCGCTTGATACGATTCATCGCTCAAGAAGTTCGTAGAGATTTAGGGACCTCAAGAGAAATTCCTCACTTCGATAGAACTGGCGTTTCTGTAATTCTAAGAGAAGCTCAAAGACGTGCAGGACGAAGAGGTAAACTCTCTCTACGCCTTCGTGAACTTGGTGGATTAGTCCGAATAGCAGGGGACTTAGCCTGTGAAGAAGGAGCAGATTTTACCACATCTAGACATGTACTGGCAGCCCGTAACATCGCTAAACCGCTTGAACAGCAAGTTGCTGACAGAATGATTGAGCGAAGACAAGAATACTCATTGGTCGTAAACTCAGGTAACAGAATTGGTAGAGTAAATGGCCTAGCAGTTCTGGGCGCGGACTCTGGACTTTCTGATTTCAGTGGAATAATGCTACCAGTGGAAGCACTGGTTACACCTTCACTTTCCAGCGGAGGGAGAGTATACGCTACCGGTGGTCTTTCTGACCTTGCTAAAGAAAGTGTAACCAATGTAAGTGCTGTCATCAAGAAGTTGACAGGAAAGGATGTTTCTGACTATGACATACATATTCAATTCGTAGATACACATGGTGTCGATGGAGATTCTGCATCTATTACAATTGCAACTGCCATTATTTCTGCATTAGAAAACATACCTATCAGACAAGATCTAGCAATGACTGGAAGCCTTTCTGTGCGCGGAGAAGTTCTGCCAATTGGGGGCGTTACCGCCAAGATTGAATCCGCTGCTAAATCTGGAATTAAGACTGTGATTATACCACGTGCTAACGCACAGGATGTATTGCTAGACCAACAATACGAGCATATTGAAGTAATTGCAGTTGACACACTTGACGAAGTAATGGAACACGCATTGCTGAAGGGTGACAAGAAGACAAGTCTAGTTGACCGTTTGTCTGCAGTCATTGACAGGTTAACACCAGAAGTTTCACCTAATAGTCAACTATCCTAAAAGGAAGGTTCGCTATGACTGAAGAAAATAAATCAGGCTCTGCTCTGCCTATTCTTTTTCTTGTAGTCATGATAGACATGATTGGATTTGGAATTGTAATTCCTTTCCTGACCTACTTTATCGAGGATTTAGCCACGCTTGAAGGAATTACTGAATTCGGCCTATGGGTTGGCCTAATGATGGTGAGCTACTCCGCTGCTCAATTCTTGTTTTCACCATTATGGGGCTCACTATCTGATAGAATGGGTAGGAAACCAATTATTCTAGTCGGATTAGTTGGAAATACTGTATTCTTCGCATTATTTGGAATTTCAACAAGTCTACTAATGGCATTATTTGCTAGATTCTGTGCGGGGGCATTTAACGCTAATATTGCAGTAGCAAAGGCGTACATAGGAGACGTATCAGACCATACTAATTTGGCAAAAAGGATGGGCCTAATTGGCGCATCATTCGGAGTTGGCTTCACAATCGGACCGTTTTTGGGAGGAGAATTTTCTAATCCTGCAGATAAATGGAGCATATTTAGTGAAACGATTTTCGAAACACATCCGTATCTTTTACCATGCCTGATTGCTTCGCTTCTATCAACAATATCGTTTTTCTTTGCAGTATACAAATTACCGGAAAGCCACAAGCCTTCTAACGATCTTGAATTATCACTTAACCCTATTTCAAATATATACAACATGGGAAAGGACATGAAGAAAGCAATCAAAATGCCACAGATTGGTAGGTTAATTATGATAACAACTATGTTTTCATTTGGGTTTACAATAATGCATGCAGTATTCGTATTATTCACAGAATATGACCTAGGTTTTTCCGAAGCTCAGAACGGTAGGATTTTTGCGATAATTGGGATAAATGGACTTATTATTCAAGGTGGACTAATAGGGAGTCTGACCAAAAAGTATGGTTCACTAAACCTAATGAAATTTGGAACATTTACTTGTGGACTAGGATTAGTATTAATCCCGTATGTATCCCACCAATACATTTGGATAACAATGGGAATAGTAGTCATGTTGATATCCACTGGAAACGCACTATTCCAACCCTCATTTTCTGCAATTCTAGCACAGCGCACCATCGATGAAGGCCAGGAGATGGGGATGGTCATGGGCGCCCAAGAATCTGCATCTGCTTTTGCTAGGATCCTTGGCCCGCTCACTGGAGGCTTAGTTTGGGACTTTACCGTAATGAAGACAGGAGTTCTCTCAATTGCAACCGCATTTCACCTATGCGGAATTATGATGGCTATCGCATTGATTTTGCAATTCAGAATGAAGCAAATACCTACTGAAATTGGTGTATAACTCCAAGTATACGATACATTTGTCATAGACTATGGGAGAACAATCTAGCATAGTTAGCGATTCAGCATTCCATCGACGAATATCTACATTTTCTCATTCAGCAATACTACTCACAGTATTCTGTTTGGCAATGATTCATCTTGAAAGTGTCCTAAAGCCATTTTTTATTGCCCTTGGAATATATTTCGTCCTGAAACCTGGTGCTGATAAATTATCGGAGAACAATTTTCCCGTATTCCTATCATACCTCACAATGTTACTTCTGTTTATTCTGATAATAACCTCGGCTGCATTCATGGCATGGTCACAAGTTCAAGGATTGGTTGAAGATGAAGAGCGTCAAGACGAATATAATCAAAAATTGGAAAATAAATGGAAGAAAATGAAAAATGCCCCGATCATTGGACCTGCTATTAAGGAGTCTGTAAATGGCGATGATGGGTCACTAGGAAGTGATTTGCAGAACCTCGGTGTTGGTTCAGGAGGGGGCGCCACTGATTTGATAACCTCTGTTGTAAGTGAAGTTGGAGCGGTAATAACTACCGGTATCACAGTTCTCTTCTTCCTGATATTCATCATCTTCGAGGCTCACTTACTTCCAGGGCGAATAGAAAGAGCCTGGCCCGGAAGTTCTTCTGAAAAGGTAGAGATTATACAAAGTCAAATTGAAGAGGGAATAAACACCTACATCATTGTAAAGACTGGTTGTGGTATTGGTAGTGCGATTATTGCTGCCATGATTATGTTCACGTTTGGAATCGACCTTTGGTTCGTATGGGCTGTAATGACATTTATTCTCAATTACGTCCCTTACATTGGTTCACTTATTGCCACAATACCTCCATTGATCCTTGGAATAATTCTAATTCCAAATATTGGAATGTTCTTACTGATGACAATTCTTCTACTCGTAAACCAACAAGTTTGGGGAAATTACATCGAAACAAAATGGGCGGGCCGAGCACTCGATCTTTCACCTGTAGTACTGCTTCTAATCACGGCATTCTCATTCTGGCTATGGGGAATAGTTGGAATGATTCTTGCTGTACCTCTATTCGTTATCGTAAAGATTGTTCTAGAAAATATCGAGGAAACTCGACCTATCGCAATCATGTTGTCTGAAAGGGCGCCAACGCTTGAAGAAGCATGGCAAGATGCATTGAAAGATGGAAACCTATCTACTGGTGAATTCTACAAATTGTCTGAATTACAGAAAACTTTGGGAGTCAGTGATGAAGAAGTTGTGCGTATATCTGGCAGGTCTGCCGCTCAAACTATCCTACGTAGGGGCAGAGCTAGAGTCGATGAAATTGATTTCATCAAGAGTGCATTAGCAGGTAGAGATCGATTCTCAGACTCATTCAAGAATCTAAAACCGGGCAGAGTCCCCAAATACATCAAGAATCATCTGATTGAATTCATTGCAACTCTTGAATCAGAGAATGAAGAGGAATAATCAGAGTGTTTGCCTCAGAAGTTTCTCCAGCTCAGTATTAATCATCAGAATTAATGTTCCGAATTCGGGTGGAATGTTTGGGTCTTCATACAATTCTTCTAACTTAGCTTGAGTAATTGCAATTCTTATGTCCATTTCTTTAGCCTTGTTCAGAAGCCATTGCTCGCAGGCATCCTTAGCACCTTTGCGGATATTTCGCGGTACTTTCGGGTCATCAATTTGATTGATGACTGATGCTATTTGACTAATCGTGGTCTCGATGTCGGACATGATATACACCTGCACAAAGACTCGTGCTAATGCTGCTCAAGAGTGGCGGCTTTAAGGTGATTGCCGCCACCCGTTGGGCATGGATTCCTCAGAAATCATATCTTGGACTCGCCTAATTGTGCTAATTGGTGCTCTAGGAATTGCTGGTTGGCTGGATCACAAAGACAGAAGAGTTCCGAATGATTTCTGGATTGTTTGGGCTAAACCAGCCATTTTCTTATGGACACTAGATTTGTTAGTGGCAGAGGCGGAGTGGTATGTATTTGCCACCGCCGCAGGGATGGTTGCCTACGCTTCAATCTCCGTAATAGGTCGACCTACAATCAAGGACGTACTTTCTGGAAACAGACTGGATATCGCAGTTAGTCTATGGTACATAATTGGAATTATTGGAGTTGTGAAAGGACTAATTGAGCACACTGATGAAAGTATACTATCTGTGATACTAGGTGATGCATCTGTTGAAGCAACACTTTGGTGGTCAACATTTGCAGTATTCATACCACTACTCTTGGTTGAGATGGCATGGAGAATGCGCCTTATCCACGGTGGAGCAGACTGTAAGGGCCTAATGTGGGTGGCAATACTGGTACCAACTTGGTCAAGCATACCGATTCTATTCCCTGAAACAATGGAAAATTCAGTGATTTCAATGCCTCCGGCAATTGCATTGCTAGTCTGGGGCGGATTTGCATTCCTAATTCTACCATTGATTATGATCTTCAAGAATCTCAAGAATGGCCAAACATCACTGAAATTAATTTGGCATGCAGAAAGAATGAATGTGGATGATGTAATTTCAAACCATGTATGGCTGCTTACTACAATTGCAGAAATGCCCAATGGTGAAAAGAAAATAATCCATCGGACTCGAGCTCCAAGAAAAACTCCAACTGTTGAAAAATTGACTTTGGATATTGAAATTCTAAAAGAAAACGGTGTAGAAGAAGTATGGGTTACCAAAAAGTACCCATTGTTAGTATTTTTATGGCCAGCAATATTGCCAATGTTCCTGTTAGGAGGACCAATGGCATTCATCATGCCATTATTGGGACTGTGATCAGTTACCCTTGCGCTCGATGTTCTTAGGACGTAGTCCCTTGTATCCGCACTTTCGGCATGCGGCTGCACGAACAGCGTTACGTGCATTACACTTCATGCAAATCTTGCGGTGAAGTAACCGTGCTTCTGCCTCAGGGAATCGAGCCATGTTTTCGCCGACCCCCTCCCTGTATTTAACCCAAACCCGTGTCAAATCACCCTCGGTTTGAAGGGCCGTATCCTCGTGGAGGTTAATGTGCGCATAGTAAGACTGCCCGGCATACATCATGATGCCAATGCTACAATCTTCGCAGGAAGTGAATCCTCACTCCTAATTGATACGGGCACTACTTGGTACCAAATGCTACAAATTGAGAGGATTTCAGGCCACATGGAGAACTCAAAACCCCTAGAACGGATTCTTCTAACGAGTCGAAGATACCCTTTCGCTGGCGCTGCAAGGCACATTTCTGAAACACATGGTAATATCCCAATTCATATCCATCCTGATGCTATCTCTGTATTGCAAACTGGTGATTTCTTCACGACTTGGGCCAATCGCTATGATTCTGATATGCCGAGTACTGAATGTGAGCCAGTCACTCAAGGTGACATATTCAAACTTGGAGATGGAGAAATATTCTCATTATCTTTACCGGGCCATTGTACAGATGGGATGGGATTCTTCGAAACTGAAAGGGGGGTCTTGGTATCTGGGGCGGTACTTCCTAGGGCAGATACCCCTTCAAGATGGGATATGCCAGGAGGAAGTCTTCCTGAACTAATCACATCTCTGAAAACAATCCATGACCTATCACCTAGTAGCTTAGTACCTGCAAGGGGACCAACAATCAAGGGCAGCAGTAGGATAGACGAGGTACTGAATATGCATCTTCAATTCCTTGAAGAATGTGAAGATAATGACGGGGAAGTCCCAAGAAGTTGGCCTAGACCTGCTCGGACAGCATATTTCCTAGTTTCTGATCCTCCTTGGCCGTTAAAAGAAATTGAAAATTCAAGCAGTGATAAGTGATGGATGGCCCGTCCAACTAACCACCTTACGCTCCCAACCTTGCTGGATGTGCAAATCTTGGCCTATTATTCTCAATGCAGATGCAGGACCATCTAATTCGAACAGATTCACTACACGGCCAGGTATATTCTGTCCGACCATATGAACTGAACCGTCTTCGCATCCAACCAGAATGCTCTCACCACTGATGGATGAAGAGCATAACGATCGAACCATAGATTTGCCAACCACAAACCGGTCAAGAACTTCCATCTTAGATAATGAAACTAAGTTGACACCACCGTACTCATCGCCTACTACGACTCTATCAATCATACCTTGAGGCCCGATTAGTCCTAAGATTACACTCGCTTGGGCTTCAATTTTTACTCTTCTTTGCTTACCATTCTTGGGTTTCCAAACTATGGTAGCATCATCCATAGCGACTACGCAACCATCTGAGGTAACCATCGATCTTATCACCGTTCTCAATTGTCTCATGACAACTGAATTGCAGGCCTTAGGTCTACTTTCTTTTCCTTGACCCTAGAGTTGAAAGTGAAAGTGAATCAATAATGGGAATTTTTGTCATCTTTGTTGTCCTTCTTCCAGACCTTGTAACAGCTCTTACAAACTCTTACTCGGTTCTTGCGCACAGCGAATCCACCTTCTCCCCAGGTATCTATTGCATTCTCTTGACTAAGAGACCTTCCGCCCATGTGCTTATCAGAAAAACCATCGCAACTAGATATCCCACAAGGGATCTCACCCTTCTTTTCGGCCTTCTTCTTGTTAGTCTTCTTACCAAGGTTAGAAGGGATTCTTACTTTCCTCTGAACACGGTCGGTTCTACGGCTCATGGTACGATGCGGTAACAACGCCCAAATGAATATATCTTCAATTTTTACCAGATTCGCCTAAACTTTTGAACATGCCTTCGAGGAGACGGTTTAATCCACGTAGCGTAACCTCTGATACCCCTGCTACCTCGCATATCTCAGCTTGTGTTCTCTTGTGTCCAGACTCTGAGGCAGCCTTGTAAATTAACGCAGCAGCAACTCCCATCGGCTTCTTGCCTTGCCAAATATCGACATTTGGTTGTAGGACTTCCCACAAGCGGTCGACTTGCAAATGAGTGTTAGGAGGCAACTTCAAGTCGCTGATGAAGCGACCAAAGTAATCTGCAGGGGATGATACCTTGTGCATTCTAAACTTACGCGATATATGACGAATCATTCTGGATAGTTCTTTCTCGTTAACTTGGAAAGCCTCAGCGATGGTAGAGATTTGGCGAGGTACGCCTTCCTTCCTTGCGACAAGGTATGTGCATGCAGCAGTTACACCTGCGATTGAACGTCCAGTGACGTAACCTTCTTCGGAGAGTATCTTGTAGAGACGGCAGATTTCCTCTTGCATCGACTTAGGTAGGCCAGATTTATCACGGATAGTCTGGTTTGCCTTAACGAGATTACGAGTACGACTTGCGCGTGTCTTAGAGCGCTCATCGATGATGCGACGACGACGCCAATCACGTCGATCTCTAGCAGACATACCCAACCTTCCAGCAGCACCAGAAGATAAGTCAGAACTAGCAATTGATGTATTCAAACCCTTGTCAGCTAACGTGTAAGTTGAAGGAGCACCGACGCGAGAACGGTCGGTTGTGTTATCGTGGTTAGTCCATTCGGCACCAGGGTCGATACTATTCTCTTCAACTACCAATCCGCAGCCATTGCAAGAAACTTCTCCTCTCGAGATATCACTATTCCAATCTACGACTCCACACTCCTCACAAGGGTTTGTGTGACCATCAACGACTCTACGTTGAGGACGAGCTGAACCTATGCCTCCGCGTACATTATCGTCTCTCTGCATCTTCTTCTTGTTCTCCGCCAGGCGGCGGTCCTGTTCATCTTGTACCATGTCTTACCAACTCCGAGTTATGTAGTAGTGTCACGAGTTTAAGAAGGTTTCGTAGGACTTCCCACTATTCAAACGCTTGACTAAGCGCTCAGAACTTCGTCTTCTCTCGCTAACAATGTATATTGGCTGGCGGAGTATTTAAACCCGTGGTTTTTCTGTTTCAGAATCGGTAGCAAATACAAATAATTGCCCAAAAATATTGAAATTCTAATCCAGGAGAGGAGAAAATCCTAGCGCATAGTTCATGCACTCTATTCGCTGAGGGGCACCTGAAGAACATGCCAGCCACTGTAGTTTTAGGCGCCCAATGGGGAGACGAAGGTAAAGGAAAGCTTGTCGATAGGCTAGCAGAAAATGCGACATGGGTCGCCAGATTCCAAGGCGGTAACAACGCCGGACATACAGTTGTTCTAGGCGACAGAGTGCTGAAATTCCACTTGTTACCATCAGGTATTACTCGAGAGGATTGCGGATTAGTCCTAGGAGATGGGATGGTAATCGATCCTTGGGTGTTAGACAGAGAACTTAGCGACTGGGTTGAAGGCGGAGGAAAGGACCCTTCTGGTAATCGTCTATTCATATCTAATAGAGCCCACATTATTCTCCCCTACCACACATATATCGATGGTTTAGATAAGAAAATCGGGACAACTGGTCGAGGAATTGGACCCTGCTATGCAGATAAGATAAACAGAATCGGCCTACGCTTTGCGGATTTACCATACTGTGATTTTGAAGAGATGGCCGTTAGACAAAACCAGTCCTTAGAAAATTCAGGATGCAGGCAAAGAGTCACAGCCGAAGAACTGGAAGAGCAAATCGGATGGATTCGTAATAGATTCGGATCAGCCATTACAGATACTGGCATACTCCTTGATAACGCACTAAAGATGGGAGAACACATTATTCTCGAAGGGGCTCAAGGGTGTTTACTAGATATTGATCAAGGAACATTCCCCTATGTCACATCATCAGTAACCTCTAGAGGCAATGCATCGCATGGCGCAGGAATACACCCCGGGCATGTCGAAACTGTGATTGGAATTACCAAGGCATACATTACACGAGTTGGTAATGGGCACATGCCTACTGAATTGTTTGATGAGGATGGAGACCACCTAGGTACTGTTGGTCATGAATTTGGAACAACTACAGGTCGTAAGCGAAGATGCGGATGGTTCGATGCAGTTGTAATGCGTCACGCTAACAGGATTAATGGATTCACCGAATTGGCACTCACTAAGTTAGATGTATTAGGCGGATTAGATGAGATAAAAATTTGCGTAGGATACAAGATGGGCGACATGGAAGTCAATGAAATGCCAGCAAGTGCAATAGCAC
>Ga0208277_1001090_pt1 | contig 15969 bp, 10 predicted proteins | sample ETNtaG_5_FD_185782 | JGI IMG/M metagenome (GOLD analysis project Ga0208277, IMG submission 185782) | Marine microbial and viral communities from oxygen minimum zone, Eastern Pacific Ocean - ETNP201406SV205 (SPAdes) (version 2) | ecosystem: Environmental > Aquatic > Marine > Oceanic ...
CAAAGACCGACCAGTGCTAGAACACTTTCACAAAGAATTGGTAATCTCTCTGTAGATGCAACTCCAGCAGCACCAAATGTACAGATGGGAGTTATTGGAAAACCACAGAACTTAGTTGATTCTGGATTACAGAAATTCGCTCAACTTATTCTGTTTGGAATTGCGATGGTAGCAATTTGGGCGGGGTTACTATCAATCGCTTTTGGTAGTGAAGATACTGGGCAAACCGAATTTCTGGCCTTAACTATAGGAGGTCTTCTATCAGGTTCCTTAGCGATTTGTTTAGTCGAATTCCAAAGAAGGAAAGGCGGCAATGAACTACAGAATGTTCACGATTACATGCTAGGAGTCGCATTTTTCTTCCTAGCAGTTGGAACACTTTACGGTTCAAGATGGGTTGTTGGCCTCTTAGCAGAACAAGGTGTTGGATGGTTTATCCCTGCTGGTACAGATCCAACTAGTGTAGACTGGAATCCTACAGCGAATGCAATCTATGTGCAAATGGCTGCAACTGTAGCACTAGTTTTGGCCCAAACCGCGTACTTGATGAGGCTAAGAGGGGTCACAACATTTGGATGGTCTGTAACTACATTTACTCCTTTGATTGTTGCATTGATCGGTTCAAGTATCTGGATGGAGTGGTCTAACGATATTGTTTCTTGGGAATTAGGAATTTCAATGATTGCTCTTGCATCTCTTTCTATGTGGCTTTCACTTAGAGCCAATAGCGGAATTATATTTTCAGTTGTAGCCGTAACATCGGGACTTCTTCCGCTACTTTACGAATATAATAACGAAGCAGGCAACGGAGCAGGTGGAGCTCTTTCGCTTCTAGTCTTCATAATCGCTGTTCAAGGATTAATGGCGGCTGACAAGAGATTGCGTCAAGACCTGATGCAGTGGACTTCTGCGTTCCTAGTCGGCGAAGTGATTCTAGCTATGATTATTGCAAGAGAATTTGATTTACAATTAATTCTCGGGCCAATTAGGCAATATGACCTACCTGTTCTTGATGTATACCTAACTTTGCAAGTAGGACTATGGCTTGCTGTTCTATTCGCATATTTCCCAGCTACATTGATGAGAAGGATCCCCTACATGCCAATAGGATTGGCTGCTAGCTTATTCCTAATTGAGCCAGAGGCAGGACTAATTCCTTGGATTGTTACTCTTCTAATGCTTCCATATCTTTTGGTTATCTCAAAGGTTACCAGAAACTGGGTTGCGAATATGACCATGATTGCGGTTGGATTCTCATTCTTTACCCAATCACATTTCATGGGAGGATTTGAACCATCATGGCTCGAATTTACTATACTAGTCACTGTTCTTGTAAGTGGTGAACTTGGAAGACAGAAAGGCCATTTATCCGATTGGGCACACTTTGTCACCCTCGGATTGTTGGTTCTATCAGAATCCGTACTGTTTGGTGACGACCCATATATTCCATGGACATTATTCCTCTACGCAATCATATCTTCATTCATGATGATGCAAGATGCTGAGAAAACAGGAGACAAAAATAAAGCGTTCGAAGCATCTGCTGCTACCGCAGGTTCAATGTTTATTGCGATCATTCTTTCTCTGTTCGATAGACTAGAGGTCCCTCTTCCTGATAGCGTTGCTTCAAACCTAGATGGATTCAATGTCACTCTAGCACTTGTAGGACTAATTGTATACGCCTCGATGAGAAAATTCAGAACTATCGAATTGGATATTGGGGTACTAGTGAATTGGGCAGAAGGTCGAAGAAAAATGATGATGCCAGTATTCGATAGCGCTGCAAATGCCTGGGTGGTGCCCGAAGAAAAAGTCAATCATGATCCGATGGATAATTCATTGGGACCACTTGGCCGAATGAGCCTTATTGGACCAATGATCCTATTCACGGTTTCATTGGCTGCAGTCGGTATAACCGACCTAGCTCAAAACATATTCTGGACAGTATTGATGATAGTACCAATTGGAATTATTATTGCAGAGGTAGTCAGCGAAGAGAAAGCTTCCTCAACTGGTAGAATGATTGCAACTATGACAATGATAGCGGTTTCATTACCGATGGCAATAAGCCTGAATGAAGCAAGATATGAAATCGGTAAGTTATACAGTTCAATGATATTATTCGATTTACTATTACTTGCAGGACCTCTAGGAGTTTCAGTAATGTTAGAAAAGAAAGGATTGAACGATGATTCTCTGAATCGCAGTGCAGACATTGCTACGTTAGTTGGTTTGTTGATTCTGGGATTGTTCGATACCACCGGTGGATTGCTATTCTTGCCAATGTACATCTTGGTATTCCAGAGAGCAATCAAGCATCAATTGAACTTCATTCTCTGTGTGGCACCTTTGGCACTTATTCTGTATGGAGATCTATCGCAAGGAGATAGATTTGTTTCAGATGGAGCAATAATTGCCGAAATTTTAGCAGCGATTGATATAACAGCATATGATCCTACTGAAATAACAATTCTTGGTTTGAGCAGATTTGCATTCATCATAATGACTGTAACAAACCTCGCAATTTTGGTCAAGGCTGTATTGGACAGAAGATATGACAGAGAAGTTGAATTCGAGGCACCAATTGCAATTCCTGCAATTTGGTTGACAATTGGAATTTATGGCGTACTACCTCAAGCAAGTTGGCTGTTACTATTCATGACAATACTAGTAACAATTTATTCTTGGTTAATTGGAAAACTTGAACTTATACCTTGGGTACCAGCGATGGCATTCTTCTCTTTCTGGATTGGATTTGGAAATGATTCCAACTTCAATCACTTCGATGGAATTGATTACATTACTAACAGCCTATTGGGCACTGGTTTGTTCACGCTAATTTTGAATCAAGCAAGTTCGACTGGATACCTCTACAAATATGCTGATGAGACACTGAAAAGTGACGATTCCGCCCCATATAATCATGTCACTGTGTTCCATTTAACTACGGATGAGTCAAGAGAGAAATTGACTTCTGTAATGCGAACATGGACTATTATTTGTCTGACATTCTCTTGGACTGCACTAAAGGGAATAGGAACAATTATCGGTGCCTTGTGGGCCACTTATGATGCATTTGTCAACGGACAGAAATATGCATTACTAGCTCTTCCATTACTACATGCATTCGCTATTTGGAATGTTCTAGAAAGGATGGATCAAACTGCTGAAGTTCAAGATTTATTGGTAGGAACTGTATTGATGCTCAGCGGAATTTTGATGACAATTTTGGCATCAAAGACCGAAATGGCTTGGAATTGGAATTTCTTCGAATGGGATGATGAAATCGAGTATTATGGCTGGATTGATAGAATTGGCCAACTTGGTATCGCTTACTTCCTAATAGGAATTTCATGGGCAATCGGTGACGCTGATTTAGGCATGATGTTGTGGGTAGTATGGGCTGCATTCTTATCGGGAATTGCCATCCAAGGATTCAGAGATGAAACCGAAACCCCTTGGAGGAGAGGAATTGGTTCCATGGGAACAATATTCGCACTATTCATGCTTTCTTTCGAATTCACTACAAGTTTGTACACATACGTCACATGGATGTTTATGGGTGTAGTCGCACTTGGATTTGGATTCGCATACATCGCAAGGATGGGAGAAGTATCAACAATTTTCACAGAAAATTTTACCGAAGTAAAGGAGGCTATTATCCAACAAAGTGACGGTGGGAACACAACTTTCGGACAGAAAATGAAACAGATGGAGGCAATTCCTGAACCTGTAACTTCGCAAGAAGACGTTGAAGAGGTTGAGGAATCTGAACCAGAAGTCGTAGATGAAGTTGAAGAAGTAATCGAAATTGATTCAGATGATTTAGATGATTTAGAAGATTTGTTGGATGAAGATGTGACTATGGCAGACGATCCTGTGGAAGTTAAATCTGAAGATAAGGTACCTGAAAAAGAAACGACCTTTGACTATGATTTACAACTTGATCCAGCGGTTATGTCTGCGATTCAAAACTCTCTAGCAAATACACCACATGATGGGTACAAACCTGTTGTCTCCATCGGATCTAATGGTAATTTGAAGATTGATTTCGTGCCAATCTGATTGTCCGCCATGATGAAACACTCCGCCTTCCTGGCTAGGAACATGGCGAAGGAAATGGTTTGGATAGACCTTGAGATGACAGGTCTCGATTTGGATTGTGAGTCCATAATCGAAATTGCTACTATTGTCACAGACCAAGAGCTGAATATTATTGCACAAGGTCCTAATCTAGCGATAAAAGTCGATGAAGAATTACTCGAAAATATGGATGAATGGAATACTACTCATCACAATGCATCCGGACTTGTAGATAGAGTTCGCAATGAAGGAGTTACTCTAGAAGAAGCGATTAAACAAACTTGTGATTTCTTAGATGAAAATATAGAAGCAGGCTCTGCGCCTCTATGCGGTAATTCTGTTCACAATGACAGAGCATTTCTGGCGAAAGAAATGCCTGAAGTATTAGACATGCTTCACTACAGAATTGTTGATGTTTCTACAATCAAGGAATTAGTTAACAGGTGGTATCCAGATCTACCTAGATATCAAAAGAAGGAAGCTCACCGTGCTTTAGATGATATTATTGAATCGATAGAGGAGTTGCGTCACTATCGTAAATTTGTGTTCAAAGATTAACGCCCTTGTGTGCCGCTAAAATCTCTGCAATAACCGCTATTGCGATTTCCTCTGGACTTTCAGCACCGATGTCCAAACCAATTGGACAATTTACCAAATCTAGTTTTTCCTGTTCTATTCCTGCTTCAAGAGCAACCTTAGTGAAGGCTTTCCACTTTGATTTTGAGCCGATTACTCCTAGACGACCATTGTATCCAGCAAACAAGAGTCCAAGCAGGCGCTCTTCGTCTTCTTTCCAATCATGTCCAAGTAAGAGAATATCACTAAATCGGGATAGAGTTTCTTGATTCTCTGCCATCAAGAAGTCCTTTGGACAAGAGTGGTGAGTCTCACTAGCTCCTTCCAGCACAGCATAATCTCCTCTTGAATCTTGAACAGAATAATTCCAATCCAGAGGCTTACATGCTTCAGCAATCGCTTTAGCACAATGTCCGCCGCCCATTAGTAAGATGTGTGGCATCGGAATTAGGACCTCCAAAGCGACCGTCACACGGCCGCCACATAGACTGTCCAGGGGTTGTACCTCATAGCCCTTAGCCCCTTTATTCAAACCATAAATTTCCATTTTCCCACAGGGTTTAGTCGCTTGCTCAACTAGGCCTTTTAGTTGAGATATGACTTTCATTTCAAGACCAGCACCACCTACAGTACCGACTACGTCTGAATTCGAAATAGCAAGCCTAGCACCCACTTTTCCAGGAACAGAACCCGATGTGTCGACAACGCTAGCAATACCGACTTTGTTATTCATCGCCAATTGGTCGAGACACCATTGCAAAATTCTAGCAGTCATTGCAGCGCCTCCAAATCGGCGGGTGTATCGATATTCATATGCTCACCGGGAGCATTTATTCTATCGATCTGAAGATTTTCACGTAGAGATGATTCCTTTGGAAGAGAAAGTACTCTCTCTACATCGCATAACAGCAAAGGATGGCCACTTGGAACTGGAGAAGTGTTGCTGTTACAATCCAATAATGACCGAACTGTTTCTTTGTTCCAACCACATCTGTCGACCGGGCAAATCAGAACCCTACGAGGAGTCCTGCCCAATTCACTAATCAAAGAAATCAAACCAATTTGTAATGACCCTGTTCTTCCCTCATCAGGTGCGGGATTAACAACGACAAGAGAATCAGGTGATTCAAGCATCACATCGACTTGTAACTCGGTTCGAGTTACAACAATAATCGGACTACAACCACTTTCTGTAAGCATTCTAACAGATCTACTAACCAGAGTTTCATCGCCCCACTTGACAAGCGCTTTGGCCTGACCTAACCTGCTTGAGGCTCCCGCAGCCAAAACAATGGCTGGAACCCCTTTTGCCATGTTCTCACAAATCCTTTGTAATCTCACGACCGATAATCATACGTTGGACTTGGCTGCTTCCTTCGTAAATTTGCATTACCTTAGCACCACGCATCAATCTTGCAACTGGGTATTCCTCTGAATACCCATATCCCCCATAAACTTGAACCGCATCTGTAGTAACTTCCATTGCTGTATCCGATGCGAATCTCTTTGCATGGGCTGCTGATTCCGTGTTGCTGACACCAGCATCACCATCAGCTGCCGACTTCCAAGTAAGCATTCTAGAAGCCTCAATTTTGGTCTTCATATCTGCAAGCATGAATTGTATTGCTTGATGGCGGTGGAGTGGTTTTCCAAAGCTTTGCCTTTCATTGGAATACTGTAAAGCATGCTCGTAAGCAGCTCTAGAGAGACCTGTTGCATGTGCCGCAATATTTGGTCGAGACATATCAAATGCCTTCATGGCATTCATCCATCCACCAGATTCTGATTCCCCGACTAGATTTTCGGCAGGTACTCTCATGTCGTCGAATGACATTGACCTTGTGTCCGAGCATCTTTGACCCATATTATTCTCCTTCTTTCCAAGAGTTAGTCCTTCTGAATTGGCATCTACAATAAATCCAGACATTCCGCGATAGCCAGCCTCAGGGTCTGTTTTTGCTAATACGAAAAACCAGTCTGCTTTTCCTGCCCCGGTTATCCACATCTTTGATCCATTGATAATGTAGTCATCGCCATCTCTTACTGCCAAGGTTTTGCAAGCTGCAAGATCTGAACCAGCACCTGGTTCTGTAACTGCGTAGGATGCCAATGCACCATCCTCTGCAACCATTCGCAGATACTTGTCTTTCTGCTCGTGTGTTGCTCCGGTAATTACTGGGGCGCATGCAAGGCTAGTTGCATAAGCTGCTGTAGCAAATCCAGGGTCTCCCCAGGCTAATTCTTCATTGACTAGAACCTCTTCCATTATTCCAAGCCCCGGCCCGCCATAATCTTCTGAAATATGCAGGTTTAGAATACCAATTTCATGAGCCGCTTTTATTGCATCTTTTGGATATTCAGAATTTAAGTCCCAATGCTCTGCATTTGGACGCACCTCATCAACTGCAAATTCGTGAGCAAGTTCACGCAACATCTCTTGCATTTCATCGAGTTTGAAGTCGACCATGACACGCCCAGTAGGCCATGCAGCATAAGCAGTACTGTCAATTAGATTACAAGATAACCTTGACGTTGTAGTTCTAGTGAGAGGATGAAGAGAAGATAGAATGTAATCAGAATGCTTCCTTCCCATCTACTGAATTTGAATCCTGTCCACATCATTGCTAAACATAATGAAACTCCCAGAATAGTTGCTGGTATGATTAGATACATTGTCAAATCATATGATGCCTCAGTCAAAGAGATTGGGGACACAAGAGCAGCTATTCCAATCGATAGTAGTGGGTCTGTTATGTTAGAGCCAATCAAGGTTCCAATCGCAACACCTTGGCTCTTTCTCACTGCCACCATAGCGACTGTCAGTTCGGGTAATGACGTACCTAAGCCTGACATCGTGGAGCCGACTATTGCGTGTGGAACATCTAGTTTGTAAGCGATTTCGCACGCATACTTCACCAATTGATTTGCTGAATAAACCGCTAAAGTAAGTCCGATAATAACCATAACAAAATAAGCGGTTCCTGTCCAACTAAAATCTGAGCGTTTTACCCCTTCAACGACTTGCTGTTCGTCCTCTCTGATTTTCCCTGTATCGCTTAGTAACCATGTAAGATACAGCCCATATATCAAAACTAAAATTCCACCTTCTATTCTGGAAAGACCTCCACCTTCCCATAATAATGCGGTGAGTAATATTACGGACATTAGCATAAGCAAACCGTCCCTTCTAAGCCAAGCAGGTCGGATTTCTAGAGGTTTGAATGCCACGACTATTCCTAATACGAGCGTTATCTGCACTAAAATTGAACCGTATATATTTCCAACAGCTAGGTCCATCAATGCCGGATCATCACCAGATGACGCTGATGCGGTTGCAGTGACGAGGATTTCTGGTAGAGAAGTTCCGATGCTCACAATCGTTAGACCGATTACAACCTCAGCCATACCTGCTCTTCTTGCCAAGCCTTTTGCGCCTTCTACGAAGAAATCCGCAGACGTGATTAACAGAGCAAGAGCGATAATAATCAGAAGGATCAAAATTCCAATATTTGTCCAGTCATTCTTTGCTGTAATTGTACCAAGTATTGCCAAAGTAAGGAATAGGGCGAAGGATATCAAAAGGGCATTCCATTGAAGGAGTTGAGCGATACCCTGCTTCTGGACCTCCTCCGCCATGTGCTCTGTCAAGATAAACACCTCTTTGATGGTTACGAAATATATAGAGAAAACTCATCAATATAATCACACCTAGAAAGTGTATGTGGAACCGCTACTTTGCCGAATTTAGCGGGACTTTTTTGATGGTGCTTTTGGGATGCGGATCAGTAGCCCTTGGATTTAGCCACATAGCGGTAAGCGCAATGTTTGGTATAGGAGTTTTTTGTGCAATAATGATTTTTCAACCAATTTCTGGAGCACACATTAATCCCGCTGTTTCTATTGCTTTTGCAGCCAAGGGAGATTTGGAGCAAAATGCATTACCAGGATACATCATTGCTCAGTGTTTGGGAGGTTGGGCTGCTGCAATGATTGTAGTATCAGGCGCTACAATACCAGCTGTTTCTCTTGGTTCTTCTTGGGCAATTGAAATCTCGATTACCTTACTACTGATGTTCTCAATACACGTATTGGTAAGAAGAGAAGTAGGCCTATTCTCACTAGCATTAGGAGTAGGTACAATGGTTGGGATACTTGCATTCTTTTTCGGAGAACTTACTGGAGCAAGCATGAATCCTGCTAGAACTTTAGGACCAAATATTGTTTCTGGAGAAGGTGATTTAATTCTATATATCGTTGCACCAGTAATCGGGGCAGTGTTGGCGAACTTCATCCCTGAACCACTTGTCGAAGAGCCTTTACGACATGATCAAGATTAGGAATAGTGTGGTCCTCTAATGGAGGTGCAAATGGCACAGGAGTGTCTAAAGCACCTATTACTAATGGCGCAGATTCCAGTGCATAGAATGCCTCTTCCATGATTCTGGATTGCATTGAATGGCCGATTCCACCGAACCATTGGCCTTCTTGTAGAACAACCAACCTACCGGTTCTAGTAACACTAGATACACATGTATCGGCGTCGAAAGGAATCAATGTCCTTACATCGATTATCTCAACTTCAATATCGTCTTTAGACAAAACATCAGCAGCTTGTTTGGCAATGTGTAACATTGAACCCCATGTCACCAATGTAACATCTCTTCCTCCTCTAACAACTCCTGCTTTGCCTATTTTCAGCTTTTTACCAGATTCGATTGCATCCTTCACAGGCTGAGTGTCAACGTTTTGATTGATATTCTGACCCCAACCAGTTAGACCCCCTCGTAAGCCATACAGGCCAATGTGTTCGAGGAATAATACGGGGTCATCAAGTTCAGCAGCCTCTCTCAAAAGATCATATGCATCCTGAGGAGTACCTGGTGCTAAGACAACCAATCCCGGGTCATTGGCATACCATGACTCAATCATATTTGCATGGAATGGCCCGCTACGTGTCTTAGCACCTAATGGAACTCTAACCGTCAGAGGAACTTTTGCTCCCCAACGCCAACGTAGCATTGCTGCATTATTCAATAGTGCATTGTGTGCCAATGCTGCGAAGCCACCAAACTGGATTTCAGCCATAGGCCTCATTCCTGCCAAGGCTGCACCTGTAGCAGAATGAATGATTACAGCCTCACACAAAGGCATGTCCAGCAATTTTTCTTGATGACCATTTGCCTTCAATGGGATATTCATACCAAAAGCACCTGCTACTTCCATATCCTCTCCCATGAATATTGTAGAGTCACCATACTCTTCAGCGATGTCACACATCGCTTGTTGAATTGCTCTTGAATAAGTCCAACCACCTTTCTCTGCATATTCTAGTAAGCATTCGCCTACTTTGAGTACTGGTTCGTGTTCTTCATTGATTTTAGACCCAGATAAACGCTGTAAATGGTCATCATGAGAATCTGCATCATGCAGTGAGGTTATTCCTTTTGTTACCGTACTTGGATCTGCCCAATCCATCGCCTCAACATGCTCTCTTGCTGCATTTACCAACTCATTTTCCTGAGATTCCATTTCCGACAATTCATCTTCAGTAACACCTAATGAGAGCATCAAATTGCGATGAGTTGGAATTGGATCTTTTGCTTCCCAATAATCAAGCAATTCACGATCAACATAACCAGGAGGTGTCCCTGATGGAGCTCCAAGATACAAATCATCGTGATGATGGGCATGTCCGCATCCCCTCATAGTTTCAACATGAATCAAAGTAGGACCTCCTCCAGAAAGTGTGAATTCTCTTGCACATGCGACTGAAGAATGCCAAGAGGCTGGGTCAGAACCATCTATTGTCCAAGATGGCATACCCATCGCTATTGCCTTATCCGCCCATAACTCAACATTAGATTGGTTAATTGGAGGTGTATCCAAAGCGATTTGATTATTCTGTAGGATGTAAGATATCGGCAATCCTCTTGTCGCTGCAAGATTGAGAGCCTCCCACCATTCTCCGGATGAAGAAGAGCCTTCACCGATACATGCTACGTGGAATCTTCCATCCTCTTTTTTCCAGGAGGATAGAGCCATACCTGTCAGCGTTACACTAGCAATCGGTAGAGGAGCAGTTGGCGGTAAAACACCTCTATGGAAACAGCCGACGTGTAAATCTCTACCACCTGCGGCTTCGATTCCTCCATTCATTACAGAATCAGCCTTGCCCATTTGTGCTGTCATTAGATCTGCTGGAGTGTCTCCCATTGCCATGCACAAGCCAATATCTCGAATCATAGGGGCAACAAAGTCCCCATCATATGGCGATCCTGGCTCATTAGTTTGGTTTCTTTTCAATGCTGTAGCAACAGCAACACAGCCCTCTTGCCATGTAGACCTGAACCCTTTTCCACCGAATTTACCTCCATCAGGAGTGTCCATCCCTACTGTGAATATTTCCTTTAGATGGCTATCGAGGTTACGCGTCCTAGTCATCATTCTCTGCCATTCCATTCGCATTTCTATTGAAACGGACATGTAATGAGCTAATCTTCTCAAACAAAGTGCTACATCAACTAGGAACCTGTTACCTCTTCTCTCAAGATGCAATTGTGAATCCCTTCTAGGAATGATTTCTCCTTTTGTCAAATCTTTGACCTTGCCTCTACCCGAAAGCCCTTGCTTAAGCGCATCTAGAAATCGGTTGGAAAACTCATGCCATTGCTCGCCGTCAAAGGATTGCTCGTCTCTTTGAACGAAATCCCAAACTGCACCAATCAACTGTAAATGACCATCATGCCTTTCCGCAGCAAAGCGCAGTAACTCACTTTTTGCTGCATCAGCGGGTAAAGGAGTTGTGAAATCAAGAGCCTTTGAGGGTCTCCAATCCTTACCACGAATAGGCGGCATCTGTCCTTGAGTCATGGTTCATCCCAACACTCCGAGAAGGAGGTTTCTTATCAGCCATGCCATTGCTTATTCATTCGGATTCAAGGCGCTTAGACATCTCAGTATTGTAACAATCACGCAACATTTGTCGATTAGTCACTGTAATAATTAATCCAATGAACATAGGAATCGCTAGTATTCCAAGAGTAATTCCCCAAGATCCTGTGTAATCAAATACAGGACCGATTACCATAGGCCCAATTATTGTCCCTGCAGCCCATGCAGTACCAAAGGCTCCAAAGGCAAGACCAGCACCTCCTTTCCCGTATACTTGAGAAGTTGCTGTATCGACCATAGGTAACATCGGAACTTGGGCTGCGGCAATTGCGAATTGGAATATTCCTAGAATCACAATAATGCAATATGCAGCCAATGTTGCATCGCTAATCGAATAGGCAACATATCCTGCAGCAAGCATTGCCATAGTTACTATCCACCATCCAAAAATCATGTATTTTACTGGACCGTTGCGGTCTACCAATGCACCCCACATCCAACCTCCAATACCCTGCGCTACAACCATTACGAGAAGTACTGCTCCAATCCAAGCAGCATTTAATCCAAGATTATCCTCGAGGAATAGAGGAATTCCTGCTTCCAATGCACCAGTGGCCAGGGTAGTCATTGTAACCAATAATCCAATTCTGAATAAAACTGGATTCTGAATGAATACCCTTAGTGGTACTGAACCCTGGGCAGGCTCACCACTACCTTGTCCTAATTCCTTTGTAGTAACATAAACGATGGGTATGATTGCTGCTGTGATCAATGCCAGACCAATAAATGCATATTCAGGGCCAATGGTATAAGCCACCCCGCCTATAACTGGACCTAGAAGACCGCCGATTGTTGCCATTGCAATTAATTTTCCAGAAATTTCACCAAACTTAGTAGGCCATATATCGCTTGCAGCAGCGAATCCAGCTGTTAGTATTGCAGCACCTGAAAGACCATGGATCAATCTGGCAATTGCAAGAATAATGAAGCCATCAACAAATGTGACTTTCATTGCAACTAGGTACAGTAGTGCTGCTGCAGTAAGGCAGAATAATGAGAACAGAATTGTCTTTCCTGCGCCAAATCTGTCAGTTATTCTACCAGTCTTGGGGCCGAGTAGGAATAAAGGAACAGCCCAAAGTGAAACCAAGGCTGTAGCTTCGGTATTTGATAATGCAAACTCTTGTTTCCACGATGGTAAAATTGGTACGATAAATGCATAACCAAGAAAATCAACTAGAAAAGCGCAAGATAATGCCCAAAAAGCCCACTTCTTTTCAGTTTCATTCATTCTTCTTCATCCTCCTTGGGAAGAGAGGAAATTACATCCCCTAACATTTCGGTCACATCTTCTATTCGCGTTTGTAAGGTAAGATCTGCAACATTTCCAGGCCTTCCAACATCCCACATAAGTTCGTGAGCAGTTTCTGCGACTAAACGAGTAAACTTGAGTACTGCAGGATCTATTACGACCTGATCCTTATCGGGAATCAATGCAACCATTTCGGGTTGTTCGTCGAGTATTTCATCCATTATATCCTCTATCTCACTAGCAATCCCATCTGCTTGATTTTGTAGGATTTCTTCCATAGAACTGCCACTGGCTTTCCTAACATTAGATTTAGAACCCAGTTTAGCGCTCTTTTTGGCAGTTGGTAATCCCTGAGTTGCTGCTTGTTCTTCTGGCATATTGGAGGAATCCATATCCCCAACAATACTGTTTAGTGCAACCCTAAGGATGTTGGACATAAGTGAAGGGTCTAGGTTTTCTTCAACCTCGATACCCTCTTCTCCTAACTGAGTAAGAATTTCATTAATAAAATCAACATTGATCTTCTCAGGTGTTACAATTCCTTTGAGCATCGGCAATGCCCATTTGCCATCACTCATGACCATTGAAACGTCAAATGTACCAGCACCACCCGTTCCCGCTGCATTAGCAACTTCAGCAGGTGGTGGGACGAATTGCTTCTTGGAATGCTTCTCCAGTTGACCGAGCAATTTGTTCATATCAACAGGCTTGGAGATGACTTCACAAATTCCTGCTCTAGCTGCTGAGGACAAGTAGTCATCAGATACGGTTCGTGAAAGTACTACGATTCTACATTTGAAAGCAAATTCAGGGTCTGACATCAATCTTTGAGATGCATCTATGGCATCTCCAGTTTTCCATTCACCATCGATTAGAACAACTTCAGGCATCGTGGCTAGGGCTGTTCCTTCCGCTTGCCGCAAAGTACCTGCTCGGGTAACTTCGTAGCCTGCACGCTCCAATGTCCCAGCAAGAAGGTTACGCCGACCTTCATTCTCGTCGGCTACGATGAGTTTCGGCACAGACTGCTGCTCTTCTATTAGCAACTTGAATGTTGACCCGTTGTAGATATGTCTCAGCCTTGAATTATGCCTTCTGGGTCAACATCGGCCCAACCGATAATACCGCCTGACAAATTGTACATTTTCATGGAATCATAACCGGCTTCCAGTAAATGCATGATTGCGAGTTGTGACCTCATCCCTGATCTACAGTGAACTAAAACGTCTACATCCTTGGGAATACGGCCTATAGCCGACAATATCTCAGTGTGGGGGCATAAATCAACTGCTTTTGCAATTCTTGCTTCTTGATTCTCTTGTTGTGAACGAACATCGATGAAGTAAGGTGACCATCCATCTTTCATTTTAGCGATCGCATTAGCGGAGTCGATTTCGTGGAACATCATTCCTGCCTGTGAAGGATTTGGCTCTTCAATGTGTTCATTGTCCGAATTTGTGAACTTCAGAATCTTTTGAGTAGATTCAAGTGCATCATATATCAGCAATTTACCAGATAGGGGTTCACCAATATTGACCAATATTTTCACTGCTTCGTTTACCTGTAAACATCCAATAATCCCCGGCAAAACACCAAGAACACCTGCCTCGGAACAAGATGGTATCAAATGGTCAGGCGGTGCTTCAGGAAACAAATCTCGGTATCGGGGACCTCCTTGATAATTGAACAATGACACTTGCCCCTCAAATCTATAAACCGAGCCATAGACCCATGGAATTCCCAATTCTATACATGTATCATCAATTAGATATCTTGTCGAAATGTTGTCAGTACCATCGATTATCAAATCATGACCCGAGAACATCTCATTTGCATTTGAGTCATCGAGACGTGAGGTGATTGATTTAACTGAAATGTTCGGGTCTAAATCAGTGACATATCTCTTTGCAGATTCCGCTTTAGGAGTCCCAATATCTGATGTTCGATGTATGATTTGTCGTTGTAAATTTGTTATATCAACAACATCATCATCAACAATTGTCAAATGACCGATTCCTGCTGCTGCTAGATATTGAATTACTGGGCTTCCTAATCCTCCAGCACCCACACAAAGAACTCTAGATTTAGCAATCTTAGCTTGACCTTCAGCACCAACTTGAGGAAGCAATATGTGCCTCGAGTGGCGTTCAAGGTCGACCATTTGGATTCCTCAGTGTACGTTTTCTTCCAACCAACGTTCACAATCGATCGCTGCCTGACATCCTAATCCTGCAGCGGTAATCGCTTGCTTGTATCTCGTATCAACAACATCACCTGCTGCAAATACACCTGGAATACTAGTCATTGTATGCTCCTTGTGAATGAGATATCCTTCACCATCGGTTTCCAATTGACCTTCTAGGAAGCCGGTAATTGGGGTGTGTCCAATTGCAATGAATGCACCAGAGACCGCTATCTCTTCTGTTGAGCCGTCTCTAGGGTCTTCTAGAACTGCACCAGTGAGTCCTGATTCATCTGAGAGCCACTTCTTGACTTGTCTGAAAGTCTTTATTTCGATTTTTTCGTGATTAGCCGCACGATCATACATCACCTGAGATGCCCGGAAGACATCTCTTCTGTGTACCAAAGTAACCTTCGATGCAAATCTAGTCAAGAATGTTGCTTCCTCCATTGCAGAGTCTCCTCCACCCACAACAAGAATTTCTTCGCCTTTGAAAAATGCCCCATCACATGTGGCACAAGTAGAAATTCCTCTTCCTTTCTGTTCTTCTTCTCCTTCAACCCCAAGCCAGATAGATTCCGCACCGGTTGACACAATTATTGAGTGAGTTAGAAACTCTTCACCTTCAGTATATACCTTGAATGGGCGCTGTGAGAGATCAACTCTCTCGACGTTTCTATCCTGTACCTCTAAACCAAACCTTTCAGCCTGTTCTCGAAGTTGCATCATCATCTCAGGACCACCTATCCCTTCAGGATATCCTGGGAAGTTTTCGATGTCGCTTGTCAACATCAATTGCCCACCTGACATGTAGCCCGCAAACATCAGAGGATGTAACATAGCTCTCGATGTGTAAAGACCCGCAGTGTAACCCGCAGGACCACTTCCAATGATAATTACGTTGCGTACTTCGCCGCTCATGTCT
>Ga0208277_1001092_pt1 | contig 15953 bp, 15 predicted proteins | sample ETNtaG_5_FD_185782 | JGI IMG/M metagenome (GOLD analysis project Ga0208277, IMG submission 185782) | Marine microbial and viral communities from oxygen minimum zone, Eastern Pacific Ocean - ETNP201406SV205 (SPAdes) (version 2) | ecosystem: Environmental > Aquatic > Marine > Oceanic ...
TTTAAATTTTCAAAAATTTTATAATTTTTCAGTTGTTCATTTTTCATAGTTACCTCATGGAATTAAAAGAGCTTTTTCACCTTCTTTGATTATATAGTCCAGGCTTGGGTTTACGTTTACATGAACCCTGCTTTGCTCTTGAAGTGAAATACCGCCCTCTTTTAACTTTTGCTCAATAAACTTATCCAGTGAAGATGTATCAGATGAAAGTATGCTTCCAATTCCTAAATTTTCATCTTCATAATAAAGTCCAATTAAAAGGGAGCCGTTATCTTTTCTATAGTGATTAAATAATTCACTGTATTTTTTTCCAATAAAGTTTCCAGGTATAGCTTTTCTTTTAAGTCTTGAATCAGAACTAGTGTTTATCAAATGATTAGATACTTGAGGTACACCAGGATCGACAATATGTGAAGCTAAAATATTTAAACTAAAATCATCGCTTACAACCACTTCATCTGCTTCAGCTCTTTTAATATGTGTTAAATTTTCCCTATCTAAAAGGTAAGCAACTACTCTTATTGATGCATCAATACTTTTAATCGTAAGTGTTGCAAAAATTGTCTTTTCATCATGTGATTCATTATCATTATTTAAATTATTCGGAATTACTATTACACAGTTTGATGTGGTAACGCTTGCCCTGTGAAGCGTTTCTTCTTGTGTAAAATCACCAGCAACAAAATGTATTCTTATTTTCGCAAATTTAGATTTTATTTGTGTTATGTCTTCTTCGCTAAGCTCATTTACTAATACTAAATCAAAATTCTTATTATCAGATTTTAACTCATAAATTGAATTGATTAATTTATCAGCATTCATATTCCAACCACACAATACAATGTGGTTGTCTAGATTCAATTTTTCCAAACCTTTACCCTCCCGGATTTTTTGTGCTACAAAAATTGATGAAATTGATGCAGTCAGCAATGACACAAGAGATATCCCTGCAAACATTATAAATACAGCAAATAATCTTCCTTCAGGGGTTTCAGGAGAAAAGTCTCCATATCCTACTGTAGTCATGGTTACGATTGCCCACCAAAAAGGATTATTCCCTTTTGATATATCTCCAGTTTCAAGCCATTGCAATACGATACCACCAAATATCATCGTAATGAAAAGTCCTATACCAACTTGAAAAAAGCTATTTCTAAGCAACATTTTAAGCCATATTTGCATAGTTCAAATTTAGTTATTCTTTATGTCACTGACTTTAATAATCTAATAATAAACTTATTAAGGATAACTGCTTATTTATTATGATTTTTCAAAAATGCCAACTGTTTCTATGTGAGGTGTATGTGGAAACATATCTATGACGGTTAATTTTGTTAATTTGTAACTATGCGATTGCAGTATTTCTGTATCCCTGGCCTGAGTTGAAGGGTTGCAAGAAACATAAACTATTTTTTTTGCATCTAAAATGGGGAGGTATTCTGTCATTTTTTTGTGCATCCCTGATCGAGGTGGATCTACAATTACTACATCAGGTATTGGGTATTTATTTGATTTATGCTTTTGAAAATATGTATCAAGATTGGCAACATTAAAGTCAATATTTTCTATGTTATTAATAACTGCATTTTGTTCAGCATTTTCAATAGAAGAAACGATTATATCAAAACCATAAACAAATTTTGCTTTCTGTGCTAAGAAAATAGAAATTGAACCTGTTCCACAATACAAATCATAAACTATTTCATCCCCTTTTAATTTTGCTGAATCCAATATGACCTCATATAGTTTTTCTGCCATATGTGAATTGGTTTGAAAAAAAGAATTTGCAGAAATTTGAAAGGTCAAATCTTTTAATTTTTCATTAAGTACTGGTTTGCCAAAAAGTAGAATCTCTCGTTCGCCAAACGATACATCGGCTTTACGTGTATTGATATTATTCACCACTGATGTTATTTCAGGAAATTCATCAACCATGCTTTGAACAAAAGGTACAAGAGAATCCAAATCTTCATATGAAGTAACAAGATTTACCATTAACTCATTTGTATTCTGACCAAATCTTAAAGCAAGGTATCTGAAAAAACCAATATGAGATCTTTGGTCATAAGGTTTTAGATTTGATTTTTTAGCTAAATCTCTAACAAAGTTTACTATTTTCGATCCAATACTTGGCATTAAATCACAACTGTTTATGTCAAGTATTTTATCCCATCTTTTTGGAATATGCATTCCAAGAGCAAAATCTGATTCTACTTTTTCAGGCTCATTTTCAAGAATCCACCTATTTTTTGAGAAAGTAAATTCCATCTTATTTCTATAGTTAAAAATAGGACTAGCAGGAATAACCTCATCTATATTAAAATTTTTTATACCAGCTTGTTTTTGAAAAATATCTTGAACTTGGTTCTTTTTTTGATTGACTTGCTCTAAGTAATCAATATGCTGAGTTTTACACCCTCCACAAATTAAAAAATGATCGCACTTTGGCTTAGTGAAGTGTACTGACTGGGAGATTACCTCTTTAATCCTTGCCTCAGCAAAATCCTTTTTCTTTCTTGATATATAAACTAAAACTTTCTGACCTGGAATTGCTTGTTCTACAAAAAAGACAAAATTATTTTGCCTTGCAATCCCTCTTCCTCCGTAAGCGAGACCTTCAATTATCAGTTCAAGCTCTTGACCTTTTTTATAAATCATTTTTTTAAATATTGGCTAAGATTTTAATTTTTGAATCAAATTATTAGCATCTATAGCTGTTGGTGCTTCAGCATAAATCCGAACTATTGGTTCGGTATTAGACTTTCTTAAGTGTATCCATCTATCTAACCATATAAATTTAATTCCATCAGTTAGGTCAATTAATGAATCTTTATAAATATCTTTTGCATTGTTTATAAGCTCAGATTCATCAACAAGATCAAGATTAATTTTATCCTTAACAATATTGAATTGAGGTAAAGCATCATGAATCTCAGCAATAGATTTATTAATATCTTGCGATAATCTGTTTAATATCATCGCTACCCCAACAAGTGAGTCTCTTCCAAGATGAGCTTCTTTTAAAATAACTCCTCCATTTCCTTCACCTCCAATATTTGAGTTAATTTCAATCATTCTTTTGACTACATTTATTTCACCTACTGCAGTTCGCTCAACTTTTGAATTATTTTTTTCAGCCATTTTATCAAGCGCAATAGTTGTAGATAGATTGGTTACAATATTTTGAGGACTCCCTTTTTCTTTTATATAGCCTTCTGCAGCTAGAACCAAGGTGTACTCTTCACCTATCGGATTTCCGAGGTTATTTACAATTGCCAATCTATCAGCATCTGGATCCACGGCAAACCCAATATCTGCATTATTATCTAATACTTGTTTTCGCAAATCATTTAGATTTTCAGGTAAAGGTTCTGTGCCGCGATTAAATTTTCCATTTCCATCGCAGTGAATTGAAACTACTTCACACCCCAAATATTCTAATAGTAAAGGTAATGCTTTTGATCCAGCTCCATTAACAGAGTCAATAACTACTTTATACTTTTGACTCTTTATTCTTTTCAGATTAATACATGATAGTTCAATAATATGAATTATATGCTTTAGGATAGAATTTTGATCAGGGAAATACATACCTTTCTTACTGGATTCATCATGAAGAATATTCGCATCAATTTTTTCAAACAATCTTTCACATTCATCTGGAAAGAAAAATGTTCCATCTTGTCGTACAAATTTCATTCCATTCCATTCTTCAGGATTATGGCTTGCTGTAATTATTACACCTCCTACAGCTTCCGATCTTTCAACCATGAATTGTACTGTTGGTGTTGGAACTATATCACAATTAACAACATCTCTTCCAAGGTTGATTAATTCATTTGAAAAAATTTCAAGAATACTTTCACCAGATGGACGGGAATCCCTGCCTAGATAAATCAAACCTTTGGGAAGTTGATCATGAAAAGCATGAGCATACAATTTAATAACTTCTGAGGTAAGTGAGGTTTTAGTGATACCTCGAACTCCAGAAATACTGCGAATAATCATATTACATATTAATAAAAAAGGCTCGAAACTTTGTCGAACCTTTCAAATATTAATAAGAGCTATACCTGGCCAATCGTAACCTACGCCTTACAGCTTTTTTTCGAGCAGCCCTCTGCTCATCGCTAGGTTTAATATAAAAAGATTTGCGCTTAATTTCTCTTAAAACACCAGCGCGCTCCCATTTTTTCTTAAATCTTCTGAGAGCTCTCTCTAATTGCTCTCCGTTTCTAACTGTTACTTCAACCATTTTTTTGCCTCCTCTAAATTAACCTAGATATGTTCTAAGAGATTTGCTTCGCGATCTATGCCTGAGTCTACGAATAGCTTTTTCTTTAATTTGTCTAACTCTCTCTCTAGTCAAGCTAAACTCTTCACCAATCTCATTAAGTGTCAATGCATAGTCTCTATCAATACCAAAATACATTTTAATAACTTGTCTTTCTCGGTCTTTTAAAGTGTCCAGTGATTGACGAATTTCATCTTTCAATGATTCAGCCATTAAGGGCTCATCTGGTTCTATCTGTCCATCATCCTCAATAACATCAATTAGAGAATTTTTATCACCATCTCTAAATGGTGCATTTAGTGAGTGGTGTCTACGTGATATACGCATAGCATCAGTAACTTCATCAGTTGTCATCTCAAGATTTCTTCCAATTTCTTCTTCATTGGGCGATCTTTCTACTTCCGCTTCAAGTTTTTCAGCTGTTTTGGTTATTTTTGAAATTGTACCAACTCTATTTAATGGCAATCTAACTATTCTAGAATGTTCAGCAAGTGCCTGAAGAATGGACTGCCTAATCCACCACACTGCATAAGAAATAAATTTGAATCCACGTGTTTCGTCAAAACGGCCCGCAGCTTTCATTAAACCCATATTACCTTCATTAATCAAATCTGTTAATGGTAGACCTTGTCCTTGATAATCCTTCGCCACAGAAACAACAAATCTTAAATTAGCCTCTACTAATTCTTTCATTGCAAACCGATCGCCTTTTTTAATTGCCTGAGCAAGCTCAACTTCTCGTGAAGGATGCAAGGGTTCAAACTGACCAATCTCTTCTAGATATTGACTTAAGCTTCGATTTGATTCATTAATGGGTCTAGCTGCTTTTGCCATAAATTTTTAACCTTTTTTTAGTCGAAAAAAGCTCAGAAATATACACTAAAAATACGTTTTTACCTAATAAACATACTCATTTAATCGATTTAACTAAATATGCAAATTCTTTTGGAGATAGTGTCTCGGGTCGTCTTGTAAAATCAATACTTTTCTTAGCTTCGCTATTAAATGAATATCCAGATAGTGTATTTCTTAGCATTTTCCTGCGCTCAGAAAATGCTTTTTTAACTAATTTATTGTATTTAACAAATTTATCATCACTAATAATTTGAGGTGAAACCTTTGAGAGCCTAACCAGAGATGAGTCTACTTTAGGTTTTGGGAAAAAAACTTCGGGAGGTATATTAAAGCATATCTCTTTCTTTAAGTAAGCGCTTGTTACAACTGTTAGCCTTCCATAGGCTTTAGTTCCTACATCTGCTATTAATCTTTCAGCAACTTCCTTTTGCATCATTATATATGCTTCTTCCCAGAAGTCTAATTGCTCAATCAACCAAAAAATTATTGATGATGTTATGTTGTATGGGATATTACCTATTATTTTAATTGGATATTTTATATTTACTTCATCTAGACTGAAATTTAAAATATCACCATCAATAATTGATAAACCTTCAAGGTTTTGATTTTGAATAAGTTTTTTTATAAGTAATGGGTCAATCTCAGCTGCTAACATCTTATCTACATGAGGAAAAATTTTTTCTGTTAGCGCCCCATCACCTGCTCCAATCTCAAGGACCGTATCATGCGCTGAAAGATTTACTGTTTTAATGATCTTGTTTAATAGATTACTATCATTGAGAAAATTTTGACCCCACTTTTTTCTAAAAGGATGGAAAGATTTTTTCAAAGCAATTTTACTAATATGTGGTAAGGGGTATTATAAATTTGGGTAAGCGCTTTTAAGGTAATCTAAATAGCTCTGTAGTATTATCATAAGTATGTTTAGCCATTTCCTCAAATGAAATTCCATAAATTTCAGAAAGTTTGCTAACTGTATGAACTATCCTGCTAGGCTCATTACCTTTTCCTCTTTCAGGCTCAGGGCTTAAATAGGGAGAGTCTGTTTCAACCATAATGCGGTCAAGGGGGATTGATTTAGCAACTTCCGGTAAATGGCTATTTTTATATGTGATGTTACCTGAAAATGATATATAGTAACCAAGCTCTAAAAAGGCTTGCGCTGTTTCAAGGGTGCTTGAAAAACAATGCGCTACTCCAACGACATTAGAGTATTCAGATATTATTTGAATTAAGTCTGCATCGGCATCCCTGCTATGTATAATTACCGGCTTATCCAAATCTTGAGCAACCTCCATTAATTCTTTAAAAACCTTTTTTTGGATTTCAGGGTCGGAAAGGTTTCTATAGTAATCTAATCCAATCTCTCCAATGGCTATCATACTTTCATACTCCATTAGTTCATAGATTTCATCGGTGTAGCCTTCTGCAGCATCCTTTGAGTCATGAGGGTGAACTCCAGATGAAGCAAAAATATCATCATTATTTTCAGTTATGGATAAACATTTTTTTGAATCTTCAATATTTGTACCTACACATACTAGACGTGTAACGCCAGCTTCATTTGCCCGTTGAATAACATTTTCAATATCATTTGCAAGGTCATCGTAATAAAGGTGGCAATGTGCATCAATAATCATATTTATATTTTATTTATATTTAATATCTAAGGTTAAGTTGTTTAATTAATTTATTAATAATATTTGATTCATTTAGGTAAAATTTGAAAAAATTTTTAATTGAGTGCTGCGTAGAGTCATACGATGAAGCTTTAAGTGCAGAAAAAAAAGGTGCTGATCAAATTGAGCTCTGCAGTGATTTAAATAATGATGGCCTTACCCCTGAGTTTAAACTAGTTAAAAAAGTGATTAACAACATTTCCATTCCAATAAAAATAATGGTTAGGCCAAGGAAAGGTAATTTTTGCTACTCTAATTCAGAAATGACAACAATCAAAGATCAAATCACTTATCTTAAATCTTTAGGAGTAGATCATATAGTATTTGGTGTATTAGATAAAAAAAATAATGTCAATATTGATCATGTGAAAAAAATCAGTGACTGGTCATCTCCAATGAAAATCACTTTTCACAAAGCAATAGATGAGAGCATTCATTTTTTTAACAATATAGAGGATTTGGTGCATACAAAAAGAGTGGACAGTCTTTTAACTTCTGGTCAATCCAGTACTGCAAAAGCAGGAGCAAGAAACATTAAAAAAGCAATTAATATCTATGGTAAAGATATTAAAATAATCTCAGCTGGCAAAATAACATCAAAAAATCTAGATAGCCTTCATAAGAAAATTGGTGGGAACTACTATCACGGAAGGGAAATATTGGGAAAGCTATGTTGAGCTATACCTCTATTCTAGGGAATAGAGGTTTGTGCGTTTTGATTTTATCATCCACTGCTAACCCTCCCCAGTAGATATCTTTGTCTTTTGAATTTAATGTGTCCATGACAGAATCTGCTCTATTAGGCATAATTGGTGCAAATAGTAGGGCAATAACTCTAAGTGACTCAGCAGCAGTAAATAATATTCGTCCAGCTTTTTTTGGATCTGTTTTAACTACTTTCCATGGCGCTGTTAGTTCTAAAAATTTATTTACATTCCTTACAAATTGAAGCACCTTTTCAATCGCATCATTAATCTTCATTTCATCCATAAGGTTCGAAACATCTTCAATTGTTTCTATTGCGTTATTTTTGATAACCAAACCGTTTTCCGATAGATCTTCACCCTCAACCAATCTACCATTGTAAAATTTATTCACAAGGTTTGAGACTCTGCTTAATAAATTACCAAAATCATTTGCAAGGTCACTATTATAGCACTTTATAAAAGAATCAGTACTAAAATTTGAATCATGACCTAAAACCATTTCTTTCATCAGATAAAAACGCACCGGGTCCACTCCATATAGCTTGATCAGCTCTAAAGGATCTATTACATTTCCTAATGACTTACTCATTTTAGATTGGTCATTAAGCCACCATCCATGAGCAAATATACTTTCCGGTAATTTTATTTCAGCAGACATAAGCATAGTTGGCCAATAAACTGAGTGCGTTGTTAAGATATCTTTACCTATCAAATGAAAATTCGCAGGCCAATATGTATTGTATTTTGTTTCCTCATTATTGAATCCCAATGCAGAGACGTAATTAATTAAAGCATCAAACCATACATAGGTAACGTATTCTGAATCAAATGGGAGATCAATACCCCAATTAAGACGAGATTTTGGACGCGATATGCATAAATCACTTAATGGAGATTTTAAAAAACCTAGAACCTCATTTTTTCTATGAGCAGGCTGAATAAACTTTGGATTTTTCTCAATATGTTTCACGAGCTTTTCTTGGTACTTTGACATTTTAAAAAAATAATTTTTTTCTTTTAGTTTTTTTATGTCCCTGTAATCTCCTGATTCAGCTTCTTTTTCTGTTATAAATCTCTCTTCTGAGACCGAATAAAGTCCTTCATAATTATCTTCGTAAATGTCTCCTTTTTCATAAACATCTTGAAGTATTTTCTTAACAATGTCTTTGTGGCGTTTTTCTGTTGTTCGAATGAAATCATCATATTGAATATGAAGAGTATTCCAAAGCTCTATAAACCTTGGGGCCATTTCGTCGCAATGTCTTTTAGGGGCAATGCCTCTTTTCTCTGCTGCTTGCTGAACTTTTTGTCCATGCTCATCTAAGCCGGTAAGAAAAAATACATCTCTACCATTGTTGCGATGATGACGGGCTATTACATCTGCTAAAATTGTTGTATAAGCATGTCCAATGTGGGGCTTATCGTTGACATAATAAATCGGTGTAGTAATGTAAAATGGCTTCATATGATTATTTTTGGCTTTTTACCTTTTAAGAGAGTTTGAATCGATATCATCATATTAAGAATAAATAAAGGCATATATAAATTTCTATTTAAAGCCATCATTGCATCTTCAAGTAAATTATTAATCTCAAAAAAGTTAGCATCTGGATATTTATCATTAAATTTTTCAAATGAATCGAAATACTCACCAAGAGATCCTGATTCTTTTTTATCAAATTTATACCTTAATGCAAGATTCATCCATAGCTGAACCAGACTTATTTTAAAAACGAATTCCTCAGGTTTTCTAAAAGCCAACATAGAAAAATTATTAATTGAATCACGCCAAGTATTTTGATCTAATAATGTAAGAGATTCAATTATACTATGCGCCTCTTTGAGGGGCTGGTCAATGCCTTTCGATACAAGTTCATTCGCTAAATGCATATTACCATTTGATAGCATAGCTAATTGTGTTGCTCTATCATTATTAACCTCATCACTTTCAATAAGTTCTCGAACCCTATCTAAAGGCAGACTTGAAAAGTCAATTTGCTGACAACGACTTATAATTGTTAAAGGAAGTTTAAATTTTTTATCAGTTACTAAGATTAATGAGGTATTATTTGGAGGTTCTTCTAGAATCTTTAATAAAGCGTTAGCAGATTCCCCTGCGCCTTCTGAAAGCAGATGTGCATCAAAAATAACAACAATTTTTCTTCCACTATTTTGAGATTTTAAATATAAATTTTTTCTTAAAAATCTAATAGAATTAATTGTTATTCTTCTAGCATTAGAAAGGCTGATTTTGTAAAAAGGATCTTTTGATTTGAGGTCAATCATTTTAAGGATTAATTCATAATCTTCCTTACTTATGCTTTTAATTGGGTCATCTTCAGTTTTTGATTTTGATATACTTGGCAAAGGAAATACTAAGTTTAAATTTTCATGCTGTAAGCTTGAAAATTTTAAACATGAAGAGCATAATCTGCATGATAAAGGGCCATCTGATTTACAATTAATTAGTTTTGAAAATTCAATCGCACACCACTCTTTTCCAGAACCGACTGATCCAGAAAAAAGATAGGAAGTTCCTATTTTATCATTGGACTTTATCTTACTTAAGCGCTGCCATACAAACGGTTGAGCTTCAGAAATATTCATCTCTTTCTTAACCAATTTTCTGGATTTAGTTTTTTCCCTTCACCCCAAATCTCAAAATGGAGCTGTGAACCATTAATAGATCCAGAATCACCCATATAAGCTATAACATCCCCACTATTTACTTGGCTATCAACATTTGTTTCTACGTTTGAAACATGGCTATAAACTGTGTAAAAACCACTACCATGATCAATAATTATAGTAGTACCATATCCCCTGATAAACGTTATTGTAGTTACAACTCCCCCAAGAACAGTCTTTACTTCTGAGCCTGGCTTGCCTTTAATATCAATACCTGGATTTTCTGTTGTAGTTTTAAGTTTTGGATTCCATTGTCTGCCAAATTTTGCTGAAACCCTACCTTGTGCTGGCCATGCTAACTGACCTTTCAATTTTGGAAACTCTTTAGACTGAAGGGCCATTTGTTGTCTGCGAATTCTCTCCTCACGATCAAGCCTTGCAATATCTTCTCGAATTTTTTTAATGATAACTTCAAGCTGTTTCATCCCTGCTTGTTTTTCAGATAAATAGTTTTTCAGTTCTTTTTGGCTTTTTCTAATTCGAGAAAGCTCTCGTTGCTCTTTTTTCTTTTTTGATCTAACCTGTGAAAGGGTCTTTTCTCTTTCTTTCTTTAGGTATCTTTTTTTTCGCAATGCAGATTCTAGACTTAATTTTTGCTTACCAATCTCGATTAAGAGGGACCTTATTGTATCATGCGCCTCCTGATCTATTTTCGATATAATTTTTAAATATTTTGATCTGTAGATCGCTTGCCTCCACGAAGTGGAACTAAGGACTTTTTCTAAATTGGATATTTGTCCTTTTTTATACATTGTAGCTAATCTTCTAGCATAAAGTTTACGTAAGTTTTCAAGGCTGTTTTCACTTTCATTGATTTTACGCCCCAATCTTGTTATATCTGCCACTAAGAGCTTTTCTTCTTTTGCTAATTCCTTAAGCAATTTTTGCAAAAGAGCAATTTCTTCAGATAGATTGCTAACCTTTCTTACGGAAGACTTTTCTTTTTTATTTTCTGATTGAATTCTTTTTTTGGTCGCTTCGATTTCATCTTTCAAGGACTGAATAGCGCTATTTTGTGCTTTTAACTCTCTCTCAAAGTCTCTTGGGCTTCTTTGAGCATAAGGATAGCTCAAAAGTATTGATAAAATAATGATTATTTTGGCATACATTACGTAGTAAGCTACCTAATTGAGCTAAGAAAGGTCAATTTTATTGTGATATTTACTTTTCTTGTAGTTTTTGTTATCATGTAACTATAATCTAACTTCTAAAATAGGGAGTATAATTTGAAAAGCGCAAAATGGGAAAATATCTTTAAAGGGTGGAATAATTCGGAGAGCGAAGCTGTGCATACCCTTAAAAAAATACCTGTATTCAAAAATCTAGGTCAGAAAGATTTTAGTGAACTCGAAAATATGATGCACCATCGAGATTACAAAATTGGAGATTTTATATTTAAAAATCGCGCACCAGGTGAGGGTATGTATATAATTATGCGCGGTTCAATTAAAATTACCATAGGGACAAGATCAGGCAATGAAAATACGCTTGCCGAGCTAGAAAAGGGTGAATTTTTTGGTGAATTAGCCCTTTTTGATGATGAGCCGCGTTCAGCAAATGCAATAGCTATTGAAGACTGTAAGCTCCTTGGATTTTTTACGCAAGACCTTATGATTTTACAAGAACGCAACCCAGTTTTAGGTCATAAAATTATGTTTAATTTAGGTGGGCTACTTGGAGAGAGACTTAGAAGAACAAATCATATGTTAATTAAAGAACAATCAAAATGATTGACCAACAAATAAATTATATTCAGCAAATCTATAGAACAATCTTGACATTGATTGCTATATGGTTTCTCAATTTAATTTGGCCTTTTATATCTGATGTTATCTTGATGTTGGTTTTTGCATTTCTTTTTACGACACTTCTCTTGTCAAGCGTAGATACTTTTGAAAGAAAAATAGGAAATAGGGGATTATCAGTTCTAAGCGTTGTAATAATTTTGCTTACAAGCATATCTATTTTTATTGGTAGTTTTATTTCTCAGATCTCAATACAAGCTCAGGAATTTTCTGAAAGAGTTGATCAAGCTACAATGATGAAAGAATTTAAAGCTTTGGGTGATAAGGCAACTTCAGCTATGCCTTCTTTCATGAAAAGTGAACAATCATCCTCAGATTACCTTGCTAATAAATTAACTGAAATCACTCAATCAGTATTAGGTTCTTTAGGGTCTTTGGTAAGTATAGTTGGTAATTTTATGTTCATTGCAATAATGGTATTTATTTTTACCATTATACTTCTTTCTGAATATCACAAATTCAAAAAATCTTTGGTCAACTCTATACCAAATAAATTTTTTGAGGTTGGGCTTAAGCTTATATATAATATTGAAAAATCAGTATCGAGTTATTTGAGAGGTCAGTTTTTATCGGCTGCAAGTGTTGGTGGAATGTCAATTGCAGGTCTTTTATTATTAAATTTTTTTGGAGCTAATATTACGCTAATTATATTCATTGGAATAATAGCAGGGCTTGCTAATCTTATACCTCTAGTAGGTCCATTTGTAGGAATGGTGCCTGCGCTTTTGATTGCATTTATGAATAATCTTGGTAATGACGCTGCCACTTCACATATGTTTTTAGGTACAATTCCATCTCCATTTTTTTCAATAGATATAATTTTTATGTTTTTAATCGTCCAGCAAATTGAAGGTAATTTAATTACTCCAGCTTTGGTTGGAAAAAGCGTAGGGCTACATCCTATGCTTGTCATGATAGTGCTTCTTATTGGAGGTACGCTTCTAGGTCCACTTGGAATGCTATTTGCTGTGCCTGCTACGGGTGTAATTAAGGTTGTTGTAAAAGAAATAACATTTGTAAGAAAAAATGCGCATTTACTCTAAAGCACTTATTCTTCAATTTTAATCAACTTATAATCGATAAAAGTGAGTGCTACGCTTTTTTCGTTTTGATATTTATAAATCCAAAGCTGATTTTTACCTGAAGTGTCATTCGTTATAATTTCAAATGGTTTACCCATTATTTCCTCAACTTCAGATACGGTCATCCCTATGTAAATAGGTTTATTTTCAGACCTTTTTCTTTTCTCTCTTTCAAGCTTATTATCTATTTTTTTTCGAATTTCATAATCCTCTTGTGCGCGCATTTTTCTCTTTAATAAATCCAATGTCTTGATATTAGCAGGGCTCAATGAACCAGTTAGTCTTTGAGTTTCTTCAAGTGCAAACAAAACAAATTTTAAGGAATTTAGATCTCGTAAAGTATCGGCTGTTACAAGTAGATCAGAAGCTATTCTATGTTTATGGGTTGCTATTTCAAAATCAAGCGATGGGTTAATTTTTTGAGCAGCATTAAAATATTTCAATGCGCGATCGTACAAACCAATCTTATAAAGCTGCTCACCTTTTGTCATAAAATTATAAACTTTAAACCTTTTAACATGATGACTTAGCTCAGGATACCATGCTGTTGCCATCGTAACATGAGCAATTGCAGTATCAGTCTGACCACTATATAGCCACTTCTCTGCTCTATCGATTTCACGGTAAGCTATTTCCCTTATTCTATCATCTATTACATCAGCTAAAAGGGTATCAGCTAATGCTTTTGCTCTAATATATTTTTTAATTGCCCTTACCACCATACCTCGTTCATCAAAACTCATCCCTTGCCGCATTATTTGGTAAGGAATTTTTCTATCACTTTCTGCTGCGAGCTTTAAAGCGCTTTTAATATTTGCATGATCTGGGCTTTCATCGATGAATTCATCAAGGTAGCGTTTTGCTAAAATATAGTCTTTGGCGTAATAATAAGATTTACCTATATCTCCTTTGGTCTGCTTCCCTCCAAAAAAAACCGAAGCTGTTGCATAAATTCCCGCGGTTTGAATATTAAAACTTTTTATAGGAGTTACATCTTTGGGGTCTTTAATCTTGCTTATAGATGTTGAGGTAAATTTAAAATCAAGACCAACTGAGAAACGATTTGCCATATCTCTATCAATTATATATCTACCGCCAATAGTAAAAGATTGAGATGGTCCATACCCATATGGTGAGCTTTCTTTTTCATAAAATTGTGAAAGCGCTATGCCGTACGTATAACGGTACGCAGTAAACCAGCTTTCAAACCATTGTAAAATCAAAGACTGGCTCCAACCTAGTTCAAATATTCGAGCATTAAATTTTGAATTTAATTGCCATGATTCTTTTATGCCGTTCCACTCTGAAGGAATTTTAGATGGTGTGAGCAATGAGCTGTATCTTAAATTTATACCTGAATGCATATCTAGCCAGCTATTTCCAAACCAGTAATAAGCTAAATTTGTTTTTAAAATATCAATATCAAGTTGATGTCCTAATCTAGATGAAAAATTTCCACCATTAAAATTTGAAACTCCTTCATTGTCATAAGACATCCAACTGCTTCTTAAGTTTCCTAGGCCTAAAAATCCACCACCACTATTATAGCCAAATCCATATCTAAGCTCTAATGGAATAAAATTTACAGGGTGATGAAATTCTCTTCTTTTAAAAATTCTATCAAAAATATATCCTTTTTCATAATCATTGGGATCAATCCTGTCTAAAGAAAATATTCTAAAAATCATTGATCTAAACCTGCTGGAATCTGGCTCAGCTTCTTGGGCTTTTAATCCTGATGGGGCAGATAAAATTAATAGCGTGAATATTATTTTTTTCAGCATTGTTTTTAGTTCAAAGGGTGTATTTTAGATGACTAGTAAATATACGATTATTGCAGTTGTTGTTAATAACAATAACTGCATACAAAACTTTTATTTAAAATTCTTGTAAACTTATATAGTTTAAGCATCTGGAATTTTAATCAATAATTAAAAATAATTTATAATCTATGTTAATAGTTAATAGACATAAAATATATGAACAATTTTTTATTTTAATCTTCACGAGCATAATTTCTGCTCAAGATTTTAATATAGCGCGAATTCAGTATTCTGGAGGTGGCGACTGGTATGCTGATCCTAGTAGTTTGCCTAATCTTATTGATTTTATTTCAAATGAAACCAATATAAAGATTGATAGAAATGAATATAAAATCAAACTCACCTCTGAAAGCCTTTATAGCCACACATTTCTTTATTTAACAGGTCACGGGAATATTAGGTTTAGCAATGAAGAAATTAGGGCATTAAGAAGTCACCTATTAAAAGGGGCATTCCTTCACGCTGACGACAATTATGGAATGAATGATTCATTTAAAAGAGAAATGAAAAAAGTATTTCCTGAAAAAGAATGGGCTGAGCTTCCAATAGACCACCCCATATATAGTTGCTATTTTAACCTACCAAATGGACTACCTAAAATTCACGAGCATAATGGTAGGCCAGCTCAAGGCCTAGGACTGTTTGAAAAGGACCGCCTAATTGTTTTCTTCTCATATGAGTCTGACCTTGGAGATGGATGGGAAGATTCTAATGTGCATAATAACCCTGAGGTTATGAGGCAATCAGCATTGCAAATGGGCACTAATATTGTTTGGTTCTCACTTACCCAGTAGAATTTATGATGATTATTACGCATTATCTTAAACGTATTCGGAAAAAAATATTATTTTCAAAAATAAATTTATTTTTTTGGAAGATATATGGACTTTTTATTTCTTTATTCTTAACTATTTTAATGCTTGAAAACGTATTCTATCTATCCCTTGAAGCCCGAAAAAACATTCTTTTCTTTTCAACTTTTACAGCAGCATCAATTATTTTGGTTTATTTAATTTA
>Ga0208277_1001096_pt1 | contig 15920 bp, 12 predicted proteins | sample ETNtaG_5_FD_185782 | JGI IMG/M metagenome (GOLD analysis project Ga0208277, IMG submission 185782) | Marine microbial and viral communities from oxygen minimum zone, Eastern Pacific Ocean - ETNP201406SV205 (SPAdes) (version 2) | ecosystem: Environmental > Aquatic > Marine > Oceanic ...
CAGATTAGATCAGTGGATAACGACGTATGGATTTCTCTTAGAAACTCGGGATTATTACAAAATGAACCAAGTAAATCGTTGAAAGATAGATTACGGAGAATGAGAAATTGGATTAATTCAGATCACTTTCCTGAAGAATATAAAATCGAAATTCAAAACCAACTTACGGATGAAGCAATGAATTCATTCAACAAAGGAGATTTAGAATATCTAACTAATCTTCGAGAAGCATACCAAAATTGTGAATGGATTAATTCAGAAATTAATGACAAGATATGTAATTTAGCAAGAGAACAAGGAATGCAACTTCGAAACGCATTTGTAATCTTATACCAAATTCATCTTGGTCGACCCCATGGCCCTCGTTTAGCAGCAGTTTTAGCAGAAATACCTAGAGAAACTGCAATTGAGGCTTTGGATAGAGCAATAAGTTCTCTTGATTGACCATGTTGACTCACACCTATCGGCATCCTTCATATGTAGAGGGTGTATACTACCTCCATGCCCGTACACTGCCCCACATGTGAGGCAGCAGTCGAAGCAACTGCAAAGTTCTGTTTACAGTGCGGACATGACCTATTGGTCATCGGTCCAATTACATCGACTGGGCACGATGTAAGACAACTCAAGGAACTTATTAGATCGAGGAACGATTTAGCAATGGCCGAAAAGTTTGATCTAATTGCAAAAATAGAAGACGGCGCTAACCCTATTGAATTAGGACTTGCAGCAGCAAGTGAAGAAGATGCTGCAATTGCATTAGCAGCAGAATCTGCACAATCTTCCAACGATGAAAGCCCTAGTCAAGCGGTTTCCACTGCAGTTAATTCGGCACTAAGCGGAGGTATAACGCGAAACCCTGCTGCTGCTGCTGCTGCTGCTGCAATATCCCATGATACTACTGCTTGGTCACTTGTTAGTGGAGGAAAAGTAGACCTAAATAGTCCAGCATTTCTACAAGCCATGGAATTAGGAATGAATGCAAGTCACCATATCCATGATATCGCAGCCGGCGGAATTGAAGCATTAAGTAGCGAGGATTTGAAATCAATTCCTGTTCTTAAACCACCTAAGAAATCATTCTGTCCAAAATGTGGGTCAGATATTCACGCACATACTATGCTCCAATGGAGAAAATGGAGAGACCATTCCGGCGAAGTTGTCCAACTTCAAACCCAAGCAGGGATGGAAACTGCGATTATCCAGACTGCTGCACATTATCTAGCCTCAATTGATGCTTTGGAATTACAAGTCCAAGAATTGCAGGCAGCATTAGATGCTGCTGATCCTGAAGCAGTAAAAGAAGCGATGGCAGCCGAATTTGACAACGAAATAAGAGCAGAACTTTCTTCAGAATTAGAACTTGCCCTAAGAGATCAAATTGAAGAAGAAATCCGTGCTGAATTAGTTGCATCTCGATCTATTTCTAGTAGAGCAGGAACAGTTAGTCGCCCAATGGGGGCGAGTTTTAGACCTAAGTCTAACCCTGCGCCTAAACCCGCTCCGAAGAAGAAGGAAGAAAAACCTGAACCTAAGGAAGAAAAACCTGAACCTAAGGAAGAAAAACCTGAACCTAAGGAAGAAAAACCTGAACCTAAGGAAGAAAAACCTGAACCTAAGGAAGAAAAAACCGAACCTAAGGAAGAAAAGAAATCAGCTGCTCAAATGATGTTTGGAGGAGGTCGAAAGAAAGTTACATTTGAAGGAGATGAAGGAGATAAACCACAATGGTTCCTAGACAATGCCCTTCATACAATTTATGACCCTCATGGCACTGGTAAAGAACTCAAACCTAGAACAATTCTTGCTAGATCATCAGATGGGAATGTAAGGGTTCAAGATGTAGTCCGAATCTATGGAGAACAAGGCATCGATGGTCTTTCTGAACTTGCTTGGACTAGTCCACTTACTCAGTATATTATCGAAGCTTTTGATGCTTGCTAATCTCGGAAGGTCTATTCGCCCAGTAGTCTACACCCTTACATGCCTGACGTTGGTTCATTGTCGTCTTACTACTGGAGAACTCTCTCCACTATGGATTTTGAAATTGGTTGGACCATGGGTCTAACTCACCTAATTTCAGTACTAGGACTCATTACTTCAATCGCTCTAATTTTCTTGGCATTATTGATCATTAGAGCTCGACCAAAGGCTGCTGAAAATCGATTCATGTGTGTACTTCTTCTTGCTGAATCTTGGAGAGTGCTTGCACAATGGTACAACCTTGTACCTCTAGGTCCAGAATTTATTCCGATCATTCAATATTATAGAGTTGGATGGTACTTCTGTGGAATTTTATGTATTATGTTGTATATTTCTACAGTTTCTTTTTATCCCACTAAGAGAACAAAATTCATGACAAAAGATGTAATTAGAAACAATTTATGGTGGTTTTTACCCGCAATTAGTGCTATCTTACTTGGGATTATGATTGGTGCAAACGGAGGCCTTCAAAATACAATAGGAGGAACAATGCATGTAGATTGTAGCCAACCAATGGTATTCGATTCTGAAGGAAATTCTCCAGCAACCCTAACCTATTCAACAGGAATGCCGGAAACTACTGGAGTTTGCAATCAGGACCTCTCACCATATGTCTACTTTGTACCAGAAGCAGGTTCCGGACTTAGTACACTACTTCTTCTAACACCCATTCTTTCAGCAACTATTGCTATGTTCATGATGCGAAGTGCTTGGAAACTTAGCAAAGAAGAAGGGCGTGAAGATGATGCCAATGAAGCTCGTTCTCTTTTCATTGGTTTCACCGGAAAAGTCACCATCAAAGGTATGGCAGTAATTTCAATTGTTGCGACGACTGTAATGTTTGGACGATTTAATCTTGCAGACATGACGACAATTGATGATGTAGATCAATTAGTAATCTACTTCTATTGCTTGTACGCATTTTTATTCAGTATTCTGCTAACTGGAATGTTTGAAGGATTCATGTTTACATATGCAATTCTCAAAAACGATATATTAGGGATAGATGAGAAATTAAGAAAGGCGTTTAGTACAACAATTTTTGCAGGTATTGGAGGTATAATGCTTATCGCAGCCACTGAAACAATGGAGGGATATATCCCAGGTGGAGGTTTAGTTGGAGGACTAATCATTGGTGCACCACTAATTGTACTTAGAAAACCAATATTCACAGTAATCAATAACTTCTCAACAATGCTAATGCCAGAAGCGTTCACAAAGGCAGAATTGTCTTACATTGAAGCCTATGAAATAGCTATGGAAGATAGAATCATTACAGAAGAAGAACGAAAATTCCTCAAACTACAAGCAAAAACATTGGGATTAGATCAGGACCGAATTGAATACATTGAATCATGGTATAATACCAATCTTGAGAATGAAGAAGAGTGAAAAATCACGTGCCAATTAATCGGCGAGGTTCTGGAAGGCCCTCTCGAGCAACAGCAATCGCTTCTACTTCCATTCTAGCTCCATTTAACGTGGTGACAAATGGAATATTGAGTTCTACTGCTAATCTTCGCATCATATTTCCATCAAGTACTGCTCCCCCTGATTTTGAAGGTGTATTGAGGATGAGTTGAATATCTCCTTGGCGCATCAAATCTAGAGCATCAGGACTTCTGCCTTCTGCAATCCTATATGCAGTTGAAACTTCTAGCCCCCCTACATCTCTTAGAATCTGAGCGGTACCAGGTGTTGCATGTAATTGAAAGCCCAATTCCTGTAATCTGGATGCATGGCTGATTACTTCATTCTTATCCGAATCTCTTACAGTAATGTAAACTCCTCCAGATGTAGGAACTGGTAATTCAGTAGCTAATCTGGCTTTTAGATAAGCAGAAGCAGGATCCTCATGAGAACCCATTACTTCTCCTGTTGACTTCATTTCAGGACCAGGAGCAGGATCTAATCCTCTCAATTTCAAAAATGGGAAAACTGGAGCCTTTACACAAACAAGATTGGTCTCTAAACGGGGATATTCCACTTCAGAAAGTTTAGTCCCAAGTGCTAACCTAGCAGCGATTCTTGCTAATGGTACACCTGTTGATTTTGCAACAAATGGGAATGTACGGCTCCCTCGTGGATTTACTTCTAAGACGTATAGAACATCGTCCTTAATCGCATACTGAATATTGAAACATCCTTTGATACCTAACCCTACGCCAATACGTTTGGTCCAATCTTCTACCTGTTCAATGATATCTTGAGAAACATTCTGAGGAGGAATAAAGCAGGTTGAATCACCTGAATGAATCCCTGCCTCCTCAAGATGCTCCATTATAGCACCAATTAGAACTTCTTCACCATCACAAACTGAATCAACATCTAACTCCATAGCTCCTCCAAGGTATTGATCAACTAAGAGGGGCTTATCAGGTGCAATATACGCTTCCGACATGTAAGCATCTAATTGATTATCATCAGTCAGAATCTCCATCCCTCTTCCTCCTAAGACATATGATGGCCGAATGAGAACCGGGTATCCAATCTCAACTACAGCTGACCTTACATCGCTAGGAGATGCACCGGTAAGGCCCCTTGGCATCCTGAGTCCTTGTTTCTTGGCAAAAGACTCGAAACGTTCTCTATCGCTGGCTTCATCTACGGCATCAGGACTTGTTCCAATTAATTCTGTTTCAATCCCCATTGAGCGAAGATGATCCATTCTTTCATTCATCGGCAATGCTAGATTAATTGCAGTTTGCCCTCCAAATTGTAAAAGGAGACCGTCGGCATTTTCTCTAAGTAGAACCTCAAGAACACATTCTAAGTTAAGCGGATCAAAATACAGTCGATCACTCGTATCGAAATCAGTAGAAACAGTCTCAGGATTATTATTGATTAGAATCGCTTCATGACCTTCATCTCGAATGGCTTGAACTGCATGAACACACCCATAATCAAACTCAATTCCTTGACCAATTCGAATTGGCCCTGAGCCAATGACAACATGTCTGCTTGATTCTGTTCCATCGTCACGTTGTCTTCTTTCGTGAGGAACAGAATCTACTCCTGCAGGAGAGGATCCACCTTCATACGTAGAATAGTAATATGGAGTAACAGCAGCAAACTCGGCTGCACAAGAATCAACCATTCGATAAACAGGATGTATACCAAATGAGTGTCTTCTCTCCATTATTGCCAACGGACCATGATCATAATCTAATCCTTTAACACCTAATGGAGGAAATCCAGCTAAAGCATCAGAAATATGAGCATCAGTCATTCCATTTCCTTTCCATCTTCTAAGATCGACTTCGGAAATATCTGAAGGTGAACCACCATGAGCCATTATTTCCATCTCATTATATGCCAAAGATTGGAAACGATGGAGGAACCAACGTGTAATGCCTCCAGTAACTTCGTGGACTCTTTCAATATCCCAATTTCTTCTGAATGCCTCGATTAAAGCTAACATTCGTCTATCCGTTGGAACACGTAACCATTCTTCCAATTTGGCATCAGATAGTGGTTCAGACGCTCGATCAATTTGTCCTTCTCCTTCGGATTCATCGGCTAAAGTAAGAGGTCGGGGGTGTGGATTTCCCACTTCTAAAGAGGCAATTGCTTTGAGAAAGGCTTCCTCAAAGGTTCTTCCAATTGCCATAACCTCGCCTGTGCTCTTCATCGAAGTACCTAATGTTCGATTAGCAGTTCGGAACTTATCGAAAGGCCACCTTGGAATCTTTACGACACAGTAATCTAAAGTTGGCTCGAATGCGGCTGTAGTTCCCTTTCCAGTTATTGGATTTGGTAATTCATCCAATGTATACCCTACAGCGATTAATGCGGCCATCCTAGCAATAGGATATCCAGTTGCCTTAGATGCAAGAGCAGAAGATCTACTCACTCGTGGATTTACTTCAATAGTTCTGTATTCTCCAGTTTTCTGATTGAATGCAAACTGTACATTGCATCCACCCTTGATATCTAATCGACGGATTAGGCGAAGAGCAGCGTCACGTAACATCTGATGATCTCGGTCTGACAGTGTCTGTTGAGGAGCTACAACAGTGGATTCACCAGTATGAACTCCCATTGGATCAATATTCTCCATTGTACAAACGATGATGCAATTATCTGATGCATCCCTCATCACTTCATACTCATGTTCTTGCCAACCAAGAATACTCTCTTCGATTAACACTTGGTCTATTCTACTATGCAAAATTCCCTGGCTAGCGATTTCAACTAATTGCCCCTTATTCCAAGCAGTTCCTCCACCGAGTCCACCTAAAGTAAAGGCAGGCCGAATTAATAGAGGAAAACCGCCCAGTTCTTCTGCTGCTTCTAAGACTTCATCGATAGAACCACAAGCAATTGCCTTCGGGACAGGGAGATCAATTTCTTCACAAACTTGTTTGAAACGATCACGGTCTTCAGCATCATCAATTGCTTGGAGGTCACAACCAATTAATTCCACATTCAATGAATCTAAGGTTCCATCATGGGCCAATGAACTAGCTATGTTTAATGCAGTTTGACCCCCCATTCCGGCAAGAAGAGCATCAGGCCTCTCAATTTCCAGAATTCGTTTTACAACATCTGGTAATAGTGGTTCAATGTATATCCTATCAGCCATTGAAGGATCATTCTGAATTGTAGCTGGATTACTATTTACCAAAATCACTTCATATCCTTCTGCTCTAAGAGCACGACAAGCTTGAGAACCTGAAAAATCAAACTCTGCTGCTTGTCCAATTCTAATTGGACCACTACCCAATAATAGAATTCGATGAATATCTGTCCTCTTGGGCATCAATTCTCACCTCCAATTAGACTAGGAGTTGCAATTGGTTCTAATGGAGTAGGAACGGAAGTTCCCAAATGTTCAGCAACAATAGCAGAAAAACGGTCGAATAATGGGTTCGCATCATGGGGCCCAGGACATGCTTCAGGGTGATATTGAATTGAAAATGCGGGTCGACCAACTACATCTAAACCCTCTACAGTTCTATCGTTGGCATTTACATAGCGTACTGTAACTTCTGAATCAATAGCATTGGGTTCTACATCAGAACATGCACCTGTTGGATGCGCTGCCAACATTCCCTTCTTTGGATCTGCAATTGCAAAACCATGATTCTGAGAAGTGATACTAACAGTATTATCCATTAAATCAACAACTGGTTGATTTGCACCTCTATGTCCATAAAGCAACTTGTAGGTACGAAGGCCAGAAGCAAGTCCAAGCAACTGATGACCTAGACAAATCCCCATTGTTGGATAACCCGAAGATACTGCCTGAGCAAGTACCCTACGTGCAGATGTCGCTGCTCCAGAATGAGCAGGATCACCCGGTCCATTGGAACAGAAAAATGCATCAGGACTCCATTTAGAAACGAGTGGGTCAAAATCAGATTTGGCAGGAACCCAAACTACCTCAAAACGTCGACATAACTCTCGAAGAATGTTGAATTTAACTCCGCAATCAATAGCAATCAATCTTGGAAGTGGTGTTCCTTGGCCATCTGTTGCCCCGGGATTGAGGAGAACATCATCATCCCTAGATACAAGATCTACTAAATCTTCTAAATCAGGACTTGTAGCTTTAGCTAACCTAGCAGCAAGAGATTCTTCTTCTTCTATTGGTCCAAAAACACATAACAGCGTACCATATTCCCTTACTCTTCTAGTAATAGACCTAGTATCAACTCCTTGAATACCTGGGACTCCATGAGAATGAAGTAAATCATGAAGAGAACCAACAGAATCTCTGTGATCAGGGATGTCAATTGCTTGTTTACAAACAACACCGCGTGGCCATACCTTACTTGACTCTGAAATTCCGGGAATGACACCATAATTACCCAATAATGGCCATGTAAATGTAAGAACTTGCCCGGCGAAAGAGGGGTCAGTGAGTGATTCTTGGAATCCAGTCATTCCCGTAGTGAAGACTAATTCGCCTTCAGCAGCTACAGATGCGCCGAATAATGTCCCTTCAAAGCGCCCCCCATCTGCGAGTAATAATACTCCTTTTCCATGGGCTTCTCCAAACTCTGATGAACGGCCTTCGACTAAACGATCCGCAGCATCCTCTGCAGAAAAAGGAAGAGAAACGCCAGGAATACCTGCGCCCGGAGTGAAACCTGTCCCCTTTGGCTCCTCCGACATCGTCTTGGTTCGCTAAGAACGCTCCTTAATCATTGGCGGTGAGAATGGGGTAAATTAGCATTCAAAGGGAATTTTGAAACAATTAATCAAGAGATTCACCCGGAGAGAGAATTTGCTTCCCAGATTCCATTGGAACAACTGTTAATCCACCTGTGAAATTTGATGCATCTGCTCCACCTGGATTCCAGCTTTGAAGAAAAACTGCTAGTGCAGCGACTTCAGAATGTGGCTGATTACCAATCGAAATATTGTATTGGCACAGTCCAAAAACCTCACCAGGTACTTTCGCCCCTCCAACGACTATAGCAATAGGACGATCCCTAGGGATTTCTGGAATCGTTTCCTTCCAAGGTAAACCATACATCGTAAGGTGAATTGCAACTCCTGGAGATCCATCGCCAGCATCTTTCTGAACAAAATTTCTCAACCAACCCATGGGTTTTTTCTCATAATGTGATTGAAAATCGCCACCAAATCGACCAGAAACTGATTCTAAAGTCTCAATGACATTTGGATCTTCTTCTCCGCCTAGAACAAACTTATCTGCTCCAAATGCACGTGCTGTTAGACCTAAGTGTGAAGTAATTCTTTTGTCCCTTTCACGCCGATGTCCGAGACGAAGAACATGGACAGGAGGAGCACTAACCATGTTAATCGAGCGAGGGGGGGAGGATATGAGTGATTCCTAATTCATTCATCTTTCATTGGAGCCAAGGCAACATCAAAGTTAGAAATAACGCCTCTTACCCAAGCAACTAGCATAGCATCTAGGAAATAGCGAGCACTAAAGTGAACCAATATTCCAAGTGCAGTGAGTCGAAGTGTTTGAAGAATAGATGTCATCAAGTCAGTACTAGCATCAGTGGAAAACATTGCATGCCCTACGGGCTCAATGGCAAGATACACTACTAGAACGAAGAAACCCCCTCCTAATGTTGCAGTTAGTGCTCCTCCTCGTTCACGAGATAAAGATACGAGAAGAGTAGCGAAAAAAACCAGAATCGGAACTATCCAAGATACTTCAGCGAATGATAAATCGAAGAAAATAGAACTAGGTCCATGATTGCCTCCCCATTCGTTTCCAGCAACATGAATGGCGAGCCACCAAAATAATACTACAATCATCATCAACATTCCAGATACTAAGCCAAATCGTGTTGTCATTTGACGAAGTTCGTGAGCATCTGAAGGGTTTAATCTGGCAAGAACTGCATCTGCAAGTTCGATCTGTTCTCTATCTGGAATCATTGCATCATTACTTACAGAGAGCCTAGAAGGAACATCATCAGGAGATTCGGGAGTAAGCGAATCTTCGGGACCCATGCATGGCCACTCAAGCGCAGCACCTCATAAAGCATACCTCACCTAGCCGCTCCGAATGCCCGACTGGACGGACCTCTTATGTCGCCGCGACGATGGAAGGCCGCGCATCATGGGCGTAATCAACTGCACTCCTGATTCATTCCACAAGGCATCAAGATCCGAGGAGATCGATATCTCACTAAACATAGTTGAACAAATGATCGAAGATGGAGCCGATTGGATAGATATTGGAGGTGAATCCACCCGTCCTGGAGCAAAAGAAACGAGTATAGAAGAAGAAATATCTAGGACGATTCCATTAATTCAAGAAATTCAAAAAAAATTTCCCAATGTGGCAATTTCTATAGACACAAGAAGGCATGAGGTTGCCCGACGAGCGATTGATGCAGGTGCAATTTTGATTAATGATGTATCTGGGTTAAGAGATCCGGAAATGTTTGAATTGGTGATATCCAGCGGAGTCGGAGTTTGTATAATGCACATGCAAGGTGAACCAAACAATATGCAAAAATCACCCCAATACAGCAATGTTGCACAAGAAGTAAGTTCAGTACTTTTGACGACGGCTAGAGAATTGGTAAGACGCGGACACCCAATTGATCAGATTTGTCTTGACCCAGGGATTGGTTTTGGAAAAACATTAGAACACAATATGGAATTACTAAGAAACTCGAAATCATTTAGAGGAAAGGAAGGATTTCGGATTTTATGGGGAGTAAGTAGAAAATCAATGTTCAGAGACTTGTTGGGCCGTGAAGAAACTAATGATCGTCTAGCAGGGACTTTAGGAGTAGCAGCATATGCCCAATCAGAAGGAATAGACATTCTACGGGTTCACGATGTTGCAGAGCATGTAGACATAGCAAAGACAATAGCTAAATTGGAGGAGAGGTGATGGAAATCGATTCATCAGCAGTAGTAAATGTTGAGGACAATATTAGATTGGTTGGGACGGCACATATTAGTCGAACTTCTGCTGATTTAGTGAAGGAACAAATTGATGATTTTAAACCAGATATTGTTGCTGTTGAATTGGATATTGATCGCCTTAATGCCTTACAGAACCCTCAGGCATTTGATGAAGAAACTTTAGGTTCTGCGATAAAAAATGGCAAGGCACCGTTGTTATTGTTCCAATCATTATTGGCAGCCCAACAAAGAAAAATGGGGCTAGAATTAGGAGAGAAACCTGGAATTGACCTTTTGACTGCAGTTGAAGCAGCAGAAGAAAAAAACATACAATTAGCCCTAATTGATAGAGATGTGAAAATTACTCTACGAAGAGTTTGGTCAAAAATGGGATTCTTTCAAAAAATCAAAGTTCTAAATGCACTACTAGCTCCTGAAGAAGATGAAGAAATAGACATTGATTCCATTGCAGAAGATTCAGACTTAATCAGCGAAATGATGGATGAACTAAGAAAAATGGTTCCGGCAGCAGGTGAAGTTCTCATTGATGAAAGAGATGATTTCCTAGCATCGAGAATTCGAACGGAAGCATCGAACGGAAAGGTTCTGGCAGTAATTGGAGCAGGGCACTTGAAAGGTGTAGAAGAAAAATTACTGAATGAACCCCTATCCAACGAAAGAGTAGAAGAATTATTGACTATTCCAAAAAAAGGAACCGTCAAAAAATTACTTCCTTTTGCTTTACCTGCAATAATGATTGGAGTATTAGCATATTTAGCTAGTCAAGGAGATATTGAGGCATTGAAAGAAAGTACACTTACTTGGCTATCTATCAATGCCGCATGTGCTGCTTTTTGTGTACTCATTGTAGGAGGGCATCCATTGTCAATTTTGAGCGCTGCTATAGCTTCACCAATTACTTCTTTGAATCCAACTTTAGCAGCAGGGTGGTTTGCAGGTGCTGCCCAATTACGATTCAGCGCACCTAGAACAAAGGACCTACAAGAATTCCTGATGATGGACAAATTACGTCTTCTTTTCACTAATCGAACAGGAAAGGTGCTAATGGTCACAGTAATGGGTAATATCGGTTCATCAATAGGAGCTTGGATAGCTGGACCATTGATTCTTGGATCTATTTTCTAATCAAAGAATTAAGGAGACTAAATCAATTAAGTAACGAATTAATACCACACTTAATACCAAAATAAACCCACTAAGTAGTGACTTCTCTGAAAGTTTAAGGCCGATTTTTGCACCAATAATTGAACCACAAATTACTGCCACTGGGAGACCAAGAATATAGAAAAATTCAGGCCATTGACCACTGAACAACAAGGCATGAGTCAAAACCGAAATAGGGACTACGACCGTCATCAAACCTAAACTCGTACCAATCGATTTTCGGGAGTCAAGCCCTCCAAATTGGTTCAATACTGGAATGTAAATTGCACCTGCTCCTATAGCTAATACTGAACTAGCCATTCCTCCAAATCCTGTACCAATAATGAGTTCAAATGGGCGATTTTCACCACCCTCATTTTGGACTCGACCAGAAGAAATTCGACGATAAGTCTTCAAAATTGCCCACGAAATAATTCCAAATGCTAAAATCTTGAAGACAATATCCATGGAACTGCCTAACAGATTTACAATTATTGCACCAATCACACAGCCAATAAGAGCAGAAGGTGCCCCCATCTTAATTTTTTCAAAATCAACTAATCCCTCCTTATGATGTACAAAACCTGAACCATAAGACACGCAACCAGTTAGTAGTAAGGACAGAACAAGAGTTGACGAATCAAGGGGAAATCCTGCAACATAATGCAAAATTGGTACGAATAAGAGGCCCCCCCCTAATCCAAGAGGAGCGAATAAAAAACCCGTTAGAAATACCAATAGAACAACTAAAGGAAACAGTGGGTCGACCAAACAATACACCTACATGGACTCAATTACCATAGCTATTCCTTGCCCGCCACCAATACAAGCAGTAGCAACCCCATACTTACCACCAGATCGCTTCAATTCCAGTGCTAAAGTAAGTATTAGACGAGTACCAGTTGCCGCTAATGGGTGACCCAGACCAACTGCTCCACCATTGACATTAACTTTCTCAATATCCAAACCTAATTCCTGAATACAAGCAACTGCTTGACCCGAAAATGCCTCATTTATTTCCCATCTATCTATATCTTCAACTGAAAGATTTGCCTTTTCTAAAGCTTTGAGGCTGGAGGGTACAGGACCATATGCCATTATAGCAGGTTCGATACCAACAATTCCCCAAGAAACAATCCTAGCAAGTGGTGAATCACCATCTATTTTGGCTTGAGTTGCTGATTTGATAACCAATGCTGCTGCGCCATCAACTACGCCAGATGCATTTCCAGCAGTAACCAATGAATCGGGCCCAAATGCAGCCCTTAATCCAGAAAGTGACTCTTCATTAGTCCCTCTAACCACATGATCTTCGTCCTTAGAGCCTACAATTCCATTTGGAGTTTCGACTGGAACAATTTCCTCATCAAACAAACCAGAATCGATACTAGCTGCTGTTCTAGTATGACTAACTACAGCAAATGCATCTGCATCTTTTCGTTTCACACCTTTTCTGGAACATAACTCATCAGAAGTTTGAGCCATAAATGAACCACATTGCATATCCAACAAATTAGTGAATAGATAATCCTCCATATCTTTCGACAACTCATGGCCGGCTTGAGGTGGCCGCCCTAATCTGAAAGTTCCACGCATACCTCTCAACACATGAGGCGCCTGAGAAAGATTCTCCATCCCTCCTGCAACTACAGTTTGCGCCTCTCCAAGCATTATCATCTGTGCACCAGTAACTACTGATTGTGCACCACTACCACAAATCCTTGAAAGAGTCAACATTGGCACTTCATACGGTATTCCTGCTTTGAGTCCTGCATGACGACTACCAAAAATAGCTTGACCTGACGTCTGTAATGCATAACCCATTACAACGTGATCAACTGATTCTGGAGAAGTTCCCGTTTTCTCTAAAGCGCCCTTGATTGCTATAGCTCCCAAATCTTCGGCAGAAACGTCCTTTAGAAGTCCACCTGGTTCTCCATCTCCTCGTTTACCACCTTGCCATTCACAGAAAGGTGTCCGAGCTCCTCCGACAATCACAACGTCATCCATCATACCCCTCCCATAGAAAGGAGATTCATGAGTATGACTGTCGCTAGGCAAAGAAGAAAATGATGGATTCCATCATTCTGAGTCTTCAGTATCGACAGTTCCCAAATATGAAGGGAGATCAACGCCAGCCATCTTAGCCACATCATGAATCGGTGGCAATGACTTGACTAAACTACTAACGAAATTGGATGTAGCACTTCCATCTCCATTTCCTCCACCATCCCAAACAGTGACCTTGTCAATCTTCATGTTTCTAATTGCTTCAACCTGAGCGGCAACCATCGATTCAATCTTCTCAACCATCAATAGAGTGGATGCATCACCTGCACGTCCACCTGCAGCAGCAATGAGTTTCTCATAACCTGCAGCTTTAGCATCTAGAACTGCCTGAACACCTTCAGCTTCAGCCCTGTAACGAGCAAGAATTGCATCTGCTTCACCCTGAGCGATTCTGCGTTGTCTTTCTGCTTCTGCTTCTGCAGCAATCTCAATTTGCTGTTTTGTGATTTGTTCACGAACAATTTCTTCAGCCTTAAGTCTCTCTTCCTCTTCAATGAACTTAGCCTTCTGAATTTCGGCTTGTGCGAGGTTTCTAGCAACCATAGCACGGCGATTTGCTTCTGCTTCTTGTTCTGCAAGATCTGCATCGGAACGAGCAATGTCAGCTTTAGCAAGATTTTCTCCACTAACTGCAACTGCTTCTTTCTCAGCAACGTCAACACGTCTTTGTTGCTCCGCAGTCTTTACTCCCATTGCAGCATTTTCTTGATTTGATGCAACCTGGATATCCTTCTCACGGTCTGCTTCTGCCTTACCGATTGCACCAATCTTCTCTTGTTCAGCGACATCAGCACGAGCCCTTTCGACTGCAGTTGCAGCTGCTTTCTTACCAATGCTCTCGATATAATCGGATTCATCAGTAATATCTACAATATTTACGTTAAGAAGACTCAATCCGACCTTACGGAGTTCCTGCTCAACATTCGTTCGAATCAAGTCCATGAAAGAGTCACGATCTTTGTTGATTTGTTCGATGTTTAGAATTGCTACAGTAAGACGAAGTTGACCCAGAATAATATCCGATGCCATTTCAGAAATTGCTGGGATTGTAAGACCTAGAAGACGCTCTGCAGCATTGGACATTATTGCTTCTTCAGTACTTACTGCAATTGTGAATGTACTTGGAACGTTGATTCGAATATTCTGCTGAGAAAGTGCATTTTTCAAATCAATATTTATTGTAATCGGCTTCAGATCCAAGTAGTCATAATCTTGAATCAATGGCCATACCAATATACCACCACCATGAATTGGCTTAGATGAACGGTCGGAACCAGTTCTTCCATAAACTACTAGCACCTTATCTGGAGGACATCTACGATATCGAGATGCTGCAAATAATAAAATTGCTAGAAAGAAAATTACTATTGCAAATATAGACAAGACAAGAATTGCAGCAGCGCCACCATCACCTTCTTCGGTGACTTCTTGTGCAGTTGCTAACGGTATAGCGATTAGTGCCAATATTGTGGCTAATGTTCTAACGGCAAGCGTGCGTGTCATGTTTAGACGACAATGCTAATGATAATCAATCCTTTCCCGGCACGAAATTTGGGAAAAATTATTCAGACTCGTCATTGTTCCTTGCTTTCATACCAGTTAATGGTTCAACAACTAGCACTGTGCCCATTCTATCTACAACTGTAATGAATGTCCCTGTAGAAATCTCTACTTCTCCATTAGACATTGCATCAAGTGTTCTTTCAGTTCCTTGAACAGTGACTTGAACTTGGCCTGTTCCAGAACTTGGAATGCGAAGATACACCGTACCTCGAACACCAATGGCTGAATCAATCTTCATTGTCCCTTCACTTTCTAACGCTTTGAATCCTTGGAACAACTTAGCAGTCGCATACATGGAAAGGCCTCCAGCGATACTACCTCCTAAAACAGCCAACATTACATCATAATCAGCCCTCATTATTGCCAAGCCAATTAATCCAAACATCATAGTAAATGCACTAATACCTTGGAAAGTCAAGGCCTTGAATGAAAGATCTGCATCGAAACCAACATCTGCTCCAAATATATCTCCGGCAACATCTCCTGCAACCCCACCAATCATTGCTAAAAGGAACCATGTAAGGAATAGTAATCCACCCAGAAGAGCACTGCCTGCGAATAATAATTCCATGCCAGTCAGAACGTCTAGACCAAAGAAGGCGAGTATATCCATGATTGACGACTCGCCATTAAGGATATGACCACTTCGCTTAAAAAAAAGATTTATGACGTGTTTTCATTCTGATTTAGTTTTATCAAATAAATTATCAATAAACGCTCTAGTATTAACACAGGACCTAGAGAAAAACCAGTGAAAATAGCAGATATTAACGTATTACCACTCGATA
>Ga0208277_1001097_pt1 | contig 15906 bp, 9 predicted proteins | sample ETNtaG_5_FD_185782 | JGI IMG/M metagenome (GOLD analysis project Ga0208277, IMG submission 185782) | Marine microbial and viral communities from oxygen minimum zone, Eastern Pacific Ocean - ETNP201406SV205 (SPAdes) (version 2) | ecosystem: Environmental > Aquatic > Marine > Oceanic ...
GCGCGGTGCGCGCAGTTTCGTCTCGCGACCGCCGCGCGCGTCGGCGGCGGCGGCGGTGTCGTCGTCGACGACGTCATCATCGCGCGTCGGATACTGGCGACGTCACTCCGAGGAACGACCGAAAGAACTCATGGGCTCGGCGTTCGGGAGGATCACGGAGGAGCAACCGTCGTACGCGACGATACGAACGGCCGATGAGTACGAGATACGTCGATACGAGCCGTGCTGCGTCATCGAGACGTCGTACGCGTCGTCCGCGGGCATGGTGTCCGGGGACCAGGGGACCAGTTTCATGGCGCTCGCTCGTTACATCGGCGTCCTGTCCGAACCGGCGAACGAACGACGAGAGAAAATCGACATGACGGCTCCTGTGTTCATGACGACGGACGGTGCGGCGAGCGATACCGACGCAATTCGGTACGTGATGCGATTCGTGTTGCCCAAGTCGATGTTCGCCGACGGCGCCAAGTCGGCGCCGGCATCGACGCAAGAGCGCGTGCGCGTGCGAGATTTGGACGCGCGCGTCGTCGCCGTTCGACGGTTTTCGGGACGCATGCGCGAGGACGCCGTTCGATTGCACGCGGAGATTTTACGGGAGGCTTTGCGCAGAGACGGCGTCGCGTTCGCCGAGAACGCGGCGAGCGAGTACGCGGGATACAATCCGCCGTGGACGCCGGGCCCGTTCCGAACCAACGAGGTCATGATCGAAGTGTCGCCGTGAACGGTTTCATCGTCCGCGAATCTCTCACTCTAGTCACTTAGTTTTCATTTTACGCGCGCGCACTCTTTTCCCTTGCTTCTGTACACAGTTGTAAGTTTCTCATCCTCTCATTCATTTACACTACAGTGATTTCGTTGAATCGAGTATTTTCCTACGAATTCCTACCCATTTAGGATGGTCGCTATGCATATTTTCTAATCCTCCTCTGACTGCTTTCACCTCTTGTCGTCGACCGTCTCGCACGAGCTCTTCGATGTGCAGGCGAACGACTTCTCCCGCGATGTCGAGGCGACCGTCGACTTCATTTTCACCATCCACGCTGAGAACGCGATCGAACGCGTGCAGCAGCGTGGCCGTGTGCACGGATGCGCTCGACATGACAGGCTCGCCGCCGCACGATCGACGCGATGGTTCCAAGCCCTTCTCTTTCGTCGGACTCGTATACACCGTAATCGGCATTTGCGAGACGTTTGACTTTTTCAACGGGAACTTCTTCGCCGGCGAACGCTCGGTGGGAGTCACGATGCGCGGCTTTTTCGCCGTCGCTTTTGTCACATTTTTACCCGAACTCCCCGCCCTGAGCAACTGAAAAACAGCGCTCTGCTCCGCGCGAAGGCGGTCGATGCGTTGCTTCTCCCGGTCCGCGCGCGCCTTGGACCACTCGTATCGAGTTTGTGGATCGAGCGCTTCGAACACCTCGGGCTCGATGTTCGACAGCTGCGATAGCGTTCGCAAGTCTTGTTCGCTCTGCGACGCGACGGCCGCAGCCGCGGCTTCCTGACTCGCTCTCCTCGTCATGACGCCGACGCTCTCCGCCGACGCGCGCTCGCGCAACCACGCGGGATCCCAGCCATCTTCGCGAACGTTGTGCATGGACGCTCGCACGTTGACGCCCTGCGCGTCCACCATGATCCATTCCAACGCCTGCGCGACGTCCGCGGGCGAACCCTGCGACGGCGCCAGATTGTTTCGCTTTTCCAAATTTCTCGTCCCTTGAATATCCACCAACGCCTCGCTCGCGCTCACGGGCGCGATCCATCGCTCATCCACCACCGCCTTCAACGCGTTGTACGACCGAGCCGACATTTTACGAATCTCGGAATCTTTCACTCTCTCGTCCTCCAAGGCTCGCTCGACGCGTTCAAAGACGACTCGAATCGCCCACGTCTCGCGCATCTGTTCCTGCGTCGACACCCCGCCCGTGCCGTTCCACGCGGTGTCGACGATCAAATCCACTAAATCCACCTCGGTGACGTCGCCCCGTCTCCGCGAACCTCGCCTTCTCGACGTCCCTCGCGGCGTCCCTCGCGGCGCGTACGATTCCTCCGCCGCCGCGCGTCCCTCGCGCGCCGACGCTCGAATCCACTCGCCGCGCACGCACTTCATCCCGCCGCACCGTCCCGTCCCGTACCGCTCCCTCGCCGCGTCTTCCATGCGCCCGAAATCATCCACGACGTAATGCGTGATCCCCGCGTCCCGCGCGTACGCCAACGCGCACGTCCCACCGACCGATTCCCCCATCGCGCGAAGCGCGCGCGCGCCCTCGGCGAACGCACCGTCCAGGTAAAACGTCACCCCGACCAACGCGCCTTCCCTCGTCACCGTCGCCTCCCCACCGCGGTCCGCTCCCTCGCGCCTCGCCGACGCCTCGCGTCGCGTCGCCCCGTCGTCGTCCCCACCCCGCGTCGCGCGTCCGCACCGACCGTCGAACGCGCGCGGCACGGCGACGTCCCGCGCGCGTCCACGCCACGGCATTCGACGCGACGCGAACGAACGACGACCGCCATCGAATGCATGCATGCATGACGGCACCGCGTCGTCATCATCATCATCATCCATCGTCGCGACCTCGACTCGACTCGACCCACCTGCACGTTCGACGAGTCCTCGCTCGTCGATACCCCCCATCATCCAATCAAAACACACCGTTCCCGATGGCTCGACCCCATCCTCGCGATTCGATTGGTTCGCACACATCACGCGCGTGGGGAGGGGCGGGGATGGGCATGGGATGGGGTCGAGACGCGGACCTCGACGAGTGATGACCGGTGGAACGTGGGACTCGATCGCGCGCGCGCGCGCGCCGCGGACGTCACGTCGGCACACCGCGACGACGGATCGCGGGAGCCGATTGATTTTCGATGAAGACGACGATCGCGTGGTGCGCCGCCCTGGGGGCGCTCGCGACGGCGACGACGGCGAACGCGAGATTGGCGTTCGAGGAGAAGTTCGACGACGGCGCGCTCGCGGGGTGGGTGCCGAGCGCGGATGAAAAGTATACCGGTGCGTGCGCGATGACGACGCGATGATGCATGAATGAATGAATGGAACGACGCGGAATGAATGAATGGAATGAGATGGCTCGCGCGGACGCGCGCGTGGTCGTGCGTGGACGCGAGAGAGGGTGAAACGCGCGATCGATCGTTGTGGACGGTGGCGCGCGCGTGGGGCGTCGATGGTGGGATGGACGATGCGGGAAAAGATGGATGGACGGATCGACGGGCGGATCTCGTCTCGTCTCGACGACGGGACTGGCGGCGGACGCGCGACGGGTGGAAACGGTCGGAGGATGGATGGATGGATGGATGGATGGAGGCGAACGAAGAGACTGACCGCGCGCGATGGATGTATGTTTTGGAAACGAACGCAGGCCGCGCCGTCGCGCAGATGGCGAAGGATTCGGAGGATTACGGGTTGTACCTTCCGAAGGAGGCGCAACACTACGGTTTGTCCAAGCCGTTGGAGGAAGCGGTTGATCCGTCCAAGGGTTTCGCGCTTCAATACGAAGCGCGGCAAGAGACGGGTTTGAGCTGCGGTGGCGCCTACTTGAAGTTCATGAACGCCGAGTCGTACGCCGCCGAAACCTTCAACGGAGACTCCGCGTACTCGGTCATGTTCGGTCCGGATAAGTGCGGCGCGACAAACAAGGTGCACGTCATCTTCAAGCACAAGTCTCCGCTCACGGGCGAGGTCGAAGAGAAACATCTCAAACACCCGCCGCAAATGCCGAACGACGAAAAGGTGCACCTCTACACGTTGGCCGTCAAGGATGACAACACGTACGCGCTGTCCATCGACGGTAAGGAGGAGAAGACTGGCTCCTTGTTTGAAGATTTCGAACCGCCATTCAACCCGCCGAAGGAGATCGACGATCCCGAGGACAAGAAGCCGGAAGACTGGGTCGATGATGCCAAGATGGCGGATCCGGCGGCGAAGAAGCCGGACGACTGGGATGAGGATGCGCCGGCGTCCATTCCGGACGAGGACGCCGTCAAGCCGGATGACTGGCTTGATGACGAACCGATGGAAGTCGAGGACGACGAAGCCGTCATTCCGGAAGATTGGGACGTCGAAGAGGACGGTGACTGGCAGCCGCCGATGATTCCGAACCCGGCCTGTGCCGAGGTTTCCGGTTGTGGCGAGTGGGTCCGTCCGGAAAAGTCGAACCCGGAGTACAAGGGCAAGTGGTACCCGCCCATGATCGACAACCCGGCGTACAAGGGCGAGTGGAAGCCGAAGCAAATCCCCAACCCGAAGTACTACGAGGACAAGACCCCGTTGGCGAACATCGGCAAGATTGGCGCCGTCGGCGTCGAAATCTGGACCATGTCCTCCGGCTTGGTCATCGACAACATCGCCGTCGACGCCGACATCGATGCCGTCAAGGCTTTCGGCGAGTCCTTCGAAGAAAAGGACAAGTCCGTCAACACCGTCGTCGAAGCCCGCGCCGAGGAAGCTCGCAAGAAGGCTGAGAGTGAACAGGACTCCTTCAACACCGCGGGTCCGTTGGGTCACGCGCAATTGTCCGCCTTGGCCGCTCGACTTCCGGGCTTCGTCGGCGACTACGCCGTCACCGCGATGGAGTACTTTGAGTCCAACCCGATGGTGTACTACCTCGCCTTCTTCGCTCTCCCGATCATCTTTGCCTTGCTCGCCATCGTCTCCAAGCTCCGCCCGAGCGCCGAACAAAAGGCGAAGAAGGCGCAACAAGCCAAGGACGCCAAGAAGAAGAAGGACGACGACGTCGACCAAGACGACGAAGACGACAACGACGAGAACGAACCTCCCGCGAAGGAGGAGGAGAAGAAGACCCCGAGCAAGCGCCGCGTTCGCCGATCTTCGTAAACACCATTAAACGTTAAAGAGAATACGACGATACATTCATAACACACGACTCTCTCAGTTTGCCGTTTGCCGACACGCCTTTCTTTTCAACCGTTTCAATAATCCACTCCTCATTTCGCACCGTCTCGCTCCCGTCTTGACGCGGTCGCGATGACTGCCACCGCCGCCCTCGGACGAGGTCTCTTCTCTTTCCTCTTCATCGCGAGCGCGCTCGAAAAATGGCGCGCCCTGCGCGTCGACGGCGCCGACGCACCGATCATGACGAGCGTCGCCCCCGCCCTTCGAGCCGTCAAAGCCACCATCGATAGGAACGCGGGTGTCAATCTCTGCGCCACACTGCCGAGCGATTACGTCCTCGTCAATGTCGCCACCGCGATCGAACTCCTCGGCGGCGCGCTCTTCGCGTGTGGATTCGCGCTGGGGGCGAAGATGCTCATCCTCTTCACGCTTGTCGTCACGCCGACCATGCACCCGTTTTGGACGCGCGTCGACGAGAGCGCGGCGTTGGGCGACGAGGCCGCGCTCGGCATCGAAATGATCATGTTTTTTAAGAACGTCGCGCTCATCGGGGCGCTGGTGTTTTGGTTGGGGATGCGCAGCGAGCTCAGCGAGGCGAGAGAGGCGCTCGCGAGTCGACGGGAAAAGAAGCGTGCGTGAGCGACGAAACGATTCGATGCATAGTAGATTTAGAACGAATGAGTGACCTAGACGAGTGATGAAATGAATGAATATCTGAGGAGTTCGCGCGCGCGATTGATTTTGATTGATTACGCCCAATCGCGTCGAAAGCATCAAAATGCAACACCTGATAATCGGGCGCCGCACACGTCGTCGCGCGCGATGACGACGCGCGCGATGAAGCGATTCTTCGTCGCGTGCGTCTTACTCGCGACGAATCTGGGGGTCCTCGCCGAGATCGATCGCGCGAAAGGGTTCGCCATCGGCGGCGATGTCGACGAGAGTCTCGCACCGTTGCCCAAGACGGTGTCCACCGCGCGCTACGCCGAGATCGAGATGATGCTCATGAACGCGGCGCGGGAGCACTTGTTGGGGATATTCCCCACCGAGTCGTCGTCGTACTGCGAACAGGCGGCGGTGAAGAGAGATTGGCGGAGGTTCGCGAGGGTGATCGACGGCGCGGGACGTTTGCGAGACTTGGTGGCGATGGAGGTGACGCATCAAGGGAAAGACGTCGCGTTGATCGCGGATTTGAAGGGAAAGGTGAAGAAACACGGAAGCAAACGAAGGTTTTCGTGCGGATTCATCGCTGTCGCGAGAAGTAATGACATGCACGTGTACGAAGGGGACACGAGCGACGGCGACGCGTTGGCGACGTGGTTGAGCGAGTTGACGTCGCAGCAGAACGTAGAGGACGTGGAAGAGGTGAGATCGAGGCACGAGGCGACGGAATTTGTCGAGAGGAACGAGACCGTCGTGAGAATCATCCTGTTGGAGAGGAAACCTTGGTTGAAGGCGTTGGCGAAAGCGTTTTCGGGGGGCGTGGCGTTCGCGAGAGCGTCGTCTCTCGTTGGTTCAAAGTATCTCACGCAACTCTCGTTCGATAGAAATGGAATCGCCGGTTTTCTCTTCGTGCCGGACATGGAAAACATAGAGGATGAAGTTCGGATGCGACGCGTCGATGTGAGACCGTTGCGCCTCAAAAACGAGACGATCAGCTTTTACGACATTGCAGAGGAGATGCTCAACGCGGAGCAGCAAGTCGGATACGCGGCGATGATGGAGTCGACGATAGACGTGGACTGCGCGAACGCTGTGTGGCAGTTGGCGTCGAACTCTATTCACACCGAGTACACGAAGGCGACGGAAGGTGAAGAATCGACGGCGAGTCTGATTCCACCGCCAAAGGCATGGGACATGATGAAGGCTGATTTGCTTGACGTGTTGGATGGGCACGGAAAGGGAGATAAGAACCTCGTTCCGCAGCAGTGGTTGTGCGGTCTAGCTGGTCTCACCGCGGCGCATAGGGATATGGCTAACGAGTATTCTGAGATGAGCGCGTCCGTAGAAGAATTGGAAACGCTTCAAAAGGAAAATCTGGCGTTGAGACAGCGAAACGCCGTCCTGGAACGAGAACTCGCCAAGTGCGACACCGCGGGAGCAAAAGCACCGCGTGGCGCGGGGAAGCTGCCAAAGGCGAAACCCGCTAATTGGGGGTTCGACGCACACGCGAAGAAGTCGAAGAAGCCGCCGGCGCCCACCAAAGAACCGGACATTGAGGAATTCGTCGAGTCTTCGGATTCAAAGACTGACACTCTGAAACCGGTGCGAGACGAACTGTGAAGGAAAGAAATGTAAAGAATCGTATTAATATTGTGCCTCATGCTTTGCGTAGTACATATCATCTAGCTCATTCTTTGCTCGTTATCCTGACTCGCAAAGAGAAGCGAGGCCTCCGCCGCATCCTGGCTCGTAATGACTGAAAAGAAAGGGGACAGGGATGGTACCTGCGATTGCGGTGGAGTCAGAGCCTCCGTCGGTGGTGATTGTGAAGCCAACAGCGCGAGTGATTTCGCCTCTTTCGGAGCTCGAGGGCGCGCTGGTACAGGTTTTCTTACGGTGTGCGAAGAAGCGATTCGTTCTGACAGTCGAGCTTGTTGTGGTACACTGCGCGGCGTGGGCGCGGCGATGAACCGCAACGTTTCGTCAGACTCCGGCTTTCCGCATATGGCGTCACGCCACGCGGGTATCCTTAGCAGCCCATCTGCCGCAAGCCGAATGCGTACGTCATCATTTACCAAAAGTTCACCGATGATTTTATCAAGCTTGTATTTCTGAATGTCCTTCTTGGTGATCCCTCGCATATCGCTCAGTTTATGCACGAGTCTGCAAACGTTGAGATGAATGGTGTGCGCATCGAACGCTGGATCGACGGACTCGACTATTTGCCGAGCCATGTTTTCGAGATGCGTATCTTTCGTTTCCTTGGCGGGTGCAGAGCGAACTCGAGGCCGCGCCCTCGTATCAAAGACGGGGAATAAGCTTTTCGGTTGCGTCGTGTACGGCGCCGATGGGGAACCCAAAAAGCTTCGCGCGTACGGTGGACTGTCTTCAGACGCTGGTAATTTTCCGAGGAAACTGAGAGGTCCAACCATGCCGCCGGTTTCTTCCGGAAAAAGAACCCCCTGAGACGATGTCGGCTGTTGAATTTTGTCGACTAAGCTCGTCTCTCGAGGCGGTCTAGCACCAGAGCGAGAACGGGGAGGCCGTCCGCGTGAACGTTTCCCCGATGACTGAGCTTGTTCTCGTCCCGCTTCTTTGGCCAGTTCTTTCGGCGCGCGCGGACGTGCGCTCTTTTTCACGCTACGAAGCATTTCTTCTTTTCTTCGTTTTTCCTCCATCAACTGTGTACGTTTATAGTCTTCCGATCGAACCGTACGCTCGGGCATGATTCGCGTCGCGACCGTCGCGAGCGACGCGAGACCTGAAGACGTGAAGGAATCTTTCTTCTTCTCAGCCTTTTGCTTCTTGGCCGCGGGCGCGTTGTCTTTCGTACTCTTGCGCTTCGCGGGCGGCTTGGCGCAATTCTTCTCCTTCGTCGGATGTCGATCGTACGGCCGCTTCAAGATGACTCGTCCCTTCACCTTTCTCAAAACGACCGATTCCGGCGGTTCGATTAGCGCTTGTGGCGACGGGGTCGGTAACTTTCTGAGTTCTCTACACGACGGACACGCGTAACGCTCCCGGTTCAATGCCGCGTCGTCGCACTTCTTCTCGCACTCGTAGTGCGCGAATCGATGACAAAACTCGCACGCGATCCACGCTTTCTTCACCGCCTCGTCGTTATCACCCACTTTGCGATACGGCAATTTACACCACGCGCACCACCACCCGCGCTTGTAAATCAAACCTACGACGACGAAGAAGAAGAAGAACATCCGTCCCTCGTCAATCCTCCGAACGCGAACGCGCCGACGTCGAGAAAAAACGCAAACGAGACATTCTCACACACGCACCGCACGCGTTACACAGCGTCACCTTCACCCCGTCCTCACCGCACCACCCCTTCCTCCACATCACGCTCACCTGCGAAACAACCGCGCGCGGTCAGTCATCAAGAAAACCCCCCACACCAATCGCTCGCGCCGTCGCCTCGGTCACGCCCACCTTCGTTCCACACGCCGCGTTCCCGCACGGTCGCCCGTCCGACGACGCGCGCGCGCGCGCGTCTTCATATTTTTTTCGTGTCTCTTCCCGCCTCGCACCACCGCGCGCGCGGTCGCGTCCTCGCGCGCGTCGAGATCTCGCGTCGACGCGCATTCGTCTCGACGAGGCGTCTCTCGGATTCGACGATTCGAATCGACGAATCGAGCGATCGATCGGGTCGATCGATCTCGATCGGGTCCGGGTCCGATCGGATCCGATCGAACGAACGAAGGAAGGCGCGCGAGGACGCGACGCGCGCGCCACTTCTCGACGACGAATACCGGAGAGATGGCGCGACGAGGCTCGCGATGGACGCTCGCGGTGATGCTGACGTGCGTCGTCGCGCTGGCGGGTGCCTTCGTGGGCGCGCTCGCGGGCGCGAGAGAGGATGGCATCGCATTCTTGGAGGCGAACAAGTTGAAGCCGGGCGTAGTCGAGACGGCGTCTGGATTGCAGTATCGCGTGTTGAAGTCCGGGCCCGAGGGTGGGCCGTCACCGAAAAAGGCGACGCCTTGCGCGTGTCACTACAGCGGGAAGACGATCGCGGGCGAGGAGTTTGATTCTTCGTACAAGCGTGGCCAGCCGACGAAGTTCGCCCCGAACCAAGTCATCAAGGGTTGGACCGAGGCGATGCAGATGATGCGCGAGGGCGATAAGTGGGAGCTCGTCATCCCGAGCGAGTTGGCGTACGGTCGCTCGTCGCCGACGCCGCTCATTAAGCCGGATTCCGTGCTCGTTTTTGAAATGGAAATTGTCAAAGTTGGCGCGTAGAGGCACGGGCGCGATGCGCGTGGAAAATAAGTTTATTACTGTATTGCAACGGCAAAAGATAAACTACTCTGTTCATTCGACGATTAACTCCCTTGCATCATCGCCATAAATTCCTTGTAATCGATGCACCCGTCGCCATCCTTGTCGGCGGACGCGATGAGTTCCTTGACGTTGCCCAAGTTGGATCGTTCGACCTCGGACATTTTCGCGAAAGCCTTTTCAAACTCCTCCGCGGTGATGGTTCCATCGCCATCCAAATCGAAATGGTCGAACGCGCGACGCACAGCGTCGTCGGATTGTTGTCGAGACTGCGCCAGAGTCGCGGCGATGAACTCTTCATAGTCGAGTTCGCCGCTACCGTCGACGTCGACGGTTCTCATGACGGCTTCGAGCTCCTTCATCGCCGGGCCGGACGCCTTGAGCTTCAAGCCTTGACGAAGTTCGTCGAAGGAGATGGTACCGGAGTTGTCGGTGTCAAAGCTCTTGAACAATTCCTTCAAACCGGCGACCTCGTCCGTGGTCATGGTGCGCGCCATGGCCATCAAACCCATCTTCTTGAACTTGGTGATGCCGGCGAATTCCTTGAAGCGCTTGAAGACGACGTTGTCGAGCTTCGTCTTCGGCGCGACGTTCGGATCAGCCACCCACGGGTGCTTCAAAACTTGGGTCGCCGACAGGCGCTTCTTCGGGTCAGGGTTGAGCATGGCTCGGATGAGCTCCTTGGCTTCCGAACTGATTTTCGGCCACGGGGCGCTATCGAGATCGAGGGCGCCTTGTAAGATGGCGTCGAAGATGCCTTGCTCCGTTTGGGCCCAGAAAGGAGGCACGCCGGAGAGTAGGATGTACAAGATGACACCGCACGACCACACGTCGGACGCGTTCGAGTAACGTCGACGAAGGACTTCCGGCGCGACATAGTACGGGCTCCCGACGAGGTCAACGAAAACTTGATTTTCGCGGAAGAACGTCGACAAACCGAAATCGATCGCGCAGATCTTCGCATCCTTAGACTTGGACTTTAACACAAAGTTTTCCGGCTTCAAATCACGGTGCATGACGCTCAATTCGTGACAGTACTGCACCGTCTCGACGATGGTACGAATCGTCTCGGACGCGTCCTTCTCGCTGTACTTGCCCTTCTCGATGATGCGATCGAACAATTCACCCCCGGACAACAGTTCCATGACGATGTACACATGCTTGCTTCCTTCGTACGCACCGACGAGCTCGACAACGTGCTCGTGTCCGGAGAGATGATGAAGAATTCGCACCTCATTTCTCACCTCTTCGATATCCTCGGCATTTTGGAGTTGGCGCTTGGAGATGGCTTTGCACGCGCACTTCTTCCCGGTCGCCTTTTCCGTCACCAAGAACGTCGTCCCGAACTGACCTCTTCCGAGTTCATCGTGGAACTCAAACAAATCGTTCACATCCGGCGTCTCACGTCCCAACACGCTCGACGGTCGCGCCTTTTTGTTACCCAGCGGATTCGGTTTCCCGCTTCGCTGATTCACTTCCTCGTACTGCGCGACGAACGACGTCCACGCGCGCGCGACGTACGTACAAAATCGTCAGTCATCATCCCACGCGCGCGCATCGCGTCTCGCGTCTCCCCCGATCTTTCACGCGCGCCTCTGCACCGCGATGATCGAACGCAATCCAAACAAAATTCTCCCCGCGCGCGCGGCCAATTCCAATTCTTTCAAACAATCCGTCCCGCGCGTCGTCGTCTCCTCGCATCGCTCGCGCGCACCGGAATCGGCGCAGACGGCGACGAACCGCACACGCCCATGGCGCACTACTCTCGCGTCGATGAGTGCCGAACGATTCAATCATCATCAATCCGTCGCGATTCTTCACGCAATCCATCGGCACCGGGTGGATGTCTTTGCGCCCCCCCCCGATCGACCGGTCGTGACCCGTCGTGGTCGAACACCCCCTCGCCGCGACCGCGCGACCGACGGGGCGGCAGACCCGCGCTCGAGGACGATGGCGACGCGCGCGATGGCGAACGCGACGACGGCGACGACGTCGGCGATGACGCGTCATCGAGTCTCGTCGTCTCGACGCGCGCGCGGATGGAGGACGGCGTCGCGCGCGTCGAGCGAAGACGGACGCGGGACGACCGAGGATGCCATCGACGCGCTGGCCGAGCTGAGCGACGGGCGTTGGCGCGTCGGTAGGTACCGATCGAAGCGGAAGGAACACCTGGTGAACGAACTCGGGGATATCGTCGCCGAGGAGCGATCGGGGTCGAACATCGCCGAACACGTCGGGTGGAACGACGGTGGGAAGCTGAGGTTTTGCGTGGCGACGGTGGCGCGCGAGCTCGACTTGGACGAGGACGAGGTGGGGAAGAAATTGGTGAATTTGTTCGCGCTCGTGCCGGGGATGGAATCGAGGATCGGGGACGTGAAGATGGCGGATGTGGTGCGCATGACGGCGCGCGTGCCGGACGTGGCGGTGGCGATGGTGCGATTGAGAGACTTGTTGCCGGAGGCGGATCTCTCCAAGATGGTGACGGCGAGGCCGAGTCTGTTGTTGGAGGATTTCGACGAGATCGCGCGGAAGATCGGGGAGTTGCGCGAGTGCGCGCCGAGATTGCGTTGGGATGCAATATTGTCGGATTTTCCGCACCTGTGGGAGATTCATGACATGCGCGGGAACGTGGAAATGTTGAAGGAAAAGTTATCCGTAGAGGACGACGACGCGTTGACGAAGTTGCTCGGAGGACGACCCGAATTGTTGTTGAGCGTGCAGAGTCGGCACGATATGATCACGTACGATAACGGCACGCTCGCGCAAGTAGAGGCGATGGTGAACGGCGATCGAACGAGCGATGGATGGTGATCGCGATGATTTGTTTTCATATTCATTCTATTGTGTCTCGCTTAGTTTTTCGAGCACCGCCACTTTTTCGTCGAGCTCGTCCAGCGTCTCTCGATAAAACATCGTGCGCTTCGTCGCGTCGCATTCGCACGCCTTGACGCACCGGAGACAATAGGTGTATCCACGGTTTTTCGCGAACGTGCACGCGCACGTGACGCACGACCAGTTCAAATCCGCCAGGCACGTCGTGCAGTCGCGTTCGTTGAAATCCGGTGCCTCGGGTGTGCCCTCCATGCGCGTCTCCTGACCGACTTCGTCTTTGGCCGAGGTTCGACGCGCTTTTTCTTCGTCCACGCGCGCGCGCATGATTGTTGCCAACACGGGCGGGAAGCGCGCGTGTTTGTGCGCGCTCGACGTGAGCGTGGACAACAACTGATCGTGCGCGACGGATTGGTATCGCTTGTCGCTCACGTATCGCTCTGTGGCGCCGACGCCGAACGGTAACCAGTCTATGGGCGCAAAGTTCACCGCCTCGGCGCAGTTGAAACCGGTGTTGAAACCGGCGTGATAGGCGTACGGAAACGTGATAATGTAGCTTCTGGGATCCTGTTCGACGCGGTAGACTGGGATGCCCTCATCTTGCAACACCTTGGGCGATAAAATGGTCACCAAGCCGTGAAGCAAGTCGGGTTGAGACTGGAACAGGTGAGGTAATCTCTTGTGCATCACGTCCTCGAACTGTTTCGAGTGCGTGGCGGGAATGGAATACCACACCTTGGGCGCGCCAAAGTGATGATAATTGACGCTATAGAAGTTGTGGTCCTCCACGTGCCAACAAAACGCCGACATCGTCATGCCAAAGTACAGCCACGGAACGGTGATGCCCGTCGTCGGTTCGACGTGACTCAAACAACTCTCCGAATTGTAAGGCATGTTACATACGTTCCACGGACTCTCGGCGTATCGCTCTTGTCCCGGTGGACACGAGTCATCGTTTTTTGCGAATCCGCTCCCGACGTCCATCGTCGCGATGTCGGCGCCGTAAATCACCTCGACGCTCCGCCCTTCGCTCTGCTCGATGAGTCGCCAGAACTCCCCTTCCATGTCTCGCACCGTCAAATCCTCCACCGGTTTGCCATTCTTGCTAAAATATTTCCTCTTGAAGTATTCAGAGTATCGCTCCAAGGTTGCCAAATTGTGTCGCTGCCCTTGTTGGAATCCGTACTTTTCGGCGATGGTGTTCGCGTCGGCTTGCGAAGCGCCCCCCATGCGGCCCCCGCCTCCCATGCGGCCTCCAGTCGCGACGCCTCCACCGGACGATTTGTTCCCACTCTTCTCTTCCTCTCGCATCTTCGCCCGCGCCCGCGCGCTCGGTCCCGCCGGACGATTTTGCAACTCGTTGAGCGCCTGTATTCTCGTGCGAAACCGCAACTTTTCCTTCCCCGGGAGGCAAAATCCCGGCGTCCAACTCTCCGGGGGAACAATCTTACACACCCCGTACTTTTCCGCCTCGGGGCGAATGGAGTCGATGTACTCCAGAGGATCGCCCGCCCACTCCGCCTCCGTCGGCCTGTACGTCTTCACCGGCGGCACGTCTCTCCGCAGCGCCTTGTCCCACTCGCACGCGCTCCGAATCGGCGGTCCGCCGAGACACCCCTCGCACCCATCCGGATCGTAATCACACTTCCCGCACCCAAACATCAATTCACCTCGTTCATCCACGTCAGGTTCATCGTCCACGGCGACGTCGTGCGCCTTCTTCGCCCGTTTCCTCGCGCCGTTCTTCGCCGCGGCGCCTCGTCTCGCCGCCGCGTCCTCCGCCGGCGGCGTGCCCGGGGAATCTCTCCCCGATGAACACGCATCCTTCCCCGCGCGCTCGACCACCGTCTCCACCGTCTCCGTCTTCATCCTCCTCGCCGTCCTCGCCCGTTCGCCCGTCTCGCGCGCGCGATTCGAGCCTCCCGCGTCTCGCGCGCGCCTCGACGACGATCGTTCGAGAGGTGAATGCACCGCCCGTCGCGCGCGCCTCCGTCCTCGACTCCGCGATCTCGCGCGACGACCTCACGCGACGATTTCCCTCGCGCGCGCCCTCGCGTTCCTCGCCCGCGACGAACGCTCGCGCGCGTCGCGGTGACGCGACGAACACTCGAGTCGAACACTCGGGTTGGACCGAAAGGTCGACGCGCGTCGTCGCGTCACCGATGCGTACGCGTGTTGGCGCTAAAAACAGTAATGTACGCAACTGTTTCGCACGTAAAGCCCGAGGCCGCGCGCGCGCGCGTCGACGCGCCTCGACGTCGACGCGACGCGCCAGACGCCGACGCGATCGTCGCGCGCGATCGAGGCGTTTTCGTTCGCTCCCGATCCGTCGCCGATCGCGCGCGCGAGACGCGATGACCACCGCGTGGAGACGCGGGCTCGGTCCCGAAGAAATCGACGCGGATGCGACGCGACGCGCGCGCGACGACGGCGACGACGACGACGGCGACGCGCGCCGCGAGATGGCGCGCGACGACGGAGGACACGGTACGAGTGAAACCCATCGTCGCGCGCGCGCGGCGAGCGGGGCGGTGGTGCTCGTCGACGCGAGCGAGACGTCGTCGGGGACGACGCGGGCCACCGACAAGGAATCCTCCAGGCCAGAGGGGCGCGCGAGCGAGGGGACGCGAGGGAGCGAGCTTCAGGAGCTCGTGCGCGCGCTGCGACGAAGCGCGCGCGCGAGAGGGAGATTGGGGAAGAAGATGGTGTCGCACGCGCTGGCGCCGCACTGCGTCAAGGCGCTCATCGCGCGAGGGGAGCGATTAGAAGAGGCGTTGGGGGAGGCGTCGACGAGCGAGGCGCGGGACGAGACGCTGCGCGCGTGCGAGGCGACGGTGGCGACGTTTACGACGCACCCGGATGCGCTGCGAGGAGCGTTGCAGGATGAGTATGACGTGGTGCGGGACATGTACTGCGCGGTGGTGAAGATGGCGGTGTTTTCGCTCGAGCGGTTGGACGCGCGAGACGTGGACGCGGCGGCGAGTTGGAGCGACGTGCTTCGAGCGTGTGTGTCGAGAGGGTACGCGGAGAGGTGGTCGGTAACGATCGTGGAGCGATTGCGGACCGAGGATGAGCGCGCGTGCAGGGAAATGAAAGTAGACAACGAGACCGTGCTCAGCGCGAGTGATGAGTCGGCGTTGATGAGCGCTCTCGCAGAGCCCACGGAGAGCGTCGACGGCGCCATCGTGGGTGAGACGTCGAGAGTAACCTCGCCGACAGACACGTTGATCGTTGATCTCTATGGAGCAACCTTAGAC
>Ga0208277_1001098_pt1 | contig 15902 bp, 13 predicted proteins | sample ETNtaG_5_FD_185782 | JGI IMG/M metagenome (GOLD analysis project Ga0208277, IMG submission 185782) | Marine microbial and viral communities from oxygen minimum zone, Eastern Pacific Ocean - ETNP201406SV205 (SPAdes) (version 2) | ecosystem: Environmental > Aquatic > Marine > Oceanic ...
TTCAAATTAACCTCTGCTGCAATCGGGATTGTATTTTCTTGAGAATAAGCTATCACCTTTTCATAGAGTTTTGAACCAATCCCTTTGTCTCTTTGATCTAAGGAAACTGCAATCCTATCAACGTAAATGAATTCATCATACTTATTGTTGAACCAGGCATAATTAAGACTTGTATAATCTGTTCCTGGAGACAAACAAATCACGAATCCAAGTAAGTTCTCATTTCTAAAAACTCCAAGAGAAAGGGTCGATAGATTGAGTAAATCGGAAATTTCTCGTTCAGAAACTTGGCCTGTTCCTGGAAGGCCTTGCTCATTAATCACCCACATCGAGGGGACATCATCTTCAGACAAAGGGCGAATATCCATGCAAAACCTTCGTTCGCGGCAGTTTATTTACACAACGGTTGTGACTTCTTTGCGTTCCTAATTAATTTATTTTGAAAGAGTGCGTTGTGAACAGGTTCAAAGAAGAGGAAGCGGTCGAATAGACATGGCCAGCGAGGAATGGTTGGAAGCAGAAGTGCTCAAAGCCGTTCCTGATGCCACTGTGGAAGTCATAGATCTACATCGTAGCGGCGATCACTTCCACGTTCGTATTACAAGTCCTTCCTTTGAAGGAATGCGCCCTTTGCAACGGCAACGAATCGTTCTTGCTCACATGAAGCAATTCATTCCACATCCTGTACATGCACTTGATTTGAAGTGCATGACGCCTGAACAAGCTGCTGTTACAGGCGATACTGCCTTTGATCCACATGCCGGCGGACAAGGCGTTCACATTCGACGTATCAATCGTCAAAAAGAGGAATAAAAATGGACTGGACACCTGAAGAATTACAAGCAATCGTTGATGAACACTCGTTAGTATTGTTCATGAAAGGAACACCTGATCAACCACAATGTGGTTTCTCAAACCGTGCTGCTCAAGTTTTGCAGTCCATGGGAGAACCATTTGCTGCTGTGAACATCCTTACCGATCCAAGAGCAATTCCAAGTGTTTGTACTTGGGCGGATTTCCCAACCATGCCTCAAGTGTATGTGCATGGAGAATTAATTGGTGGATCTGATATCGCTCTTGAAATGTTGAACGATGGTTCCCTTCGAGAGATGTATGACGCTGGAAAATCCAAAGATGATGGCGGATGCTGCGGTAGTTGCTGATTCTGTTTGATGCTGGCCGTCAATCCTGATACTGTAATGAAACACAAATCCAAGCCCTCAATTTGAGGTTTCTTTCAAATGGTAGTTGCATTCAGAAGATTACATGGGAGATGCTTCAGAAAATTCTGTTCTGCGTATCGACCATCGACTACCCTTTCTTTCCGCACCATTTTCTATCGGGAAAAATTTGTATCAATACCGCCAACTATTGAGTCATTTTGTTTCACGTGACATGAAAGTAAAGTATCACAATTCAATTCTCGGCTATGCGTGGTCTGTTTTGGAGCCACTGGCCTTAACAGTCACCTTTTACATTCTGTTTGCAATTCTTTCAGATAGTGAAGACCCTTTTCGCCCCCTCACTATCTTACTCGGAATTCTTGCTTGGTCACTTTTCGGGAGAACTCTATCAGGAGGGACATCATGTATTCAGAGAAATTCTTCTCTTATCCAGAAAGTCTACTTTCCAAGAGAGATCTTTTTGTTTTCAAAATCAGGCTTCAACATTCTCCAATTTTTACTGAGTCTTCTGGTGATTATTCCTCTACTCATCCACTATGATTTAACTCCAACAAAACAAATCCTGTTTCTTCCTCTTGCACTCATCATGATTACCATGTTGAGCACTGGCCTAGCCTTTTTCACAAGTATTCTTCAGACCAAAGCAAGAGATGTTGAACATATGGTTACAATTGGATTGAGAATTAGCTTTTACCTTTCTCCTGTATTTTATCCGCTTGAAATGATTACGAAAGGACGTATCCCTGAACAATACATCGAGACTTATCTCATCATCAATCCTATGGCGACATACATTACAATGATCCGTTCTGCTTTCACTGGAGATGCTCTGAATATTCCAATGCACAACTTGGTAATCACATTTGTCTCAACAATTGTAATATTCTGGATAGGTGCAATCTATTTCATTCGAAAAGAGCGAAAGGCGGTGAAATTCATATGAGCAACACACCGATTTTACTGCGAGATGTCGCCCTGGACTATCCGCGTGTAAAGAAAGGAGCGGGTTTCATTAGAGAAATTGTCACAAGGCGCTTCAAAAAGAAACCCCATGAAGATAAATGGTTCAGAGCCTTGGATAAAATAAATCTCGAAGTGAAGAAAGGAGAAGTAATCGGCATTATTGGACCTAATGGTTCGGGGAAAAGTACGCTGCTGCGAGTTATTGCTGGAATCTATGCTCCTGATGAAGGTAGAGTTGAGGTCCAAGGGAGAATTACACTACTCGCAGGTGTTGGAACTGGTTTCAACCAAAATTTAACTGGTAGAGAAAACATCTCTCTTACAGCAAGTATTTACGGTTTTGATAGGAAAGCAATCCGTGAAATAGAAGAGGAGATAATTGAATTCTCAGGAATTCGTTCTTTCATAGATGACCCTATGCGAACCTATTCTGCTGGTATGAGAGCCCGTCTAGGCTTCGCAATTATATCCAATCTTGACCCTGACGTCTTGCTTATGGATGAAGTCATGAGTGTTGGAGATCATGAATTTCGGAAGAAATCAAGAGCGAGAATTGAAGAATTAGTCAAAAGTGATGCGACTGTTGTTATCGTTTCACATTCGAAAGCAATCCTCAAGAGTTTGTGCGATAAGGTCTACTTTATTCGCCAGGGGCAAATCATGAATGATGGTGATTTTGAGACTGCATTTGAACTCTACGAAACTGTGGCAGCGTGATTAAATGGAAAGTAGTGACGATATTATTCCAGAAAATACACTTGTATTTTCAAAGGAACAGATTGATTACTTACGTTCAGAATTTGAGCGGCAAAGAAAATGGGTCAATGTGCTTGCAACTCGAGAAAGTGCTGCTTTAGAAGAATTAGAACTAACACAGAATTCCATCAGTTACAGAGTAGGCAGGTTCCTTACATGGTTTCCTCGTAAGATTTTATCGAAGAGGAAGAAAAGAAACAGAAAAAATGTTTACTTTGTGGATGGGGTTCGTATTGTCGAAGAACAGCAAGAGGAAATGTTCCCTTCTACCCTTTTAATCACGCCTGAATTACTTCCAGACAGTAGTTCATCACGAAAAGCTGATGCGTTGATTGAAGAAATACTGATTGCCGTGCGTAAAGGCCGTATTACTGTTAATTCGGTAAGAGATCTTTTCACAGAGAGTTCTTTTTCTATGCCAGACACTGAACAATTTGATGCAGGGATGGGGATCATGAAACATCTTCTTTCCTCTCAACAATACCAGCCTTCTGTCAAAAATGTCTACGTCGGAATTCTTCGTTCATTGGCTAAAACAAAGCCTTCGTTGGGCCTAGAATTTGGTGAATCTTTCTTCGATGAATTACAAGATAAACGGGCAATTCGAACCCTCGTCCAGTTACATGGAAGGGCAGGAAATTTTACTCGCCCTCTAGAACTTCTCAAAAAGACTGACAAAAGTTCTTGGAGACGGGAACAGGCTACCAGGTTTAGAGAAGCGGCAAAAATTTTGCATGATGGACTCCACTTACCTACAAAAAAACAATCACAGAATATTGCTTCTGGAGATTCTATTCTCTATTACGCGAGTCAAAGTATGCCACATACTACATCAGGATATGCAATAAGAACACATGGGCTGGTATCATCTCTAAAGAAGAAAAATTACGACATCCGGGTAGTCACACGCCATGGTTATCCACTCGATCGTAATGATTTCTTAGGGGATGATGTGGAACCAATAGAACATATCGATTCTATTGAATATAATTTTTCAGGTAGTGAAAATCCTGAGAGACTCATAAATTATCAAGACGTATATAATTTCAAAAAATTAAGAAAATATCAGTCTGAAGCATATGATCGCCTCTCCTCTTTGGCTTTGAAACATAAACCAAGAGTTATTCATTCAGCATCCAACTTTGTTGTTGGAATGGCTGGAGCGAGGGTTGCAAAGGATCTTGGTATTCAGTCTATTTACGAACTTAGAGGATTCTGGCACCTTACTCAATCTACGAAAAGAGAAGGATATGAGAATTCTGATCATTACAAACTTTCAGAACGATTTGAAATAGAGACTGCTAAGAATTCTGATTATGTATTCGCAATTACAAACGCTGTGAAGGAAGTCCTTGTTGAAAATGGAGTGGAAGAAGAGAAAATTTTCATCCTTCCAAATGCTGTTGACTCTGAAAAATTCAAATACTCAGAACCAGATGAATCCCTGAAAAGAGAATTGGGTATTGAAGATAAGACCGTTATCGGATATGTTGGTTCTTTTGTTGAGTACGAAGGATTGGACTTATTGCTCGAGGCATGTGCTATGCTAAAGGAAAGGCACGGGGATGTGTTCAAGCTTCTATTGGTAGGGGATGGGGATACGATGCAATTGCTACGTCGTACCGCTCGTTTCTTACAATTGGAAGACATGGTTATCTTTACTGGTCGCGTCCCTCACGACGAGGTCCAAAGATACTATTCGTTAATTGACATCGCCCCCCTTCCCAGAAAGGGACTCCGAGTATGTGAATTAGTTTCCCCGTTGAAACCCTTTGAAGCTATGGGGGCTGGAAAGGTACTTGTTACATCCAGCGTTCGAGCGCTCGAAGAAATTGTCCAGGACGGAGTTACTGGATTGGTCTTTGAAAAGGACAATGCTGCTGATTTAGCTGAAAAATTAGAATTGGTTTTATTAGATTCAGCATTAAGGGAAAAAATAGGTGCTAATGCGAACAAATGGGTTCAAGAAAATCACTCATGGAATGTGATCTCTGAAAGGGTCACCGATATTTACAAGCAAATTTGGGAGGAACAGAAATGACAGGACCTGTAATTTTAGTAGTGGGTGCAAGGCCTAATTTTATGAAAATCGCACCAATACACGCAGAACTCAAGAAGAGAGGTATTGCTCAAATTCTCCTGCACACTGGACAGCATTATGATGATAATATGTCGAAGGTTTTCTTTGATGATTTGGGTATGCCCCAACCTGACATCTACCTTGGAATTGGAAGTGGAAGCCATGCGACTCAAACTGCTAAAGTCATGGTTGAATTTGAAAAAGTCTGCAAAGAATACAAACCAAGTATGGTCATCGTAGTCGGAGATGTCAATTCAACCGTCGCATGCAGTATGGTTTGTGCAAAGGAATGGATTCCATGTGCCCATGTCGAAGCAGGGTTACGATCGTTTGATCGTAACATGCCAGAAGAAATTAATCGACTGATTACTGATGCTATTGCCGATTATTTGCTAACACCTTCACCTGATGGTGACGAGAACCTGCGCAAGGAAGGGGTTGCCGAGGAAAGAATCAAACGCGTTGGAAATATCATGATTGACTCATTATTCAATAATTTAGAGCGGGCTAAGAACAGTACGATACATTCTGAACTCGGAATTGAAAAAGGAAATTACGCCGTTCTAACGCTTCATCGACCAAGCAATGTTGATGATAAGGAAGCATTTGAGGGCATTCTAACCGCTTTGGAACAAATTGGTGAAAGAATCCCTCTTGTCTTCCCATTACACCCCAGAACAAAGAATCGCGCAGAACAATTCGGCCTAACGTCAAGGCTTGAAGAAATCCCAAACATTGTACTTACAGGACCTACTGGATATCTTGACTTTGTAGCATTAATGGCAGAATCAAAATTAGTTCTAACAGATTCTGGCGGCCTTCAAGAAGAAACTACTGCTCTAGGAATACCTTGCTTAACTCTAAGAGAAAATACCGAACGTCCTATCACCGTAACTGAGGGGACAAACACGATTGTAGGTAATGATACGCAAGTGATCCTCGATGCTGCATATGACGTGCTTGATAACGGTGGAAAGGCAGGGCGAATACCTGAACTGTGGGACGGAAAAACCGCAATACGTATCGCAGACCTCATCCAAGATAGGATTGGCTGATTTAATGACCTATACGGAAATAAGTAAATCCGCCGGAGAAAGGCTAAGCCAGCTTTGCGGAATGGCTCTATTCGACGCTGTGAAGAGTTGCGTCAATCCTGAAACAATTCCAGGTGCCACTGAAGAAGATGTTATCATACAAATTTATGAAAAATTAGAACCTGAAGAATTGTATTATTTTGCAGAAGCAACTACTGCTAATCAAACTGATGTCGTAGAATTGATTGAAGCTCGAATTCGAAACGGTTTCACAACAGGAGGCGTAAAAATCGATCTTACAGAGGTCCCTATTTGGAGCGATTATGCGGATAAATCTAGGAATGTCAGATACAAAATCCACTCGTGGTTAATGATTGATGCTTTCTTAAACGCTGATCAAGTTACAGATGATGACAAGTATTTGCAGATGGCCTCCAATATTGCATTGGATTGGGTTCAACGATTTGTAATAAACATGGAATCTGATGAATTTGCTTGGTATGATATGGCAGTTGGACAAAGGGCCACTAAATTAGCATATATTTTGAGGAGGTTGGTCGAAACAAAAGCCGCCCCAAAAGATATCTTCAAACTGATCATTGCAGTTGAGATTCATATGATTGAATTAAGCCAGTTGGAGAGGATTGCCACACATAGCAATCATGGTTTATTTCAATTAGCAGGTCTTTACGCATTATCTAAATCATTGAAAATAATGAATAAATCAACAACGTCTAGCGAATTTGGTGATGAAATTCTCTCGAAAATGCTCACTGAACATTTTGCAACAGATGGATTGCATTTAGAACATTCTCCTGATTATCATTTATACATGGTAAATCTTCTAAACTCATTTGTCAAATCGAACTGGATAAGTGATTCCGTTGTCCTAAATGAAATGATATCAAGAGTTGAAGAAGCTGCAACTTGGATGTGTACCCCTGAAGGAAATACCATCCCAATAGGAGATTCAGCAAATAATGCGGAAGTTACCAGAAGGTGGAGCGGGGGTAGTGGTCAACTTCAAGTAGGTCTCAAAACCTTTCATATGGGAGGGTTGGTGATTGAAAATACAGAACTAGAAAGGGGTTTTACACAACTAATTCTATCAGCACAATTTCATTCAAGGCAACACAAGCATGCTGACGATCAAAATGTACTCTATCACGTTGCGAATAGACCAATATTGATTGACCCTGGGACATATACCTATCAATACGATGCGCCTGAAAGAATATATTGTGAATCGACAAAAGCGCATAATTGCTTGGAAATTGATGGTTTAAATTACTCACGATTTAGAAAACATGCCTATGGCTCTGCTTTAGAAATTAGTACATCTATTGGCCCAATATCTATTCATTCTGGAAGAGTGCGACACAGAACATTAATTTCTTCTTTTATTCCAAATAACAAAATTCGAAAAACTGACGGTATCGATTGTGACGTAACACACAATAGAATACTTGTCAACTATCCCGGCCGATTTTTGGCAATAATTGATAATTTGATTACAAAGGAAATTCATGATTATATTCAATGGAACCATTTTTCCCCCGATTTGAATTTACGGGAATCATCTCTAGGAAAACATGAGATCGTTGATTTAACTGGAGAGATTATTGCCAAAATTTCTTCATGCGATAGTTTGGGTAACTTTGTTAAATCAAAAACATATAGTGGCCAATCTCAACCTGATTTACAAGGATGGATATGCCACAATGGGATGGATTTAATCCCATCTCCGGCAATTGGCTATACATTACCATCTGATTCAAGTTGTATAGTTACAGTAATCGATGTGTCAGGGGGGACAACTGGAAAACCGTATATTCGTGAGGGTTCTTCTGGAAAATATATTCGATTTGCATTAACCCAGAATGGTGAAAAGGTCGACTTGACAATAAGGAAAAAATCTCCAACAGAGATTTCAATAGAATCAATAATTGACGGAGAGGAATACTCTCTAGATAATGTACTTCTTGGACATAAGGCTGAGGGATAAGTGTGAATATTCTCCATGTGTTAGCAAACAGTCCACCAGATGTAAACGGGTACGCTGTTCGTACACATGGATTGATGAAGGCTTATTCTCAGTTACCTAATGTTGATGTCGTCGGATTAACTTCACCTTGGTATCCAGAAAAAGATAGTATGGCTGAACCAATCGAAATTGATGAAATCGTCTACCACAGATGCTTACACCCTGCGAGGATGGAATCAATCAAAGGATCTGGTCTGAAATGGACAGCTTCAAGAGGCAAGAACAGAATCGCAGGCAGCGAAGGGTTTGCGAGTAAACCAATCTGGAAAAGAGCGGCCAGTTTGACATTCAAACCACTACGCCCAGGATGGGCATGGATAGAGGAGCGAATCCTCTTCAAGCATTTCACTAAGAAAATAATTGAAGTTGCTAAATTGGAAAAATCAGATATTATTCATGCTCACGTACCATACCGTGTTGGGATTCCAGCAATGCGGGCAGCAAGGGAATTAGGACTTCCATTTGTTTACGAAATGCGAGGAATGTGGGAGGAGTCTGCAGTAGCAAGTGGCCGCTGGAAAGCCGGAGGATTAGCGCATCGTAGGTTTCGCAGATTGGAAACAAAGGTGCTAAAATCCGCTGATTCTGTTATCTGCATCAGTGAAACACTGCGCAAAGAAGCTCTTTCTCGAGGAGTTGCCTCAGAAAAAATCACAGTTGTGCCTAATGCAGTTGATCCCAAGAGCGGTGGAGAAGATTCCGAATTGCTCAAAGAAATGAAAGAAAAACTCGAAGGCAAACTTGTTGTTGGATACATTGGAAGTTTGAGAGAACTAGAAGGGGTTGACCTTACTGCAGAAGCGGTATCTATCCTCAAAAGTCAAGGAGTTGATGTGGAATTCTTTGTCTTGTCATCCGAGTCTGGTCAAACCGAATTACGAGAATATTGTCAATCGCTTGGTATTGCTGACCAATCCCACATAGTTGGTCCAGTCCCCCATGAGCAAGTTGCTCCATTTTACGAATTGATCGATGTCTTTGTTGTTAGCCGTCCTGATACTCGGGTGACAAGATTAGTAACTCCGCTCAAACCATTTGAAGCGATGCGGAGTGGACGGGCAGTCGTGATGTCGGATCTGCCAGCACTAGCAGAAATAATCGAGGATGGAGTGACTGGCCGTTTATATTCAAGAGATGACGTGAATGATCTATCCAGTACCATCAAACAATTATTACAGGATGAAGTAGAAAGAAATAATTTAGGAAAGAATGCAAGAGATTGGATTATTGAGAATCGAATATGGACTCAAGTGGTAAAAAACGTCCCTGAATTCTATCAGAGAAATACAGATTAATCAAGCAATGAAAGAGAGATTATTTTGGCTGCTGGAGCACCAGCGTTTGGAAGATATGGTTCTGGCTGCATAAGCCGTTCTATTGCAATTTCAAAGGTTGAGGAATATGTGGATAAAATATCCTCATCCGTCACTTTTGACCATGTTCGTTTGAGTGTTTCGAGAACTGTTTTCGCTACGTCTTCTCCATTGCCAAAATCATGCTTGACCATATTCAAAAAAGTTGTTGGTGGGCCATTCTTCATATCATTAATCACCCCATAGACCTCGAACTCCTCAGTATCTGGCAAGATTAACTGCCCTCCAAGAAGTTCTAATCTTGATTGAATATAATCCCTGGAAAGATTTGATTTTTCATTTTCGAATTCCTCTGCCGCTAACTCTGGGTTAAGTAAAATGAGAATGTCATGAAGAATTGTTGGCTCTCCCGATTTAACTTCAGAGAAAGGATTGATATCAGAATTTGATAGTGCGAATAGATTTTTTTGAATAAACGGCCTTATTGCAATTGAAGAACGATCCAAAAATCGACCGTTTTGTATTGGAGATTTGTAGGATAAGTGATGCCATTTCAGAGGATGACTTTGCTTCTTTGAGATTCCAGATGAAGCGATTGCATCGAAAACAACTCCTTTGATCTTCTTCTTCTTCGCTCTGCTTTTTCTGAATTTTTTAAAATTTCTAAATGGGTGTCTAATGGAAACGAATCTTGGATCAACATATGGAAAATTTGAATAATTTTTGGAATTAAATGTTCCTTTAATTGTCTCTGCACCATGTCCGCCGAGTTCGATTATTTTGGGGACAGGCCAGTATGAATTATGGAGATACATCATATCGAAAAGGCCCATTGAAGATAATGTCCATAGAGCAAATTTATCTTCAATTTTTTCAAGTTTGAGTTGGTGGTTTTTCTTGAAAAGTTTTAATTTTTCACTGTCGTTAAATTCAAACCCATACTTGTTGGACAAGTGGGATACTACGTCATAATCCCCTTTCCGCGAAGGGGTTGTATTTGTCTTTATTACGACCTTCTCAAGTAACTCTGGTCTTTGTAAAATTGCAGCTAATATGATTCTCGAATCGAGCCCACCAGATAATCCGAATTGTATGAAAACATCTTCTAATTGAATCAATGATACTGTGGATTGAGCGATTTTTTTTGCTGCATCTCGGATTGCTTTGGTATAATCTTCAAAATCCATTTGAAACATTTCATTTAGATTCTTTGATTTCACAATGTTTTTTTGCATCTCAGTAGAGTCTTTTTCAGAAATACTTCCATCTAATGAGAATTCAATACTCTTGCCTGGGGAAAGGAGTTCTACTCCTTCGATTTGGGTTTGATTACTCATTGGCGCGCAGGCTAAACCGTGGGTCCATGCTCTTGTATCGATTATTTTTTTGTTCATTGTACAGGGTATTCCTAAGCCCTTGCGTAATTCGCTAATTATGAATAATGAATCTGAACAAACGAATAGATCCTCGTTTGTAAAGTGAATTACGGGGAAATAAGAAAAGATGTCATTTGAAACTGTGAGCGCATCACTTTCAATCTTAGCTGAGACATAGGCACCTTCGAAATCAATGGGGCCATGAATTCCTTGTTTGCTTTCCAACCACTCTTTGAATCCTTTTTCACCCATGATGATAGATCGAGAATCATAATCTTGAAACCATCCCTTGAAAAAGTGAATTGCTTCGTCAATCTCAAAGATTGATTTTGTTCGAGAAACAGTTAGAACTGATGTATTATTTTTTGTGTCGAGTACAGTGATTTCTGAATTGTTCGGAGGTTCATGTGTAATGAGTTCATGTATCTGACGGATCGATTTATTTGACCCATAGGCAAACAAATAATTTGACAAAACGAATCAATCCTCTAATCCTCACCTGAGCCAATCAAGGCCTTCCCACTGCATGAATTTGCCAGCCCTCATTTTCTAACTTGGCCAGATCTAATACTCGCCTTCCATCGTACAAAATTGGGTTGTTCATCCGCTTGGCAAGACCAATCCAATCAATCTCTAAACAAGCCTGATGAGCCGTTACTAGGACGGCTAAATCATATCCTTGTGCTGAATTTATATCTTCAACAACTTCAATTCCTGCTGGAAAATCTTCTGGACGGAGATGGGGATCAAACGCTGATATTGCGATGTTCTTTGCTTGGAGAGCCTCTGCAAGTGGTTCCGCAGGGGTCTCTCTAGGATCGCCTACTTCTGCCTTATACGACCATCCTAGAAGAAGAATTTTTCCTTCTCCAGAAGGGACGCCAGCTTTGTAGAGTATATCATTCAAAACTCCTGCAACATGCAGTGGCATGGTTCGGTTTACAGCACGGGCTGCCGTGATTAGTTCTGCTGGTACGCCCACGTCTGCAGCCCTTTGCATCATGTAATACGGGTCAACCGGAATGCAATGTCCGCCAACACCTACGCCTGGCGTATAACGATGGAAATTCCACTTTGTTGCAGCTGCGGAAAGAACGTCTTCTACATCAACATCGAGTTCTGGGAATATTCGTGCAAGCTCATTGACTAATGCAATATTGATGTCGCGTTGTACGTTTTCGATAACTTTAGCCGCTTCAGCAACCTCAAGCTTCCCGACATACCGCACATCTTCAGTCGTAAGCCGGCTGTATAATGCTACTAATCCAGTACCAATCTCAAGGTTTGAACAACCAATGACTCTTGCAACCTGCCTCACTCCATGAGCAGGGTCACCTGGATTGAAGCGCTCGGGACAATATGCAATCTCTACATCAACTCCAATTTCTAGGCCAATATCTTCTATTTCGGGTAACCATGTCTGAGCCGTAACTCCGGGGTAGACTGTTGATTCCAAAACTACTACTGTTCTTGATCCTCGCTCTAAGGATTCAAAGATGGTACGTCCTGCCGTTTTCACATAGGTTAAATCTGGTTTAAGATCATCAGTAACAGGTGTTGGAACTGTAACAAGTATGACATCGCAATGAGGTACTGCTTCTGAAGTAGATGTGGTTATGTGCCAACGTTCAGCATCAGAACCTGGAATGATATCATCAACATCTGGATCCCCCGTTGGGTTTTCTCCGCGTTTAACCATGCTCACTGTCCGTTCTGAAATATCAACACCCCAGACATTGAAACCAGCATCATGGAATCCAATAGCAGTTGGTAGCCCAACATACCCCAGCCCAATTATGCCAACTGTCAAATCTCCCTTTTTCGCGCGTTGCTCAAAGTCTGGAGTCCATCCCATATTTGTTGCTGGAGTCTTTTGTTTTTCAATTAGATGGAGAAAATACCGAAGAGTTGTTTTGCTTTCAGCCTAACAGCCATACCAATGAAGCATGTTTTGGTGACGGGGGGGGCGGGCTTCATTGGAACAAATGTTGCGAAGTATGCCATTAAATCAGGTATACGCGTAACAGTTATCGATTGGGCAACTCTATCTCTAGAAAAATCGATTGAATTTAATGAATTAGGTATCAATTACCTTCAATACGATATTCGTGATTTGGATAAATTAAACACTATTAATGGAGAATTTGATTCGATAATTCACCTCGCTGCCCAGGTTTCAGTACCGAAATCATTTAGCCACCAAAAAGAAACTGAAGAGATAAATATTCAAGGAACAAAAAATGTAATTTCACTTGGGAAGAAATTGGGAGTTAAACGATTTATTTTGGCTTCGTCATCGGCCGTGTACGGCGATTGTGGTGTGATGCCTCTTACAGAAAACAGCACTGGGACGCTTCTTTCACCATATGCAGAGACTAAATCCATTAATGAAATGGAGATAAAAAAGGAGTTTGAAAACGGAAATGAATTCCTCGCATTACGGTTTTTCAACGTGTACGGGCCAGGGCAAAATGCAAATTCACAATACGCTGCAGTTATTCCAAAATTTTTGCAACTGGTAAAAGAAAAGAAACCGATTACAATCTATGGCGATGGAAAGCAGAGTCGTGATTTTGTGCATGTTTCAGAAGTATCGCGTCTTTTAATTTCTCTTTCTGTCGAAAAGTGGCTCTCACCCATACAGCATGTGTTCAATATAGGAACTGGCCAAAGCCATACCATCAGTCAGCTCGTTGAAATGATTATCGATTTTAGTGATGAAAAAACAAAATTAGAAATCCAATATGGAGAAGAAAGAAGTGGCGATATACTTCATTCCGTAGCATCTATCCATTCCACAAAAGAACAATTGAATTGGGAGCCAAATATCTCTTTAGAACAGGGGCTTCGCGAATTAATGAAGAGGTTTTGAATTGAATATCACTTGGTGTACAACTCGACATTTCAACTCTGATTTCTGTTCAACGACTCAGGTCGAGGTCCTAAATCGATTGGCTGCAGAAGGCCACAACGTTCGTGCTCTTGGCCCAGATCAACCAGAATCGCAAGGGCAATGGGAACATGTAAAAATTAAACAATCCAACATCAAAGGAAGAAAAGGGAGTTCATTAGCAAATAATATTGTCAAATTTCTAAAACAAAATCTTGACGGTTGTAATCTCTTATTTGTTGATTGGCCACTCGTAGGGAAAGTTGGGGCTTTTGCAGACAAGAAGAATATCCCGTGGGTATGCATTGACAGATCCCCTCCAGCTGATTCTGGACTATTTGCGGCACTCCAATCCAAGGTTTGGAGAAAGGCTTGGAAATATGTTTCAATATCTACAGAACTAAAATCGTGTCTCGGAGGTACAGTTGTGAGTAAAACACATTCTGAAATAATCTCAGAAAAGTTCGGTGTTAAACCTGAGATGTTATGTGTTCTGATGGCTGGAGTCAATATATCGCAATTTAATCCTAAGCCGGATAAAAAACGACTCTCTGGATTGAATCTTGTCTATCATGGTCGCATTGATCGAAATAGAGGGATAATGAATTTACCCTTAATCTTAGAAAGGTTATTGGAAAATGAAATTGATGCTAAATTACACTTCATAGGTGATGGAGACGTATACCACTTATTGGAGAATATATCAAGATCTCAACCAAATCTCATTCTCCATGGAAAATTGGAACATGAGAAAATACCTGAAAAAATCAGCGGATATCAAGTTGGTTTACTACCTATGCCTCCGATTCCTGTTTGGTCCATTGCAAGCCCTCTAAAACGAAGTGAATACCTTGCATCTGGATTGGTTGTTTTAGGTGTTGAACATTCTGGACATCATTTACCAATTGACCACTCAAATAAAGAATGGTACACCTTAATCAAACAACAGGATTTCGTTTCTGAATCGGTTGCTAAGTTAATGAATTGGAACGAAAAAAACAACTTCAATGAAATGAGTTTGAAATCCAGAAAATATGCCGAGGAAAATTTGGATTGGAGCATTACGATTAACGCACTAACCGAATGGCTTCATCAAAGATTAGAATAAATCCGAATTAAATTAGAAGATATTTCTTTGGCCCTGTGGTTATCAACAACATCTGCGTTAAATTCGTGTGATGAGGTTTTCATCAAAAGGATTTGATCGGTCCAGTCACTAATTTCATCCATTGAACATTTTTCGACCACATCAGGAAGTGAATGAATAGAATCTGAAGCAAGAACTGGTGTTCCGCAAGCGAGTGCTTCCAGAGCAACCATAGGCTGGCCTTCCCATTTCGATGGTAGAATCAATAATGAGGATTGTTGGAGAAGTTCGACTTTCTTTTCTTGCTCAAGCCATCCATGAGCAACAACATTTTCCAAATCTTCTGGACTTTCTTCAACTCCAGTACAATGGAGAACAATGTCAGATCCGTTTTGTTGTAATTTCCTCATGATATCAAATGCGAATTCGTGTCCTTTCACGGAGTCATTTCTTCCGAGAAGCAGAATTTGGTTTGGTACGCGTTCAATCGTATCGGAAATACAGTGAATAGGATCGATGGGGTTGAGAGAAACTTTACATCTTCCAAGAAGGGGTGTAAGGAGTTCATTCCAACGATCTGAGAGGCAGATGATTGTTGCATTACACTTCTCGAGCCTTGCTCTCAGCTTCTTAGCACGGTTACCTTTTCCGAGCCATTGGATGATGTTTCCACTATGGATGTGGAAGACGATCTTTCCGCCTAGAGAAAAAGCAAATTCTGCTAGACGAAGTTTTCGATGGAAGGAATAATCTGATGCGGAATGGAGATGGACTACGACGTCATTTTTGGATTCAAGGAGTTCTCTGAGTTCTGTTTTTGCAGAATTATACGCCTTTAATTTCGAATAAAGTGAACCATCTGAATGGCTTTCTATCTGTCGAACATCCCAACCTTCAGGGGGATGATCTGTAAGGGTCTTAATGACCGACTGAATACCTCCTGGACTGGAGATTGGCCCTACATGAACCACTGTCGGCATATACCGAGTGAAGTGTTGTCCACTCATGACCTCTTTGCAATAATTCGCACATATATCAAAAAAAACAACGGAGAAGTGAAGAATGAATGATGATTCAAGAGACACATGCTGTTCTCTCCAGCCATCGTCGAGATCGGTTTCGGAACACTAGCGGTTTTACCATATCTCAAACATGGGCTTGACCTTTTCATGTAT
>Ga0208277_1001099_pt1 | contig 15899 bp, 12 predicted proteins | sample ETNtaG_5_FD_185782 | JGI IMG/M metagenome (GOLD analysis project Ga0208277, IMG submission 185782) | Marine microbial and viral communities from oxygen minimum zone, Eastern Pacific Ocean - ETNP201406SV205 (SPAdes) (version 2) | ecosystem: Environmental > Aquatic > Marine > Oceanic ...
GATGTCGATATACTCAACCTGTCCGACCGCAATGTAGTCGCTGACTTGGTCGCTGTAACCGTAATTCCTCAAACTAAAGGAAAGTGAATTGATGCCTCCCTCGGCAAGGAAGGCTTGCATCAGTAGCATTTCTGGTTTGCAATTTCCATTAGAGGGCATTCCGTGGGTCAGGATAACTACCGGTGCTTCCGGATCAACTTCGACATACCATCCCCTGAGGGTAATCGACTGGTCGTCTCCTCTGGGCGGGAAGCTTGCATTTTCATAGGATTCCATTTGGTACGGGCTAGCATCGAAGTTTTGCCTAATGGCTACTCTCTCTTCTGCGACCTCTCCGGTTCCAAAAGACTCCCAATCATCGAAAGACGTCCAGGAATCTGGGTGATTGTCCTCCCAAACGTAACACCCTGGCTTTGCGGCTATTGCTTGTGATGCGATAACATATCCTAGACCGAGATAGAGTGTAGGAAGGAAAAGCATCAGAGCGACTGCAATTTGTAATGGACGGCTCTTTGGGTCGATTTTCATGGCTCGCGGGTACGGTATCGGAATTTGATTTATTCCGATGCTATCCAAGCCTGAAATGAGCATAGGCGCAGAGATGCGCTGTAATCGCTCTTGATTTTGAGAGAGGGTTGCGGTTTGGCCGGCATCAAATCTGGAAGGATTTCGTGTATGGTTTGATTTGCCTGCTCAATTTCTGATTCCTCTACAATTACTCTGCCTCTAATCATTGAAGGAGATGTTCGGTCCAGTAGCGGAATAATCGCAGGCAGGAATTCTATCGTACGATGAGGTAAGTTGACTAATACTAAATCCCATTTACCGGCAATCTCCGAATCATTGCCTAAGGTTAGTGCATTGGCCATTCCGACTAGTCTATTTTCGTGAATGCGCTGAAGTTCGATTGCGCCTTCTGGATATGTTCTCCTATCCCACTTCGAGAGGTTTGACATGAGTAATTTAACCGCATCTGGGTTGAGGTCGGTGGCGAGCACATCGGAGACTAAATCGGCCTCGGCGAGTAAGGTTGCGAGAGCGGGGCCGACTCCACAAAATGGGTCTGCAACTCTCAAGGGGCGACCTATTTCATCTCGTAATTCCTTGGCTAGAGCGAGAGTCTCGAGCCTTTCTGTTTGTAATTTGGTAGAGAAGTATGCTTTCGTAGGATCGCATCGAATAATGCGTCCACTTTCCTTCACTGCAACCTCTGTGGTAAGGAGTTCTGGGGGAGCAAATTCTAGGCTGGGGCCGGCTAGAACTCTGTCCGCTAACCTAGCACCTATGGGCTTCAGTTGCCTGATTCTGAATTCGCCTTCTACTCCATAATCAGCTAATAGTAAGCGAATGTGAGGGTGTGCTCCGAGTTTTGCTCTTGCAATAGAATCCGTAAATTGAGCGACTTTTTCGTCTATTCTGACAATCATCATATCGCCTACAAACTCGTGATTTGATGGCCAAGATTCGCCCTTTTCTTGTATTATCTGTTGGCTTACTTCCGAAGCGAGAAGAGAAAGCCAATCTGTCTCTATTTTTTCATCGGGCACGCCTTCATGCATCTCAATTGGATATTCTAAGGCTGCTGGTAGTTCTAGTGGGGCGCCGGTATCCAAGGGGATTAGGCGAAAGTGCCCGTCTTCGCTAGAGAACACTCGGTGGTTCAGAGAACTCCATCCTCGAGCCCGAACGTGGCCTAAAACAGCCTCGACCTCGCGATTTGGAACGACCAAGTGGCGCATCATGTTGATGACGGGCAGGCACACCCCCCGCTTCACCATGACGGACGGCGGGCTCCCTCCAGGTCTCTGGCTAATCGGCCTTGGCCCCGGCGACCTTGGGTTGATGACGGCCGATGCCATAGAGCATGCTAGAGCTTGTGATTTCCGATTTCTAGAAGGGTATACTGCAACCTTACCTGGTGACCAAGAAGATCAGCTAGAGGGTTTGGTCGGGGAATGGAAAAAGGCAATGCGTCCCATGGTCGAAGACCCTGTCGAGATTTTATCCCTAGCGAATGAGAATTCGGTTGCTTTGTTAGTTGTCGGTGACCCTATGCAAGCGACGACCCATGTCGATTTAGAATCACATTGTGCCGAGCAAGGCATCGATTTCTCTGTAATCCCGGGTCTGTCTGCGACTTCTCTGGCAGTTTCATTATCCGGTCTGCAATCATATCGATTTGGGCGACAGGTAACACTTCCTTTCGCTTATGGTGAATACCTTCCTACCTCTCCTTTGGAGATGATTGATTCAAATTACACAAACAATCTGCATACCTTGGTTTTGCTAGATTTGGACCCGACAGGGATGGGTGTTGAAACCCCCCAACCTATGCAACCGAAACAAGCGGTTGAAACCCTACAAGCGATGTTTGAGAAACTCGTTCAACACGAGGGGGGAGTGAGGGAGAGTATGACTACTGCAATTACAAATTGGGATGCGGTTCTGCTCAGTGATCTCGGAACTTCTGACCAGAGAGTAGTGTCTGGGGATTTAGAAGATATTGCGAAATTAACAAGTGGGCGAATACATTGCTTGATTTTACCTGCTGAATTTACTGGTTTGGAACGAGAGGCCTACGAGCGCAGACGACGCCAAGCATGAAGCGGAGAACATGGAGGGAGCAATATGGCACGACCACCTGCCGAGGTGAGTTTTCCCGGCGATAAAAATCGCAAGAGGAAGGTTCGTGTTCGCGGAATAAAAAAGGCCTCTAAGCAGATTCAGCAGAGAATTGACAGAAATCTCGAGACTTTGTTGGATAATCCGGAGGTTTTTGTTCCTGACATTGAATGTGAGTTAGGCAAGCCTCGGAGAGATATGTTGGCGGCTACTTTGAGAGATGTCGATACAATTTCCAAGAAGCGACATGACCGCCGGTGGTTAGGCAAGAGAATGGGGAAGAGAAGAGGCGATGTCGTAGGGAGAGCCTTGGCGGGTAGTTTACTCGCCGCAGGGGAAGCTGATACTTCGACGGTTTCTGTATACAATAGCCCCATCTATGGGGCGTCGAGTTTTATTCGAAGAGGAAATGGGAAACAATCCCACATGGTTGGGATTCAGAATTTTACTAACCCACGTCTCAGGTTATTGGTTTGGGATGATCATGCCAAGGCTGGCTGGTGGTTCTTCTCCTGGGACGGTGGGTTTGTCTGTTCGGGGCAGGAGCCGCGCGCTCCTGCTGAATGGATAGAAGATAGCTTGAGAAAATCGAGCATAGATTTGAGTGGAGAAGATGTAAGATTTTCGAAGGGTTTGGAGTTGGGTGTAGTCGAGAATGATGAGTTCACAGATTCCGGTTGGTTGAAACTAGAATTTGACGGAATTAAGGCCGGGATAACCGGTGCAGCATTGGCAAAGACTGGTGAAAATCCATTCGTCCCCTCAATTGCCCTTGGCATGATGCCGCCAAAGATGTCTGCAGTGGCTGAGGCGGATTGGATGTGGAGGCCGGCAGGATGGCCTAGTGATCGGGAATTGCCTACTCAAGCGAGAGAGAGTCTCGATGAAGTTCTACTCGCTTGGATGAATCTAGCACTAGTTGATGATAAACTCGCACGCTCTTGTAGAAATGCCATATTGGGTTCAATCGAAGAGGGTTACATCACCGGCAATCATTGGTTTGATATTGATTCGCGCGCGGATTTCCTCTCCCATATGCAAGGCACCGAAGATGAAAAACAAGCAATTGGGATTGTTTTGGATGGTTTGGAAGGAGGTGTTTTAGTTCGCTCAGATGGAGTTGTCTTGGAAGCAGAAAATGATGTTATTCGATTTGAGGATAGTTCTTGCCACCCTGTATTGGTTGCTCTTTGGGAGGACAACGGAATGGCCATACTGCAATCTATGTTTGGCCTCGTAGGGGAAGAGGCTGAGGCTATTCACGATAAACAGTCCAAAAGGAAGCAAGGATTCGGTGCATTCCTCAGAGAAATCAATGAATCGGTTTCTTCGGCAAGAAAACTTGAGCGTTTGCCTTGGGAAGCAGGAGTATTGCCTTCACCTCTTGACTTTGCAGAATCCCTGATTAGGAAGGGAGCTGAGGACGGTGTCGCTTCAACGGTTGCGATGTGTCGAAAGGCAAAGGGGCTGGATGCGGCAATGGGATGGGCCTGGCTTGTTGTTCACGACCGAACCGAGTCAGATGCTTGGAGATTCGATGAAGCAAGTCGAGACAAAGGAGGAGACTGGGTTCCAGCAATGACGGCTCTTTGGGATGCGGCTGATTCCTTACTAAACAAAGACGATCTAGATGCAAAAGAAGACTACGTCAATTCTATGAATTGGTTAGCAGAAGTATCTGGCGCTCAGTGGTCTGCTTAATGTGGAAGGGCCACCCAGATTGCAACTAAGATTAGTGAAGTTCCTAGTACGCCGTTCAAAATTCTAGCCTTTTCAGGAGACGAGAAAATTTTGCTGAGGCCCATACCAAATGCCGCCCAAGTAAGTACCGCAGGATAGCCTATGGATGCATTAATTGCAACGAGTAGGATTTTTCCGGAAATTCCGCTACCGAATAACATACCCCAACCGGTCATCAAAACGAGGAAATGAATCCATGCCTTGCCATTGACGACTTGAAGAACTAAACCGGTACGAAAACCGATACGTTCTGTTTCTTGGGATTCTTTTTGAGTCGGATCAGATATGGCGACTTTCCAGCCTAGGTAAGCGATATAGGCGGCCCCGACCCAAGTAAGGGCTTGAAACATGTCTTGATTTTCTTCGATGAATACGGTGCCAACACCCACAGCAACCCCTAGACTAGACCAGCCGACCAACATTCCAAGTGTCATTGGAATGGATGCACGGAACCCATGTTGAGAACCGTGAGCCGCACAAAGTAGGTTATTGGGCCCAGGACTAAAGCACATTGGTACAGTGAATACTAGCAGAGCAACGAAATCTGCTTCGTTCAAGGCCACACCTCAAGCCAGTGTTGCTAGGTGTTGTTCTGTTTCCGCCAGTGCAGATGAGATGTCGTTCCAGAGGTCTTCTACATCTTCAATTCCGACGCTCATCCTCACGAATCCTGGAACTATTCCCGCATCATTTCTAACGTCTTCAGGGACGAACATATGACTAGAATTGAATGGGCATTCTACCAGGCTCTCAACGCCTCCTAGACTGGTTGCTTCGAAAATTATCTCCAAGCTTCTCATGAATTTCAAAGCGGCTTCATCCCCGCCTTTTACGACAAAGGAAATCATGCCAGTTCCCTTTGGAACGGTTCGTTGAGCTACTTCGTAATCTGGGCTACTTGAAAGGCTAGGATGATTGACATGTTCTATCATATCATGCGCATCGAGTCGACTGGCTAGTTCTGCAGAGTTTGATGTGTGAATGGGCATTCTTGCATGAAGGGTTCTCATTCCTCTTTCAAGCAAATAGCACATGTGCGGGTCTGCGGCTCCGCCGAAGTGGACTTTTCGAGGGAATATCTCTGCCATGAGATCCTTTCGGCCTACTACTATTCCAGCAATTAAATCTGAATGGCCTCCGAGATATTTGGTTCCTGAATGAATAACCAAATCGAAGCCGTAATCGATTGGGTTGCAGGCCCATGGTGTTGCGAATGTGTTGTCTACTATGCATATCAAATCGTGCTTCTTTGCCAAGGAAGCCATCGCTTCTAAGTCACAGACTTTGATTACTGGATTAGTAATAGTTTCAACATAGAGAATCTTAGTGTTCTCTTGAATTGCAGCCTCATAAGATGCAGGATCTCTCATATCTGCCATTGTGACTTCAATTCCAAATCTAGGCAAATCCTCTGTCATCAAACCATAAGACCCTCCGTAACAGTCTGCGCTTGCTACCATGTGGTCTCCGCTAGACAGGAGAGCCATCAGAGTCGTCGATATTGCAGACATGCCGCTTGCAAAGGTCTCTCCGTCCTCAGCGCCTTCTAGTTGTGCTACTTTCATTGCAACTCCTTCCGAGTTGATGCTAGAAAGTCGGGAGTAAAGTGCAGTGTGCTGAGCTCCTGCGGCCCATCCTGCATAGCGCTCGTCTGTCAGTTGATATGTGGCTGTATTGAAAATCGGTGTGACTGCTGCTCCCTCGATATTTTGTGTGCCGGACCATACTGCTCGGGTTGCGAACTCCTTGTCGGAGTGTTTCTCGTTCATGGCCCTCGGACATAGGAGGGGCAAATCAATTGAACCCTAAGGGTTCAAAGAAAAATATTGGGCTACTTTTCATTTGCCCATTCAGCGAAATCTGAGGAGGTTTCTGCCTTGAACCAAATCACCATGGGTAAATCGTACGGGTGTTTTGAGTGAATCTCATCTATGAGGGATTGCTTGCTAGCTTCGCTTGTTTTGCATTGAATGCGCCATTCTGGGTCGCTCTGAATGGCGTCCTCCCAACGATAAGTAGAGCTTATTTTCGAGTGGTGAGCACATGCCATAAGTCCCGCGTCTACTAAGTCGAAGCACCATTCACCTACCATCGCCTCAGACCAATCCCCTGGAAGGGTGGTTTGAACTACCCATACGGTGGTTTCCATGTGTTCCCGCAATAGGTCGAGGCAATCAATTAGATGGTGAAGTTTGAATGCCTGACGACGTTAGGCGCTACTAAGGGGACTGTATGCTGGACTACAAACAGCCTATCGAGACGGGGGCTATCCCTGAAGATGGAGCCAATTTCGATGTCATCGTAGTAGGCGGAGGGCCCGGTGGTTCGGCTGCTGCTGCCTACAATGCGATGAACGGTTGTAAGGTACTTCTAATCGAAAAAGGCACTTGGCCGAGAGACAAACCTTGTGGCGATGCTGTTGGTGGTAAATCTCTCTCTCATGCCAAAGAATTAGGCGTACTTGAATTGATAGATGAAGCGCCGCACTACGTGGTGGACTCGATCGTTTTTGGAAGTGCAAACGGTTCTGAAGTTCGAGTGATGTTACCAAAAGAGGCTTACGAAAAGCAGGGTTTGCAATCTGGTTATGCGTTACCTAGAGAGGAATTTGACTATCTCATGTTCCATAAGTGTCAAGAGATTGTCAGGGAGAATGGTGGTTCCGTAATTCAAGGCTTCACGGTAACGGAGATTACTGTTGAAGGAAAGGGAGAGGAGGTATCTGTAACAGGAGTGAAGGGGAATTTTGGAAGAAACTCCCCTGAGGAATTAGAATTCAACTCGGCCCTTACCATTGGAGCAGGAGGTTACAATTGTCCTGTGTCTCGAACAATAACTCTCGATGTTTTTGATGAGCCTCATCGAGATGATGATCATTTTTGTGGCGGCTATCGTGAATATTGGGATAATGTGGAAGGGCTCGAGGGGAACGAAGGGCAAATTGAAATCCACTTTGTCGATGAAGTAATACCTGGATATTTTTGGTTATTCCCTGTTGGTGAAGGAGTAGTCAATGTAGGAATTGGTATGCTAATCTCTGAGGAAAGAGAAGCAAAGAAGAAAGGAGGGTGGAGAGGGTTAAAGAAAACCCAAGAATGGTTGATTCGCGAGCACCCGCGGTTCAAAGAAAGATTTGCTAATTCAAAAATGGTCCCCGGTTCTGGTAAAGGCTGGCAGCTGCCATTTGGCTCCCCTAGGAAAAAACCGCCTTCATATCAACCAAGGAGGGGGGCTATGGCGGGTGCAATGACTGTTGGAGATGCCGCCAGCCTAGTTGATCCGTTCAGTGGAGAAGGTATTGGAAATGCCCTGCTTTCTGCCAAATTAACCAGCAAATATTTCGATAAGGATTTGCATTCAAGCGGATTTACCTCGGAAGCCGCAGAAGCATACATGGATGAATTATGGGCAATATTAGGTAAAGAGTTGACAAACTCAAAAACTCTTCAGAAAATGATGAAATGGAAGAGACTTACAAATTGGTTCATAAAAAAGGCGAATCGTAAGAAAGAAATTGGTACGATAATGTCGGAAATGATCGCCAGTAAAGAGGCTCAAACGGAACTTTGGAATCCTTGGTTCCTGTTCAAGACTATCATCCTCCCCTGATGTGATATCGTGACTCTAGACAAAACTCTAGCAGGAATCAAAGCGGTATTCCTGGATTTGGACGGGACAATCTATCTCGGAGATAATTTGATTGAGGGTTCGTTAGAATTTCTCTCACGGCTTGATGAGGCCGGAATCAAGAGGTATTTTTTGTCAAATAATTCAAGCCGTTCTGTGAAGCAATACGTCACAAAATTACACGGAATGGATATTCCTGCAACAGAAGATGATGTGCTATTATCAACTCACGATTTACTCTCCTGGTTGACTAATGAAGGAGTAAACCAAACCTACCTTGTTGGAACAGAAGGTATGCGAGAAATGTTGGAAGATGTGGGAATAGAAACTAGGTCAACCGAACCGCAGTACGTCGTTCTTGGATATGATACTGAAATTACTTACGATAAATTAAGCACAGCTAGTATCCTAATGCATCGTGGAGTGCCTATGGTCGTTAGTCACCCCGATATGGTTTGCCCATCACCTGAAGGAGGATTGCCAGATACTGGAGCATACATGGCATTGTTTGAAGCAACGACTGGAAAGAAGCCTTGCCATATTGCTGGTAAACCAAATGCCGGAATGATTCTTCACAAAGTGGAGGAACTTGGCCTCTCACCTGAAGAGTGTGCAATGGTAGGGGATCGATTGTACACAGATATGGAAATGGCCGATAGAGCCGGAGTTCATGGAGTACTGGTTCTCTCTGGTGAAGCCACTCGTGAGGACTTGGGGGTTGCACCTCAGAATCCTAGTTTAGTAGTCGGTTCTGTTGCAGAACTTTGCTTACGGACTTGTTAGTTTAATCCGCAATCTCAAAAGGGTGAAAAATGATGCTATTGAGTATCGTTGAGGCGTGAGTTTCAATAGAGTAAGTTGCAGAACTACATAGCGTGGAGAGGGATTGGAGCGTCCAGGACGGTTCGGACTGCGATTTGAATGCGCTTCCACTTGTTAGAACATGGCCTAGTTTAGCACCTCATGCTGAGGCTGTCGAACGTCTAGTTCTCATGGGGGCGATAGAAGATGATGAGTTGCGTGATGTGCTCTTACGCGCACCGCGTGGAGTGCACGCGCTACCATTGCCAATAGGATATGATGGCGATAACATCGAAGGGAGTGCTTTACGCATGCCTTGGTGGTCTGATGTAGATGCGCCTAACTCACTACTTCCTGGAATTTATGAAACTGCTCAAGTTATTCAGATGCTAGAGATTGAGCGCGGCGACTCAGTGATGTTAGTTGCTCCGCGCGGAAATTGGTGGACCGAGATTTTAATGCAATTGGGAGTGTCAAGATTGAGAGTCGTAGAAGTTGATCATAGTCGACGAGCAGAATTGCAACGACGGTGGTCTGACTTACGTCTTGATATCGTCGCCGATGCCTGTGGTTGTCAGATTGAATGGTGTGGTGCTGAAGACTTCTACAAAGAAACTCCAGAAGAGGGGTGGGGTAAGATATTGGTCACAGGAGGATTACCGAGAGTTCCTGTTGGCTTATTGATGCGACTTTCTTCCGATGGTGTTGCTGTAGCGGCTATCGGAGAGAGCACGGGTACTGTTTTACAGACAATAACACGGCAGGCCGAAGGAGAATTTCAAGCTCAATGGCTGGCTATATGGAATGTAGATATGATTCAAGATGAGGTCGCTCAGCATCTTTGCGATTTGGCGCCATTAATCGAAATGTCGGCTCAAGAGGAGCCGCGGACCACTTCAACCAAGGCTGCTTGGATGCATGCCAATGATGAGCCTACAAGAGATAGATTGGGGCCTGCGGCCTTGTTGGACATGATCGAAGAGGTCTGGCGTGAGGTTGAGGCGACCACCGAAAGTGAAGGAATTGCAGTAGATCTACGCGAAGTTCTGGCTCAAGATTTGTTTAGAATGGGTAATGTATTGCAAAGGTTAGGCATTCTTCGCGTAGCCGCAGAACACCATGGTAGCTCGTTCCAACTAAGCCCTTCTCCAGAGGCCGCGTGTTACCTTGGAATGACTTTCTCTGAAGATGAAGAAGATGGTTTGGCTTGGCAGCGTCTAGCGATTGAGACTAACCCGAATTATGGGGGGTCCTGGAATGAAATTGGAGAGGCTTTGCTACAAAGAGGGCAGGCCGAGATGGCAATCAAATGGTTCAGAGGGGCAATTAATTCGGTCAATTATTGTGAAAGGGGCGCGGCTTGGGCAAATCTGGCCCGAGCGCATCTGGAAATGGGGCGGACTACCTCGGCATTATTCGCGGCTCAAGAGGCGGCCACTTTGATGCCTGATGAAGATGAATTGGATGAATTGCTCGAGCAATTAACTGATGGTTTGGCCTGAGTTAGTATTGAAGACAGGGTGCTTATCCCGATTCAATGGTAACTGTAGTCACCGGCGCTTCTGGATATATCGGTAGCCACGTGGTGGCCAATTTACTCGCTCGAGGAGAGGAGGTCAGAGCTACTGTTCGGGACTTGTCTGACCCAGAACGGATTGTCCACCTTCAGAATCTTCCGATTGCAGACGGGGGGAGTTTGGAATTGGTTGAGATGGACTTATTCGAGATAAATTCCGTCAATTCTGCAATTGCAGGATGTAGTGACTTAATCCACACTGCAGCAACGGTGGTAGTTCGGTCTCGTGAACCTCAGATAAAAATCGTCGACCCAAGTGTTATTGGTACTCAAAATGTAATTTCGGCCGTTGAAAAATCAGGGACAATTAAGCGAATAGTGCACACCTCATCTACCGCAGCAATCCGGCCCATGGATTGGAAAGACGGGTCTGTACTAACCACTGAAACTTGGGCTGATGACGCTACGCTTGAAGGAAATCCCTACGGCCTAGCAAAGGTTAGCGCTGAGCGCTTGATTCGTGATTGGCATTCCTCTATGGATGAAGCAAGTCGGCCTCGGTTGGTTACTATCCATCCCTGTATGGTGTTTGGTCCGCCCATGTCTCCACGTCACCTTCGAGGTTCCCTTGCAATTCTAATGGCGATTGTTCGGAGGGAAATACCTCTTAATCTCCCAATGCAAATCAACATCGTTGATGTTAGGGATGTTGCAGAAGCTCATGTGAGGGCTTTGACCGAAGGAGAAGACATGGGGCGTTACCTAACCGTTTCCGGAGATATGATGATGAATGATATTGCAAAATCCCTCAAAGTCGCTCATCCAGAACGAAAGTGGGCTACTTGGGAGGCCCCTTACTGGTTAGCGATCATCGCCTCATTTTTCCATCCAAAAATCGATGTGGCGTGGGCTAGGAGGCATCTTCGAAAGAAACTCTACTGGGATGCGAGTCCGGCAGAGAAAGATTTGCGAATGGAATGGCGGGAACCTCTAGATTCCATTCTAGATACAACGCCCCCAATTCTTGAAAATGAATGGTTCTGACGGGTAGATATGCGAAGCGTTTCCGTCGTGCTAGCACTATTGCTCATGGCTCCTGTATTGAGTGGATGCTTCGGTGGCGAGAAGCAGGCCGAAGAGGTTGCCGGAACCGCTTTCGATTTCGAGCAGGGAGAGATACCAAGAACTACTTGGTATCATTATCCTGGAACTGTTTCTTCACCAATGGCCGTTGATGCAACTGACCCTGATGCTGTTTTAGCAGCCAACATAACCTCAAATTTGACTGGGATGAGCTTGCCGTTCTTCGCGGAAGCGACATATTACGGAACTGGATACGATACTTTTGAGCCAACAATTGGAATAACGTCCTCGGGGGCTATATTCTTCACCAATTACAATGGATTAGGAGATGGGACCCATATAATTCGGTCAAGAGACTGGGGTCAGACTTGGGAAGATGTTGGGCCGTTCGGTATGTCTGATGATCAAGGACAAACTCCGAATTCTAATGACCCCTATTTGTATGTGGACAAATTCAACGATAAATTAGTCAAATTTGACATGCATGCTCTAACGATGATGTTTGTTGAATATTCGAATGATGATGGAGAGACTTGGAGTGCTCCTTTCCCTGTGGAAGGATACTATGCTCCACAAGATCACCAAAGTATTGCTTCAATGCCTCATAGCAACGCTATAGTTGGTGATGTCGTATACGTATATTGCATTAACACGGGTTCTCCTGCCCTTGGGGCTCAGTGCTCTAGGTCAATCGATGGAGGACATACTTGGGATGCTCAAAGAATTGGTTACCCCACGGAGAGTTTTGGAAATCAATGCTCAGGGTTGCATGGACATGTAGCAGGTGGTTCGGATGGTTCGGTCTACAGAGGTAACCCGTCTTGTGAAGGTCCAGCCGTATACGCCTCTCACGATGGAGGATATACCTGGAGTGAGCATACGATAACCACGGATGTTCCGATGCAGCAAGGCTGGCATTCTCACGAAGTTGCTGTCGCAGTAGATGAAGGGGGAAATGTCCATGCGACTTGGATTTCAATTGACCAGATGCCATGGTATGCATATTCGCGTGATCAAGGACAGACTTGGTCTGAGCCAATAATGGTGGCCGCGCCAACGGTCACGGAAACTGGTTTTCCGACAATTTTCGCCGGTGATGAAGGAAGGGTTGTCGTCGGATATATAGGAGAGGTAAATGATTGCGAATCGGTTGGAAACAATACTACCGACGGTGGTTCTTCTGAATGTGGTTGGGGTGGGTATATGGCGATAATGACTGATGCATTCGCAGAAAATCCACTTATCACCAGTGTTGTTGTCAATCCGCCAGAGGACCCTTTAGACATTACTTCGGACTGTGGGAATGTTCGTTGTGGTGGATTTGGTGATTTCATAGATGTTGAGTTTGATGACTTCGGTCGCCCGTGGATTGCTTTGGCGCACAACGCAGCGGGTACGGAGGAAGCAGTGATTGGTACTTTGATGACTGGCCCTTCGCTGTACGGAGAGGTTGTTCAATTACCTTCTTTGCCAGCCGGTGGAGTGTCCTCACTAAAGATGTGAGGAGGCGACTAACTGATGTATGCCGCCGACTCCGGCGAGTCATGCGAAGTGCTGTTGGCGCGGTCATATTGCTGATGTTGGCGCCGGTTCTTTCGGGTTGTTTCGGAGGGGATGATGCGGCTCCAGAGGAGTCAGATAGTGTGTTTGATACCCTTTGCCCGGATGGGATTGCCCGAAATGTTTGGTATCATTTTGCTAATGGCACCGACGCTGTAAATTCCTCAAGCGTCTTCAACGGAAGTGATGCTTTGGTGGGCGATAATATCCCTCTGTGCACTACAGGAAGTTACTACGGAATAGGAATGTCTACCTTTGAGCCAACGATTGGAATAACCTCCGAAGATAATCTCTACATCACAAGTTGGGGTAATGGAGATTCTGGTTCTACGGCTATTGTCCAATGCTCTAGTTTAATCGGAATGATTGGTTCTGTTGAGTATAGTTGCGTTGATGTTTACGATCCACCAACTATTCCGGTCGCAAATTCAAATGACCCTTATGTCTACGTTGATCCATGGACTGATCGAATTATGAAATTCGATATGCACGCTCTATTGGGGATGACTGTTGAATGGTCAGATAACGAAGGACAGAGTTGGAGTCCGCCGACCGTGGCTACTGGAACATCGATCCAGGACCATCAAACAATTGCTTCTTCGCCGTATCCTGCAGCACTACATCCAACGACTTGGGTCTTCTGTATCAATGGAAATTGGCAATCGCCTCTTTGCTCGTCGAGTTTTGATGGGGGTATAACTTGGACACAGCAGGTTCCGGGTTCTCCTCTAAGCTGCAATAGTGGAGGTTTGACTGGTCATATGATTGGTGCAAACGATGGGAATTTGTATCGTGGAAATCCTGGGTGTAATGGAGAAGGGTATTCGATTTATCGAACTACAGATGGAGGTTTAACTTGGACTGAGCACCCTCTTCCAACAGAGACGACTGGTACTGCCGACACTTGGAATTTTGAAGAAGCCCAGGTTCATCCTGATGAGGAAAATAATCTCCATGCAATGTGGATGGGTTTCGATAATATGCCCTACTATTCCTACTCAAGAGACGAAGGCGACACTTGGTCGGAACCTCTAATGATAGCCCCGCCAACTAGGCTAGAGGGCGCCGGTTTCCCGGCAATTGCTGCTGGTGGAGAAGGTAGGGTTGCCTTGGCTTATCTCGGTGATTCGGGTAACGATACTTGGAACGGTTATATTTCGATAATTACCGATGCTTTTTCGGATAACCCACTTATCACCACAGTTCAAGTGAATGAATTTGGAGATCCATTGGATATCTCCGCGGACTGTGGTTACAACCGATGTGGTGGCTTTGGAGATTTCATCGATATTCTAGTCGATCAACATGGAAGGCCTTGGTTCGGTCTTTCACACAATATCGTCGATGAGGGGATATTTGGTACAATCACAATCGGCCCGAGTCTCCGTGGGCCACTTGCACCACTCACTGAAATGCCAATGGGCGGACCTACTACGCTGCTTAGCAATCCTACTGGTGGGAACTCCACCGTCTAATCGTTCAGAGGATTCCCATCTCTTGTAGAAGCCGATATCCTTCCATCGCGTAATAGAGTGAGAAGCCTATCATCACCAAGCCACAAATAGCTAGCAATCTTCGATAAACTGTTGCTGATATATTTCCGCTAGCGCGATGAATAGCATAGGCGATTGCTGCTTTTGTCAGCATTAATGTCACTAGGAATGTTATCGCATAGGCTATTGGGGCTAGAACCTCTTCATCGGCTGCTGATGCCATCAACGGGCCTCCTATTAGAAACCAGAAAACATACACATTTGGGTTCAATAAATTCGTGATTACGCCTCTGAGAAATGAGCCTGTTGGAGAGGGGGCGTCTTCATCCATATTGGGCGGCTCCAAACCGAAGCATTCGTACCCCATTTGAGCGAGAAATATCGCTCCAGCCAGTGTAATCGCCAGTAACGCCGAGGGATTTGTTGCTATCCAAGCAGCAGCAAAAAGGCTGATGATTACTAATGGCCCATCCGTGAAAATAGGGGCGGCTGCAGTCCACAAACCCGCTCGAATTCCTCCGGAAAGGGTTTCACGGATCACCATTGTTAGGAGTGGGCCTGGTTTGATGCCCTCTACTATCCCTAAAGTGGCACCAGCAATTGCCAAACTTAGAATTAGATCCGTTTCCACGAAATTCACCACTATCTGCTAGCTGCAATTATTGCCAGTAGGCGTAGTATCTCGACATATAGCCAAATTAGAGTTACCATCAAGCCAAACGCAGCTCGCCATTCAAGTTCTTTTGGAGAGCCGGAAAGCACGCCTCTCTCGATGAAATCAAAATCCGCGGCGAGGCAGAAAGAGGCGATGCCTACCACGAATAAACTGAATGCAATACCCCATGGGCCCGGCTCCATTATGGGTAATGAATACCCTGCAAATGAGGCGATGATTGATACGATGTATATTACGAATATTCCAAGCACCGCCGAAGTAATTGCAATACGAGTGTTTTCGTCCCAATGAATTAATCCCATTCTGTATATTGTTAGCATTGCTCCAAGGATCGCGAACGTGATGAACGCTGCAACGATTCCGATTCCTTCCAATCCTGGAATTGACTCGTAAAACCAAGTTAACCCCCCTAAACCCATGCCTTCAAACGCAGCATAAAGGCATATGAGGACGGGATTTGTTGAACGGCTGAAAATAACAATCATTGCTGTAATAAATCCTCCAAGGAACCCTAAAATCATCAAAGGAGCAGATTCAGGCATCGAAAAGGCCGTGAACAGAGCGGTTAGAATCGTAATTGTAAGTAAAATGCCTGTTTTTTCCGCCGTTCCTTCAATAGACATGGTGGTTGATTCATCAGCTATGTCAAAACCATCCCACCAAGGTTTGTCTTGGTAACTAGATGAAGAAAATGTTTCATCACTCAATGCTGGATTTCCGGAACGCATCATATTAATCGCGAATGTTTGGTCCTTCAAAAGGTCAATGCCGGAAATTGGGC
>Ga0208277_1001103_pt1 | contig 15846 bp, 16 predicted proteins | sample ETNtaG_5_FD_185782 | JGI IMG/M metagenome (GOLD analysis project Ga0208277, IMG submission 185782) | Marine microbial and viral communities from oxygen minimum zone, Eastern Pacific Ocean - ETNP201406SV205 (SPAdes) (version 2) | ecosystem: Environmental > Aquatic > Marine > Oceanic ...
TTTTACAGAATTAATGCCTGTCCCAACAGCAGTACCACCAGCAGCTAATTCAAAACAATGGTCTAAAGATTTTTTAATACGATCTATTCCATGATCAATGGCAGAACAATATCCTGAAAACTCTTGACCTAGGCTTAATGGGGTCGCATCTTGTAAATGTGTTCTGCCAACCTTAATAATATCTTTAAATTCTTTAGATTTTATATCTAACGCTGTTTTTAAATTTAAAAGAGCAGGTATAAGATTTTTTGTTACACTCTCGACTGCAGCGATATTAATAGCCGTTGGAAAAGTATCATTCGTTGACTGACTCATATTAACATGGTCATTAGGGTGTACGGGGTCTTTACTTCCTAATCTCCCTCCATGCATTTCAATCGCTCTATTAGATATTACTTCATTTAAATTCATATTTGTTTGGGTCCCGCTACCAGTCTGCCAAACAACTAATGGAAAATGAATATCTAATTTCCCTTCAATCACCTCATCTGCTGCTTGGTGAATAAGCTTTGTTATAGAATCATCAAGTAAACCATATTTATTATTTACAGTTGCAGCAGCTTTTTTTAATATGCCATAGGCACGAATAAATTCTCTTGGAAAACGCTGACTCCCAATCTTAAAATTATTTAGCGACCTCTGAGTTTGAGCACCAAAATATTTATCACTTGGGACCTCAATTGGACCTAGACTATCTTCCTCTATTCTATAAGACATTTATTTATTTTACTGTCCAAGTATCACCAAGGTTTAACAAATCTTGTACTTTACCCACTCCTTTTTTCTTTACTGCAAAGTCTACTTGATTTACCATTTCAGAATTATAAGTAGGCTTATCTACTGAATATATAACACCTATTGGCTCTGGTAGAATTGGATGAGTAGTCCAATTTGCAATAATATGAGCTAAATCAAGATTAGTCTCATCATGGACTAATAAATCATCTAAAGTATATTTTTCCATATCAACAACAGTAGCTGTAAACCCTTCTAGTTTTATTCCTTTTTTTCCTCTAGAAAACACCATTGGCTCTCCATGTTTAAGCTCAATTACATTATCAAATTTATCTCCAGATGTATATTCTTCAAATGCATTGTCATTAAAAATATTACAATTCTGATATATTTCAATAAGCGATCCACCATCATGTTTATATGAACGCTCTAACATCTTAGATAAATGTGCCTGCCACCTATCAATAGTTCTAGCAACAAAAGTTGCCTGAGCACCTAAAGCCAGTGAAGGAGGGTTCAGTGGAATATCAAGTGAGCCAAAAGGTGTAGCTTTGGTAACTTTCCCAACTTCGGAAGTTGGAGAGTATTGACCTTTAGTTAAACCATATATCCTATTATTAAAAAGTAATATATTCAAATCCATATTCCTTCGAAGTGCATGCATGAAATGATTACCCCCAATAGATAAACCATCACCATCTCCAGTAACTACCCAAACAGATAAATCAGGGTTAGCAATTTTAACACCCGATGCAACTGCAGGAGCTCTTCCATGAATAGTATGGAACCCATAAGCATTCATATAATATGGAAACCTACTTGAGCAACCAATACCAGAAACAAAAACAAAATCTTCTTTTTTCCGACCAAAAGTTGGCATTGTTTTTTGTGTCTGTGCTAATATTGCATAGTCTCCACAGCCAGGGCACCATCGCACAGCCTGGTCTGATTCAAAATCTTTTTTTACATATGAAGGAGTTTTTACTTCTGTCATTATTCTAACCTATGAGTTCGTTAACATTTTCAATTATTCTTTTCCCACTAATTGGTCTACCAGTAACTTGATTTAAACCTTTTGCATCTACAAGATATTCAGATCTAATTAATTTAATCAGCTGCCCCATATTTATCTCTGGAACTAATACTTTTTTAAACTTTGTTATTATCTCACCTAAATCTTTTGGAAGTGGACTAATCCATCTAAGATGCACATGCGATACACTTTTCCCTTCATCAAGAAGAGTTTCTACAGCAGACCTACATGAACCATATGTTCCTCCCCAACTAATTATTAATACTTCACCATTGTTTTCCCCAAACACTTCTGTTTTTGCAATATCATTTTGAATACGATTTACTTTTTCTTGTCTAAGTTCAACCATACGATGATGATTGTCAGGGTCGTAGCTAACATGACCGGTATTTTCAGCAGTTTCAAGGCCACCAACGCGGTGCTCTAGCCCAGGCGTTCCAGGAAGCGCCCAAGGCCTTGCTAATGTTTTTTCATCTCTTTCATAAGGTAAATAATCTTCACCATTTTTTAATGATTTTTTAAATTTAACTTTGATATCATCTAAACTTTTAACAGAGGGGATCTGCCATGGCTCAGAACCATTCGCTAAATAACCATCCGTTAAAAGAACCACTGGCGTCATGTATTTAAGAGCAATCCTTGAAGCCTCATAAGCCGCATAAAAACAATCACCTGGAGTAGAAGCAGCGATAATCGGTAAAGGCGCCTCTCCATTCCTACCATAAAGAGCTTGGTTTAAATCTGATTGTTCTGTTTTTGTTGGCAGCCCAGTACTTGGTCCTCCTCTTTGAACATTTATTATCACCATAGGCAGCTCAGTCATAACTGCTAGGCCCATTGCTTCACCTTTTAGCGCAATACCTGGACCAGACGTGGCAGTAACTGCTAAACTGCCAGTAAAAGCAGCACCAATAATTGATGTTATACCAGCTATTTCGTCTTCAGCTTGAAATGTCTGAACTCCAAAATTTTTCCAAGCAGCTAAAGTTTGTAAAATGTCACTCGCAGGAGTAATAGGATACCCACCAAAAAATAATTTTAAACCAGATTTTTCAGAAGCGGCAAGCAAGCCTAATGATGTTGCGTGGTTTCCATTTATATTTCTATACTGCCCCTTAGGAAGAACAGCTTTTTCAACTTTATATCTTGTTGTAAATAATTCTGTTGTATGAGCATAATTGTAGCCTGCATTCATAGCGCGCTTATTGGCCTCAATAATAGTATCTTTACCCGCAAATTTTTTCTCTAACCATTTTTCAGTAGCTTCAAGCGGTCTATCATACATGTAATAAAGAACACCTAGAGCAAAAAAGTTTTTTGTACGGCCAACAAATTTAGCAGACATATCTAGGCCTTCACATGCAGCAGTAACCAGTTTATTCATTTCAATTGGAATGACAGTGAAATAATCATCAAGCGTGCCATCTTCAACTGGGCTACTCTCATATCCAGCAAAATTCAAATTCTTTTTTGTAAAAGAATCAGTATTTAATATGATCGTTCCTCCTGGGATTATTTCTTTTTGATGAACTTTTAAAGCCGCAGGATTCATCGCGACAAGGACATCAGGACTATCACCAGGAGTATGAATATCTTTTGAACTGAAATGAATTTGAAAAGCACTTACTCCAGCAAGTGATCCGGCAGGGGCTCTAATTTCAGCCGGAAAATCAGGCAAAGTACTGAGGTCATTACCAACAACTGCAGTTGTTTCTGTAAACCTACCTCCAGTAAGTTGCATTCCATCACCCGAATCTCCAGCAAAACGAATTACAGCATCATCAATTGTTTTAAATGTTTTTCCCATGGTCCCAATTCTTTAATTTATTTTTAATAAAATATTGTCAGATTAATGTGAAAATATAAAATATTTATAAAATCAATTAATTCAAATGACTACTATAATTTACCAAGCCTTCTATTATGTCAAAAGACAATATATAAAATTCAAAAAAAAATTGATTTATTATTTTATGAATCGAAAAAGAAGTAATTTTTAGAATGAGTAAAAAAGAAAAAATAAGGCTAACTACATTAAGCCACGGGGCTGGCTGAGCTTGTAAAATTGGTCCGTCAGACCTTACTCAGGTTCTGAGTAGTATAAAAACAAAACCTTTCAACTCTGTTATCACAGATTATTCTACTAGTGATGACGCGGCAGTAGTACGTTTGGATCATGATAAAATCTTACTTCAAACTGTAGATTTTTTTACACCTATTGTTGATGATCCTTATATGTTTGGCCAAATATCTGCAGCCAACTCACTTTCTGATATATACGCCATGGGAGGGAAACCGTTATTTGCACTAAATATCGTAGCATTTCCAATTCAAAAACTATCTCATACCATCTTATCTCAAATTATGCAAGGCGGCGCTGATAAAGCAAATGAAGCAGGTATACCCATTGTTGGTGGACATTCAATAGATGATGATGAGCCAAAATATGGGCTTGTAGTAACTGGAGAAATCTCAAATTCTTCTTTGTGGAAAAATCAAGGAGCTAAAGAAGGAGATTCCTTAGTAATTACCAAACCAATTGGAACAGGCATCATTTCAACTGCCATAAAAAAAGAAAAAGCGAACACGTCAATTATAGAAACGGCAATTAAATCAATGTCGATGTTAAATAAAAATGCATCAGAGATACTTAAAAAGTATAATCCTAATGCTGTGACAGATGTCACCGGCTTTGGATTAATTGGCCACCTAATTGAATTGGTAAAAAGTAGTAATGTCTCAGCTAATATTAATTTCTCAAAGATTCCATTTCTTCCTGGCACATTGGACCTAGCTAATGATGGAATAATTCCTGGAGGATCAAAGAGAAATTTAAATTATGCAAATGAATTTGTTTTTTTCAGCGAGACTCTTTCAAATACTCAAAAACTATTAACCTGTGACGCTCAAACTTCTGGAGGGCTATTAATCTCTCTTCCCAATGATAAAGCAAATCAGTTTGTATCTGAATATGGTACCAATGCGACAAAAATTGGTAGCATAATTAAAAAAGATAAATTTCTAATTTCAGTAGATAAATAGATTTGAAAATGTTTTTCATTATATACGATTAAATTAGTCGTATATAATCATTGTATTATTTTACAATTTTTATATATACTCCCAGTCCAATTATGTTAAAAATTACTAAAAAAGTTGAATACGCTTTAATCGCAATAAAGCACTTATCAGAAAACCCTAAAAAGTTATCTAGTGTTAGTGACATGTCTACGACATATGGTATCCCTCGTGAAATCCTTGCAAAGACAATGCAAGCTCTTGCCAAGGAAAATATTGTTGAATCAGTCAAAGGGCCTCAAGGAGGATATAGAAATAAAAATAAAACCTCTGATATTTCATTAAATAAATTTTTTGAAGTGTTAGAGGGTCCAACTGCTATAATGGACTGCTATTTTGAATCTGGTTGCAATCATCTATCTAGCTGCAACATTAAAACACCCATTAAAAAAATTAATGACTCTGTTCGGGACCTATTTAATAATATTACTTTAGCAGATATATCGTGAAAACCATGAAACTCAAAGAAGAAATTATTTCGTTACTCAAACAATGCTACGATCCTGAGATCCCAATAGATCTTTGGAACCTTGGGCTTATTTATAGTATTGATCTTAAACCTAATAAAAAAAAGAATTTTAATGTAAGTATTACAATGTCTCTTACAACTCCTGGGTGTAGCATGGGACAGCAAATGGCAGATGACATAAAATCAAAAGTTTCTAAAATCAAAGAAATAAATGATGTAAACGTTAGTGTGACATTTGAACCCCCATGGCAGCCTGAGATGATGACTGAGATAGCTAAGAAAAAACTTGGCTTTGATAATAAAGTACAAAAAACAACCCAAGAAAAAATTAAAACAACATGGGAATAAAGATATGAAAAAAGAACAATCAACAATTGAAAAAGCACAAAATGAATTCAAAGATGCACAAATTTATGTATCTAAAAAAGCTGTAACCAGGTTGAAAGCTGTTATGTCCTCTGAAGGTAAAAGTGATTATTATCTTAGAATGTCTGTTGATAGTGGTGGGTGCTCTGGCATGAATTATAAAATGGACTTTGATGAAAAACAGGATACATATGATAAAGTTTTTGAACAAAATGGGCTAAAAGTTATTTGTGATTTAAAGAGCTGGCTATATCTCAAAAATATAACCATAGATTATTCAGATGATATGCTTAATGGTGGCTTCAAAATAGAAAACCCAAACGCTGAAAGAACTTGCGGCTGCGGTACTTCCTTCTCTGCTTAAACAAAATTAAAATACTTTATGAACAAGAATAAAAATGACGTAATTGACCAACGGGTAAAAGAAGAATACAAATATGGTTTTGTCACAAAAATAGAATCAGATACACTTGCTCCTGGAATAAGTGAAAAAACCATACACTATATTTCAAAAAAGAAAAAAGAACCCTCTTGGTTATTGGAATGGCGCTTAAAGGCATACAAAAAATGGATGAGAATGAATGAGCCCAATTGGCAACATGTTAAATATAAAAATATTAACTATCAAGATATCAGTTATTATTCTTCTCCTAAAAAAAAGAATTTTAAAAGCCTAGATGAGTTAGATCCTGAGCTTCTAAAAACCTATGATAAGCTTGGAATTCCATTAGAAGAACAAAAAATGCTTAACGGTATTGCGGTTGATGCAGTTTTTGATAGTGTTTCAGTCGCTACTACTTTTAGAGAAGAACTTAAAAGTCATGGCGTAATATTTTGCAGTTTTTCTGAAGCAGCAATTAACTATCCTGATATAGTTAAAAAATATTTAGGAACTGTTGTGCCCTATACTGATAATTATTTTGCTTGCTTAAACTCAGCTGTTTTTACAGATGGTTCATTTGTTTATATACCCAAAGGCGTTAAGTGTCCAATGGAACTATCTACATACTTCAGAATCAATGAAGCTAAAACTGGGCAATTTGAGAGAACCCTGATTATCGCTGACAAAGACAGCTATGTTAGTTATTTAGAAGGGTGTACAGCACCTATGCGAGATGAAAATCAATTACATGCTGCGGTGGTTGAGCTTGTTGCTCATGATAATGCTACCATTAAATATTCAACTGTACAAAACTGGTATCCCGGGGATCCTAAGACTGGGGCTGGAGGCATATATAATTTTGTAACAAAGCGTGGCTCATGCCTTGGAAAAAATTCTCGGATATCATGGACACAAGTAGAAACAGGTTCTGCAGTAACCTGGAAATATCCCAGCTGCATATTAAAAGGAGATAATTCTGTTGGAGAGTTCTATTCAGTTGCTTTAACCAATAATCTACAGCAAGCAGATACCGGAACAAAAATGATTCACATTGGAAAAAATACAAAAAGCACAATCATATCTAAAGGTATCTCAGCAGGGAAAGGGCAGCAAACCTATAGAGGTGAAGTAAAAATTATGAAAGGTGCAGATAATGCGAGAAATTTTTCTCAATGTGATTCTATATTAATAGGTGATCGATGTGGTGCACATACTTTCCCTTATATTGATGTAAGAAATCAATCAGCGACAATGGAGCATGAAGCCTCAACTTCAAAAATAGGAGAAGACCAATTATTTTATTGTAATCAAAGAGGTATAGATACCGAAGATGCAGTATCCATGATAGTTAATGGTTTTTGTAAAGAGGTTTTTAATGAACTGCCAATGGAGTTTGCTATGGAAGCTACAAAATTAATGGAAGTAAGCTTAGAAGGAAGCGTTGGCTAATCAAGGATGAAATATGCTAGAAATAAATAATTTACACGTAGAAGTAGAAAATAAAGAGATATTAAGTGGTATAGATCTAAAAATAAAAGCAGGCGAAATGCATGCTATTATGGGATTAAATGGTTCAGGTAAAAGTACACTTTCTAATGCGATTACTGGAAGGGATAACTATAACGTAACAAAAGGGGATATCATTTACAAGAATGAGTCAATTCTTGAGATGGAACCAAATGAAAGAGCTCTTGCTGGTATTTTTATGTCCTTTCAATATCCAACCGTTATTCCAGGTGTAAATAACACCTATTTTTTAAGAGCGGCTGTGAATGCTAAGAAAAAATACATGGGCGAAAAGGAATATGATGCTGCATCTTTCTTGAAGTTTGTAAAATCAAAACTGAAAGAAGTTGAAATGGATACAAAATATTTAAAGAGAGCTGTTAATGAGGGATTTTCAGGTGGAGAAAAAAAGCGAAATGAGATGTTGCAACTTCTTTGCCTAGAACCTGAATTTGCGATTATGGATGAAACAGACTCTGGCCTTGATATTGATGCGTTAAAAATTATTTCTAAAGGAATAAATAAATACAAGAATAGCTCAAGAAGCTTTTTAGTCATTACTCATTATCAAAGATTGCTAAAGTATATAGAGCCCGATATTGTTCATGTTCTTATTGATGGTAAAATTGTTAAATCCGGTGGTAAAGATCTTGCCTTAGAATTAGAAGAAAAAGGTTACAGTTGGCTTGAATCATGAATGTAAACGATTACCAAAACGAGTTTGATAAAATCTTATCTCGTAAATATTTTCCTGAGAGGTTAATTAATTCCAGGAAAAAAGCTTTCTCAAAATTTTTAGATATTGGTATACCTTCTAGAAAGTGGGAAGATTGGAGGCACACGGATCTTTCTTTCTTAAACAAAAATGATTTTAGAATATCAGAAACAAATGATTTATCTAAGAATATCGATATTGCAAAATATAAAATCAAAAACACTTACACTCTAATAATCATAAATGGCCATTATGTAGAAGATATATCAGATGCACCAAAGGAATTAAAAGTACTATCTAACTTAGAATATCTCGAACAGAACAACTGGGAACAAAAAAAGAAAAAAGACACACCTTTTGATTTACTTAACACATCCCTATGCGATAGTGGGATGTCATTTATTATTGGGCCGGATACACATATTGATAAACCAGTACACATACTTTTTATTTGTTCAGGAGATGAAAATTTAATTATAAATCCTCAAATTAATATTGATATTAACAGATCAAGCTCAGCAACGATAATAGAACAATATGCTAGTGAGGTTTCTTCATTTTTCCAAAATAATTGCGTTTTTGCTTCTATTAAAGAAAATGCATCTTTAAACCATTTACGCATTTTTTCAAATGCAAATAAAACCATAAATATTTCGAGTTCGTATATTGATCAAAGCGATGACTCAAACTATCAATATTTTCAATTTGTAGATAGTGGTGCTCTACAGAGGTCAGATATATATAATACTTTGAAGGGTATCAACTCTACTTGTTCGTTATCAGGGATTACTCTTTTAGATGATAATAAGCATTCAGCAACCTACATAACTACTGATCACATCATGCCAAATTGTACTAGCTTTCAAAATTTTAAATCAGTACTAAATAATAAATCTTCTGGTGTTTTTAATGGCCGCACTATCGTACGAGAAGACTCTCAAAAAACCAACTCAAAACAATCAAATAAGAATTTACTTCTTTCAGATAAAGCTACAATGAATTCAAATCCACAGTTAGAAATATATGCTGATGATGTTAAATGTGCACACGGTTCAACAACCGGAGCGTTAGATAAAGAAGCCCTTTTTTATATGCAATCTCGTGGTATAGACCGTGAAAGTGCTTCCTCTCTACTTATTAGGGGGTTTGTTAATGAGCTCATGGAAGAAATTGACAATAAAGATCTAAGAGATCACCTATTTACTAAATTTAATAACTGGCTTATAAAGAACAAAAAATAATGATCATTCAAAATACATTAAATGAAATAGAAGATCTATTTTCTGTTTTTGATGACCCAAAAGATAAACTTTCACAATTAATGGATATTGCCAAAGAATCTGATGGAATTCCTGAAAGCGATAGAAGTGATAAATCTAGAGTTTCTGGTTGCACTTCTCAAGCATGGGTTATTTGCGAAAAAGAAGGTGATAATTATTTTTTTAAATGTGATTCTGATGCACTGATTGTAAAAGGACTATTATCCTTACTTTGTAAAATTTATAGCGGCCACAAATCCAATGATATTCAATCTGTTAATCACGAAGATATATTAAATACTGTTGGCTTGTCAGGACTGATTAGTGTCCAAAGAACCAATGGCTTTGCAAGTGCAGTTAATAAAATACATGAAATGAGCTTATGAATAAAGATGATAAAAGATTAAGATTGCTGAGAGACGTAGAAGCGAATATGGTACCTTCAGGAGATAAAGTAACGCTCGCTGAAGGTAATCTAGTGCAAATAACCCAATCTCTTGGTGGTAACCACACTGTAATAATTAATGGAAATATGGCACAAATCAGTGCGGAAAATGAAGATGCACTAGGAATTAAAACTGAAATAAAAAATAACCACAACCCTAATTCAGATTTTTCAGAACAGCTAGTATGGGATCAATTAAAAACTTGTTATGATCCAGAAATACCTGTCAATATAGTAGAATTAGGACTTATATATGATTTAAGAATCCAAGATTTAGAAAGCGGAGAAAAAAATATTTTAATCAAGATGACCCTAACAGCACCAGGCTGTGGCATGGGCCCTGTAATCTCAGATGAAGTACAAAGAAAAGTTAATGCATTGAAAAATGTTAAAAATGTAAAAGTCGAACTTGTATGGGAACCGCAATGGAACCAAGGGATGATGTCAGAAGCTGCACAATTAGAATTAGGAATGTATTAATACACTAATGTCAAACTTAATAAATAAAGCGGACTTTCCAATTTTTGATGATAACAACCTTATTTATTTAGATAGTGCATCAACATCTCAAAAACCTAAAATTGTTTTAGATACGATAAAAAATGTTTATGAGCGCTATAATGCAAACGTTCACAGAGCACTTTATGACCTTGGCTCCAAATCTACCGAATTATACGAAGATTCAAGGGAAATCATTTCTAAATTAATTAACGCTCCCTCATCTAAGGAAATAATTTTTACTAGTGGAACAACAGCATCAATTAATCTTCTATCTTATTCTCTTGAATCTAAATTACAAAAAAATGATGAGATACTAATTAGCCATATGGAGCATCATGCTAATATTGTACCTTGGCAACAGTTAGCAAAAAGAATTGGTGCTAAACTAAGATATCTTCCTTTAACTAAATCTGGAGATATCGATTTAACAAACAGTAAAAAATATTTTACAAATAAAACAAAGATAGTTTCAATCACACACATGTCAAATGTACTTGGGACAATTAACCCCATCAAAAAAATTGCGAAAATGGCAAAGTCTATTGGGGCCATTTATATTATTGATGGCGCTCAAAGCGTATCTCATATGAACGTAAACGTCCAAGATCTGGACTGTGATTTTTTAGCTTTTTCAGGGCATAAAATGCTAGGACCAACCGGAGTCGGAATTCTCTGGGGTAAGATGGCACTGCTTAATGATTTAGATCCATTTCTAAGTGGTGGCGAAATGATTGATAAAGTTAACCTAGAAAGCTCTACCTGGAATGATGTCCCTTATAAATTTGAAGCTGGTACACCAAATTATGTCCAAGCAATTGGAATGGGTGAAGCTGTTAAATATCTATTAAATATTGGGATGGACAATATTCATAATTATGAAAAAGAATTAACATCTTATGCAATTGAAAAGCTTCAAAATATTCCAAGTATAAAAATCTATGGAGAGCCTGATAAAAAAGGCGGAGTAATAAGTTTTAATATAAAAAATATACATCCTCAAGATCTTGCCCAATTTCTAAATGAAGATAACATATGTATGAGAGTTGGTCATCATTGTGCACAACCCCTTTTAAAAACTCTAAACGAGACGTCTACTGCTAGAATTAGCTTTTACATTTATAATGATTTTTCTGATATTGATAAGTTAGTAGATTCAATCAATTCAACAATTAAGTACTTTTAAAATGAAAACAATCCTACTAGAAGACTTCTTAGATGATGGCATAATAAAAGAAAAATCTTTCAGAGAAAAAATTAGTATAATGGACTTTAATGATTTTGACAAAGAGAAAGTGATCATAAAAGGCTGTGCAGGTGTGCCTGTGCCAACCTGGGCTTATTTAATCATTGTTGCGAACCTGGCTCAAGTAGCAGATAAAATATATTTTGGTGAACCTCGTCATGCCGTTAAGATATTTAATAGAAATAAATAATTATGAATAATCGAGTTAGTTGGAAAACATATTTTATGAATATTGCAAAAGAAGTAGCCACTAGATCAACCTGTGATCGTAAACATGTTGGTTCTGTAATTGTGAGGGATAAAACTATTTTATCAACTGGTTATAATGGCAGCATAAAAGGTCTAAAACACTGCGATGAGATTGGACATGAGATGATTGATGGCCATTGTGTAAGAACAACTCATGCCGAAGCAAATGCAATTGTTCAAGCCGCAAAAAACGGAGTAAGTATTAATGATGCAGAAATATTTGTGACTGCATCCCCATGTTATAATTGTTTTAAATTAATCGCAAACTCTGGTATAAAAACCATTTACTATGATGAGTTTTACCGGGATCAAAGAATTATTAAATATGCATCAGAGGCAAATATAAATTTGATAGCAATGGATTAGTTGATTAATTTTTTATATGCACGTAGCTAAGATTAGTTATAATGATAAAAATGCTCCAGTTGCATTTACTAAGTCTTTAAAAGAAACTGGTTTTGGAGTTATCATTGATCATCCAATTAAACCTCAACTTGTAGAAGCTGTTTATAAAGAATGGAAGATATTCTTTGATTCTGATTCTAAACACGACTATTTATTTGACCCATTAAAACAAGATGGATATTTCCCGCTTGGCACTGAAAATGCAAAAGGTTACAATGCAAAAGACCATAAAGAATTCTTTCATTATTATCCTTGGGGCAAAACTCCACCTGCTATTTCAGAGACAACAAAGGAGCTTTATGATAGCCTAGTTAATATGACATCTTTACTCCTCGAATGGATAGAACTAAATACACCTTCTAAAATTCAATCAAAATTCAGCGAACCTTTGAAAAATATGATTAAAGGTAGCAAAACAAATTTACTTAGAGTTATTCACTATCCTCCTTTTTCTGGAAAAGAAGATAGTGAATCATTAAGAGCAGCTGCACATGAGGATATTAATCTTATCACATTATTAGTTGCAGGTACTAAGCCCGGTCTTGAAGCAAAAGATAAAAATGGTAATTGGCATGAAATATCTACAGACCCTGGGACTATTATTGTAAATATTGGAGACATGCTTAAAGAAGTCTCTGGGGGATATTATCCGTCAACTACGCATAGAGTAGTTAACCCTTCTTCTGATATAAATAATAATAGCCGTTATTCTATGCCTTTATTCCTTCATCCTAGGGATGAAGTAAAACTTTCTAATAAATACACTGCTAGTTCATATCTTAAAGAGCGTCTTTTAGAGATTGGACTTAAAAGCTAAAGCTTTTATCATTTAACTGATGCATAATCCAGCACTAACTATAGGACTTTCGATGGTTCTTGGTATGTTAGCTCAGGTAAGTTCAAAGCATCTTCATCTTCCTGGAATTGTACTCTTATTATTATCTGGAATTTTATTTGGTCCTGATGGCCTAAATTGGATAGACCCAACTTCTATTGGTCCGGGGCTGCACATACTAGTTGGATTTGCAGTTGCAATCATTCTTTTTGAAGGAGGAATGAACCTACGGATTAGTAGGATACTTCGAGAAAGGAGAGCTATTCGCGGCTTAATAGTTAAAGGTGCACTAGTTACGTTAATTGGAGGAACGTTTATTACAATAGTTGTACTTGGCTGGGATTTCAGAACTTCAATATTATTTGGAACATTAATAGTTGTAACTGGCCCCACAGTCATTACACCACTTTTAAAAAGAATTAGAGTTCATCATGGAGTAAGCACTATTCTTGAAGCGGAGGGAATCTTGTTAGATGCAATTGGAGCTATCGTAGCTGTGGTCGCACTTGAAATAGCTATAAGTCCTTCTGGATTATCCTTTGTGACGGGACTCTATCATATTATTTCACGACTTGGCGTTGGAGCCGTTTTAGGTGTTTCTGGTGGCTATCTACTAACACTCCTATTCCGTTTCCGAGAATTAATACCTGAAGGACTTGAAAATGTTTTTATTTTGAGCTGGGTCATTGCTCTTTTTCAAGTCTCTAATACCATCAGTCCTGAAAGTGGAATCGCAGCTGTTACTATTGCAGGAATGACGATTGGAAATTCAAAAACATATATCCAACAAGATTTATTAGAATTTAAAGAACAACTTACAGTCCTAATGATAGGGATGCTATTTATCCTTTTATCAGCTGATGTTAGAATTGAACAAATTATTAGTCTTGGTATTCCAGGTCTTATTACTGTTGCAATGTTAATTTTTTTAATTCGCCCTTTGTCTGTCTTTATCGGTACAGACAATAGTGGACTAGATATTAAACAAAAACTTTTATTATCTTGGATAGCTCCAAGAGGAATAGTAGCTGCTGCGGTTGCATCTTTATTTGTTTATGAACTTGAAATGCATGGATTTGATGGTACACAACTTAGAGCTCTAGTATTTTTATTAATCATTATTACTGTCCTGTTAGCAGGTCTTACAGGCGGATTTGTTGCTGGACAGCTTGATTTAAAAAGGAAGAGTCAATCAGGCTGGATTATTCTAGGAGCGCATGAAGTTTCACGAATATTATCTAGATTATTAAAAAACGCTGGTAATGATATAATTTGCATTGATGAAGATCCAAATTCTTGCTTAAAGGCTGAAAATGAAGGGATAAAAGTTTTCTTTGGTAATGCGCTGGATGATCGGACACTCCAAAGAGCTGAACCTGATACCAGAAAGGGTATTATTGCACTAAGTGGCAATGAAGAGGTAAACTATATATTTTCTCAACGTGCTAAACATTTAAGTAAAGAAATGTCTATCTTAATTGGAATAAAAGATTCTCATGAGGGCATTACTCCAAAAATGATTGTAGATGCTGGAGGGAAAATTCCATTTGGTCATTCTGCAGACATGGATTTTTGGTGTTCGCTCGTCAAACAGAACTCAACACGATCTCAATCATTTATTTACAAGCACAATGATAAATTTGACCTGTCCGATGAAAGCATAAAAGGGTTTTTACTACCTCTGGTCATTAAAAAGAAAAAAACTCTTGAGCCTATTGATAGTACAATGAATATAAAAAATGGAAATCAAATAATATTTTTAATCAACAAAAAGAATGAAGAAAAAGCTAATACCTGGTTAAAAGATAATGGATTTAAAAAAGAAGTGAAAAATAGTTAAGCTATCAACCTGATAGACTTTTTGATACTAATTCTGCAATATCCAGTACTTTCATTTTTTCATCATTCCCTGTTACCTTCATTCCATCTTCCATCATTATATTACAAAAATTACACGAAGTCGCAACAGTAGTTGCTCCTGTTTCAGCAGCTTGTTTAAATCGATTATGATTAATTCTTTCACCTGTTTTTATTTCATACCACATATTCCCACCACCAGCACCACAACAAAAACTTTCTTCCCTAGATTGTTCCATTTCCTTCAAATTACCATCCTTCATTATTGATTGGATTACATCTCTGGGCGCATCATACTCATCATTATGCCTCCCAAGATAGCATGCATCATGATATGTAACATCTTCATCTAGCCATGCTTTTGGAGTAATCTTTTTTTCGCTTACTAATTGGCCAATAAATTGCGAATGATGCACCACATCAAGATCTGCACCTAATTCAGCGTAATCATTTTTTAATGTTGTAAAACAGTGCGGGCACTGTGTAACAATTTTTTTAAATTTATATTTTTCAAAAGTTTCTAAGTTTTTCTCAGCCATTGTTTGAAAAAGATATTCATTCCCTATCCTACGCGCAGAATCTCCTGTGCAAGTTTCTTCATTTCCTAAAGAAGCAAAATCAACTTTTGCTTCTTTGAGTACGTCTACAACTGCCTGTGAGATTTCTTTTCCTCTACTGTCATAAGCTCCAGCACACCCAGCCCAGTATAATACTTCTGCTTCTTTTTTTTCTCTCATTAGCGGAACATCTTTGCCCTCCATCCACACT
>Ga0208277_1001108_pt1 | contig 15834 bp, 16 predicted proteins | sample ETNtaG_5_FD_185782 | JGI IMG/M metagenome (GOLD analysis project Ga0208277, IMG submission 185782) | Marine microbial and viral communities from oxygen minimum zone, Eastern Pacific Ocean - ETNP201406SV205 (SPAdes) (version 2) | ecosystem: Environmental > Aquatic > Marine > Oceanic ...
ACTATAGAACAAACTAAACCAAGAGACGCTAATGCTAATGGAAGAAACATTAATGACTCTCTTGTACCTAAATCATTGATAAGCGTTAGACTTAAAGTAGATGCAATAGCAATAGAAGCGATAATAGAACCACAATATGATTCAAAAATATCTGAACCCATTCCAGCAACATCACCAACATTATCTCCAACATTATCTGCAATTACACCAGGATTTCTTGGGTCATCTTCTGGTATTCCTGCTTCTACTTTACCAACTAAATCTGCGCCAACATCAGCGCATTTTGTAAAGATACCTCCGCCAACTCTTGAAAATAATGCAACAACTGAAGCACCCATACCAAAACCATGAATGACAGATGCTGTCTGTGGATCGCTAGCAAATAAAAGATATAATAAACCTAAGCCCAGCAGCCCCATTGCTGCAACAGTTAAACCCATTATTGACCCACCAAAAAAAGCTATTGTGAGACTTTCTGATATCCCAGATTCATTGGCGGAATTTGTTGTTCTTACATTAGCTTTGGTGGAGGTGTACATCCCTATAAAACCAGTGGCAGAAGAGCAGAGCGCACCTACTATAAAAGCAAGAGTGCTTTGTGGTCCAAGACCAATATAGATGCCTATAGTCAATACTGAGGCAAAAATAAATAATATTGAGTATTCTTTTCTGATAAATGTCATCGCGCCGAGATGAATTTCATCTGCAATTTCAACAATTTTACCTTTTCCAGCATCAAAACTGAGTATAAATTTGTAAAGTAAAAAAGCAGTGATAAGGCCGATAATTCCTAGATAAATTGGCAATAATTCTAAATTAAACATGGGTCTCCTTGTGCTGGATAAGTTTCATTTTTGTATTTATATATAATGAAAACATATTTTTATATTCTTTTTAATGAAGTCTTCATATAATCATATAATGAAAACCAAAGCTCGAAGAGACTCTATCAGAAAACGGCATAAGATTGAAGAAAAATATAGCTGGGATCGAATGAGCGATAGCCAAAACGAACGGAAGTCCCATAGGAATAGAGCCCTTGTGGCAATGTTAATTGTCATTACATTTTTTGTCTCTTATATGGTTGAGCTTTATGATGTTCAAGTATCACAACATAATTATTATTCAGTTAAGTCAGATTCAAACAGAATTAGAATTAGACCCGTTCAGGCAACGCGAGGAATTATTTATGATCGTAAGGGAGAGGTATTAGCCGATAACATTAATACTTTTAATCTTATCGTTAAAAAAGAACTTATAAAGGATAAAGATAATTTTTTAAAGAAATTGAAAAAATTAGTGCCTCTCGATGAAAATAAACACAACGATATTATTGATCAGTATAAAAATAGAAGACTTAAAGATATAACAATTCTAGAAGACATCTCCCTTGAAGAATATTCTAGGATTGCTGTTGACCAGTATACTCTTCCAATTATAGAACTTACCCCTAAATCTAAAAGAAGATATTTAAACCCAGAAGCAATATCGCATGTTATTGGTTATGTGGGCAAGGTTTCAGATGATGATTTATATTCTGAAGTTATAAAAATTCATGAAGGCATGACTGAAATAGGAAAGTTAGGTGTAGAGAGGTTTTATCAGAATATTCTATCCGGACAACCAGGATATGAAAAATTAGAAACAGATGCTAAGGGTGAGGTCATTAGAACATTAGAAAAAAAAGATCCAATTAGAGGAAAAGATATTTACCTTACAATTGATTTGTCATTGCAAAAGTTTATCTATGACAAAGTTAAAGATAAGGAAGGGGCTGTTGTAGTTATGGATCCAAATAATGGTGATATATTAGCCTTTGTTAGCATGCCTGGATATGATATTAATCTTTTTACTCGTTCATTGACCAAGAAAGCTTATTCGAAATTAATTAATGATAAAAGAAAGCCGCTTATTAATAGAGTTATTTCAGGTCAGTATCCTCCTGGCTCAACACTAAAGCCTTTTGTAGGGTTGTTAGCATTAGAAGAAAATATTATTAATCCAGGTAAACTCGTTAATTGTGATGGTGCTTATGAACTTCCTAACCATAAAAGACCTTTTCGTTGTTGGAAAAAAGAAGGTCATGGCGACACAGATTTATCGTATGCGTTAACACAATCCTGTGATGTGTTCTTTTATAGAGTTGCACAATTAACAGGTATTGATACTATAAGTGAGAATTTATATAAGTATGGTTTTGGGCAAAAAACTTATTTAGATCTCTATGGTGAAAAAACTGGATTAATACCAGACAGAAAATGGAAGTCAAAAACTAAACAAGAGCCATGGTATCCAGGAGAAACACTGAATGTTGGAATTGGGCAAGGATATTTTTTAGCTACTCCAATGCAATTAACTTTAGCTACATCAACCTTAACAAATGATGGCAACACATTTATCCCTCATTTGCTTTTAAGTTATAAAGATAACAAAACTAAAGAATTAACAATGTATGATCCAGATAATAATAAATTTTATACACAAATGAAGAATCAAGATTATCTTGAGATTGTTAAAAATGCTATGTGGAGAGTGGTTAATGAAAAAAGAGTTGGTACTGCATCTCATATGAAAAAAGTTGGTAATATTGAATTTGCAGGTAAGACAGGAACAGCTCAGGTATATAATTTAGATAAAGGTAAAACGGGCACAAAGAGCCTTCAAGATCATGCTTTATTTATTAGTTACGCGCCTTTTGATAAACCAGAAATAGTTATTACCGTTATTGTTGAGCATGGTGGTGGCGGATCATCAACTGCCGCACCTATTGCTAGAGACATCATAGAGTATTATATGAATAATAAAACACAAAAGGTTGCGGTTAATGAGTGACTTTTTAGAAAGCAGACGAAGACCATTTTCTGGAATATCATCACTTTTATTTATAGATAAGAAGTTACTCATACCTATAATTTTGATTACTATAATCGGTTTACTAACAATATATAGTAGTTCTGATGGCAATATGAATTTAGTTTTAAAACAATTCACAAGAATTATCCTGGGCATAGTAGTTATGATTTTTATTGCTCAGGTTAATCCTGATAATTTAAGACTATTTGCGCCTTTGCTATACTTCCTAACAATCATTTTGTTAATATTTGTTCTTTTTTTTGGGGTAGGTAATACTGCAGACCGCTGGCTGGATTTGTATTTTATAAGATTTCAACCATCAGAATTAATGAAGATATTCGTCCCACTAATGTTAGCTAGTTTTTATTCAGATAAACCTTTGCCTCCAAGAACTAAATACATAATTGTAGCTATTGCAATTGTTCTTTTCCCTGTGTTTATGATTATGAAACAACCAGACTTGGGAACTGCTTTGCTTATTGGTATGTCAGGAGCCATTGCTATACTACTTGCCGGAATGTCTCTAAAATTTTTCATAGTTAGTTCAGTATCCACAGCTTCCTTATTGCCAATACTTTGGATGAATATGCATCAGTATCAAAAACAAAGAGTTTTAACTTTTTTTAGTCCTGAATCTGATCCATTGGGGTCTGGCTACCATCTTATGCAATCAAAAATAGCACTTGGCTCCGGAGGTTTTTTTGGTAAAGGGTTATTTAATGGCACTCAATCTAAACTAGGCTTTGTGCCCGAGCATTCCACAGATTTTATATTTACTGCTTTTGGTGAAGAGTTTGGTTTTCTAGGTGTAATGGTATTGATGTCGCTATATTTATTCATAGCACTTAGGGGAATTAGCATATCTATAGGTGCTACTGATAATTTTGGTAGAATTTTAACAGGAACTTTAAGTTTAACAATTTTTTTATATGTACTTGTAAATGTAGGAATGGTCATTGGGTTCTTACCTGTAGTTGGAGCGCCTTTACCATTTATGAGTTATGGTGGAACATCCATGGTGACATTATTTGCTACCTTTGGAATAATTATGTCTATTAAATCACATCAGAGGATTCTGCGAAAATGATACGAAACTTGTTATTTATATTTCTCTTTTTTACAGGAAATGTTTTTGCTGATTATCAAAACAATGAAGTTAAAGACTTTATTGACTATATGCATAAAGAATATTCTTATGATAAAAATGCCTTACGAGAACTTTTTTCTGAAATACAATCTCAACCAAAAATTAAAAAGTATTTCAAAAAAGCCCCAGAGAGAATTTTGACATGGAATGGCTGCCAAAAATCTGACAAGAATTGTACTAATTATAAAAATCTTTTTGTTACAAAATCAAACATATCAAATGGATTAGAATTTTGGGAAAAGAATAAAAAAGTTCTACAAGCTGCCTCACAAGAATTTGGAGTGCCGCCAGAAATAATTATTTCCATAATTGGAATTGAAAGCAAGTATGGTGCTAGAACAGGTACATTTAAAACTTTTGATACATTAGCATCCCTATCACTTGGACCAAACAAAGGTAGAAGAGCCAAGTTCTACAGAAATGAATTAATCAATTTTTTATTGATGTGTCAAGAGAATAATTTTAATCCTAAAAATATTAGAGGCTCATATGCAGGAGCTCTAGGTAAGCCGCAATTTATATCTAGCAGTTATAGGCATTATGCGGTCGATTTCAACAATGATCAAAAGATTGATTTATGGAATTCTAATGAAGACATAATAGGTAGTGTAGCAAACTATTTTAAAAAAAATGGATGGAAAAAAGGACAGCCTATAATGACGAATTTTAAAAGTAATGCCGCTAATCGTAAATCAATTGACAAAGAATCTCTAAAATCTTATAAACCCAGCACTCCTTATAAATATTTTAAAGACTTAAATATTCTAGCTAGTAGAAATATCTTAGATTCAACTTTGCTTTCTATTATTCGTAGAAAGGAACAATCAGGAAAGAGTTATAGTTTTGGACATAAAAATTTCTATGTAATCACTAGATACAATAGAAGTAGACTATATGCATTAGCTGTATTTTTTTTAAGTAAAGAAATTAAGAAGGCTAAATCAACAGCCCAATGATTAGAATTTATGTTATAATTTAATGCAATACATATGAAAATTTTACAGATGAGAAATTTATTTACAAGCATACTGTCAATATTAGTTTTTGGAATAAGCAGTAATATCTTTTCAGCGCCAATACCAAAGGCTCCTAATCCAGATGTAAGTTCCTATATAATCATTGACTATGACAGCGGCATGACTATTGCGTCTAAGAATCCTCAATTAGTTTTGCCTCCGGCAAGCATAACAAAAATAATGACGTCATATATTGTCTTTACTGAATTAAAGAATAATACGCTTGATTTAAACGACAAAGTATTAGTCAGTAAAAAAGCTTGGAAAACAGGTGGATCAAAAATGTTTATTGAAGTAGGCGAGAAAGTCAGTGTATCTGATTTATTACATGGCATAATTACATCATCTGGAAATGATGCGAGTGTAGCTATGGCTGAGCATATTTCTGGGGATGAAGAAACATTCGCAATTTACATGAACCAAATGGCTGATAACTTAGGAATGCAAAATACAAGTTATGCAAATTCTACAGGTTTACCAAATGATGCTTTGTATACTAGCGCTGAAGATATAGCTGTATTATCAAGAGCATTAATAAAAGATTTCCCAACTCAATATAAGCGATATTCTCAAAAACAATATGTTTATAATGAAATAAAACAATATTCTAGAAACAAATTATTATATTTAGATGATACGGTCGATGGGATTAAAACTGGATATACAAAAAAAGCTGGTTATTGTCTAGTGAGTTCTGCTAAAAGAGGCAAGAGAAGATTAATTGCTGTAGTTATGGGTGCTAAAAACCCAGATTTAAGAACTAGTGCATCTAAATCATTACTAGAGTATGGTTTTAGATTTTTTGAAACTCATAAAATCTATAATCAGAATGAAACAGTCAGTCAAGCAAGACTGTTTGATGGAGAGAAGAGAGAGATCGCGGTAGGAGTAAAGGAAGACACCTATATATCTATACCCAGAAGACAAATTAAAAATGTCAAAAAGAAATATATTATAGATAAAAATTTAACGGCACCTATAGATAAAGATCAGGCTATCGGTTATGTTGCGATTGAACTTGAAGGAAAAACGTTGACCACTATTAAATTATTTGCCATGGAGTCAGTAGCCGAAGGTGGCCTTTACAGAAAAACAATGGACTCTATCCTGAAGAATTTCTAATCATGGACGAGATATATCTAAATGGAGATTTTATATCTAAGTCAGAAGCACAAATTTCAATTATGGATAGAGGTTTCTTATTTGGTGATGGGGTTTATGAGTTAATCCCAGTCTATAATAAAAAACCTTTTTTATTAGATAAGCATTTAAAAAGATTAAAAGATAGTCTCACCTTGATAGGGATGGATGAAATAAAAGAGCTTGATAAAATCATAAAAACCCTAATTAATAAATGCTTTCATAGTAACTTTTTTATTTACTTACATGTTACCCGCGGTTCTCAAGCACAGCGCAATCATGTTTATCCGTCCAATATTGCACCCACAGTTCTAATAATGTGTGAAGATTACCCGTGTTTTAGTGAAGAGAAAATTAAACAAGGGTTTACCGCATCACTTCAAGATGACTTTAGATGGATGAAATCAAATATTAAAAGTATCTCTTTATTAGGCAATGTTTTATTAAAAAATTATGCTTCACAAAATGGATTTTATGAAACTTTACTAATTAGAAATAATAAATTAACTGAGGGTTCCGCCAGTAATGTATTTATGGCAAAAGATGGTAAAATATATACCCCAAAGCTTGGCTCAGAGTTATTGCCTGGTGTTACTAGAGATTTATTAATCATGCTTATGAAAAAAAATAATCTTGATATTATCGAATCAGATATTAGTCAAACCAATTTAATGGAATCAGATGAAATTTGGTGCTCCAGCTCAACCAACGCAGTTGTACCAATCATCAAGGTGGATGATAAGCTAATCAAAGACGGTGTTGTTGGGAAAATATCTATGGATATGTTTAACTTGGCTGCTAAATTTATTGATAATTTCTAAACAATATAAGCCACCATGTAGTGGCTTATATGTTTATCTTTTTTAGTTTGCCTTTGGATCACAAGAATATGCAGCTGCATTCATTTCCTGAGCTTTGGCAGTACATTCGTCTCTCGATGAAAATGGACCAACAGTTTCAAAACGATCAAAATCATTTTCTATTGGATAAATTTTAGCTGTATATTCGCTAGGTGGAGTACCGACCCCACTACAAGCTCCAAGCACAGCAGTCAACATTAAGACAGACATTATTTTGAAATTTTTCATTTGCCCCCCGTATGGCATTATTGCACTTATCAATTTTCATTATACTGCTTCTTACAGAATAATCACAAATATTTAAGCATTATTTTTTAAGCGGAATTGAATCATCATTTAAAAGATAATATAATTGTACTAGTAGAATAACTATATTATGAGTTACTAATATAAGAATTCATTTATCTTGGTAGAATGTATCTATCAAGGAAACTATAAAATAACTGGGGTAAGATAATGAATAAATTAACAAAAGAGAAAGGAATACTCTCAAAAATTTCCGATTCTCGCAGAGGATTCATGAAAGGTCTCGCTACAGTAGCTGCAGCAACTCCGCTAGTGGGTTCTTTGTTTAAACCAAAAGATGCTGATGCGGCTCTGGCAGATCATACCATGTACTTGAGAGGTTCTTACTTTGAGAGTTGCACATGCGAAACAATCTGTCCATGTCTGTTATTACTTGATCCTACTGCTGGCTTTTGTAAAGCAATACTTGGATGGGATATTGAAAAAGGACATGTTGGCAGTACCGATGTTAGCGGCCTAAAAGTAGCTATGTGGCTAAATGCGCCGGGGAATCTATTGAAAGGACAGTTTGAAATGGCTTTATATATTGATGAAAGAGCAAGCAGTTCACAATACAAGGCACTAAAAGAAGCATATCATGGTATTCATGGTGGACATCTTGGTGTGATTGCAAGTCTTGGTAAAGGTGCTGAGGGTGCTCCTAGAGAATATTTGCCTACTAGGTCTGCTAGAATACAAATGACTCAAGCAAGCCCTAATAGACATCTTTTGATAGAAGGCGTACTTGAAAATAAAATGGAACAATTAGGTGGTGCTTCTGGTAGACCAGTCGTACTACATGATATGCCTTTGGCAGTTGCTCCTCCATTCCCTGTTACAGTAAGCAGAGCTTCTAAAGCTACATTTACTGATCATGGTATCAACCATTCTTGGGATGGCGGTAATGGTTTAAGCTCACCATTTGTTTATATGGATGGAGCTAATAAACAAACTGCAATTGAAGTTTAATTAAACACTGTTACGGCTCGCTAATTAAAGCGAGCCGTTTTTTTTTAAATTATGAATAATCCAAATGAAGTAAATCTCGCACCAGCATCGCTAAAAGATCGCATGGTTGTCTATGTTGGCGTTGCTGTTATTTTGATAATTTCATGGCTATACATTCTCGGGATGGGTTGGCATATGAATACTTTACCTTTTGTAGAAAATAATTCTATGAATATGAATATGGATATGGGTAAACCCATGGATATGGATAAACCCATGGATATGCCCATGAATTCTAACGTGGGTCTCATTGATACAATGTTGAAATGGATGCCCCCATCAAATGGTATTTGGGTATTAAATGATTTTTTATTATTATTTTTAATGTGGGCTGTGATGATGATAGCAATGATGACTCCTTCAATATTGCCCATGCTGTTTTTGTTTACTACCTTAAATGCACGTAACAAGTCTAATGGTAAACCTACATCATCAACCCTTATATTGTTATCTGGATATTTATTTAGCTGGGTTCTTTTCAGCCTAGTTATAACTTTTCCTGAATACGCCATGCATCAAAGCGGCCTTCTAAACCCAATGATGGAACCTACTCATGCTTATCTTGGAACAATATTTTTATGTTTAGCAGGTATTTACCAATTTACCCCGTTTAAAGATGCATGTTTAACCGTATGTCAGTCTCCTTTAAGTTTTTTGATGAACAACTGGAAAGATGGCAATCTTGGAACATTTTTAATTGGCTATAAACATGGCTTTTATTGTATTGGTTGTTGTTGGGCACTAATGTTAACTTTATTTGCATTAGGTGTGATGAATATAATGTGGGTTATGATTTTAACTATATTTGTTTTATTTGAAAAACTATCATATAAAAACCCGTTATTATTCAGAAGAGTTACAGGGATATTATTTATCTCATGGGGACTCTTTCTTCAGTTTTAAGCAGTATTAAAAATAAATTATTTTAAAGCGAAATTGATTTTCTCAACATATTCAACCTTTCAGGAGTACCAACGTCATCCCAAAGCCCGTTGTAAACTTCAGCTTTAATATTTTTTTCGGCATATAATATTGTACCTAACTCTTTATCGGTATAGTTTAAAAATAACTCAGGCTTATATAAGCCGATACCAGTATAAGTAAAATCTTTACCCTTCAATAATTTGTCATTTTCTATATTAAAGTCACCATCATGATATGAGGGCTTAGGTGATACAACAATGTTTGCTAAACAACTTTCTATTTTCTTCCTGCTTAATTCTATAAATAGATAATTAGTCCATATATCCGCATTAACCAGAAGAAAAGGTTTGTCATTAAAATTCTTAATTGTTTTGCGTATACCTGCCGCGGTTCCTATCGGCATTTCTCCCTCATTGCTTATTATAATATCTATACCATATTTTGAACCGTCACCAACATGATCACTGATATAGCTTCCAAGATATCCTGTATTAATAATAATCTTTTTTATTCCTGCTTCTACCAATCTAATTATTTTATCTTCAACTAAAGTCATATTACCAATCTTTAGCATTGCTTTAGGTATGTCTCTGGTTAGAGGCATCATTCTCTGACCTCTTCCAGCAGCAAGTATCATTGCTTGATCAGTCATAATTTCTCCTCAATCTTAATTTCCTTTATTAATTTTTGTAATGGCTGCAATTCTGAATAGTGAGAACATATTTCATCGACATAACTAAATGTTCTTGGTATATCTTTGAGATATGATGGTTTATTATCTCGGTAGCATAGTCGTGAAAATATACCTATGGCTTTTAAATGTCTTTGTAGCCCTGTTATATCGAACCAATATTTAAATTCATCATATGCTATAGATTTTTCTAATTTACTAAGGCAACTTTTGGTCATCTTATTCACTAATTCTTTATCCCATTTAATATAACAGTCTTTTAGCAACGATACTAAGTCATAAGTTATTGGCCCAATTAATGCATCTTGATAATCAAGAATACCTGGGTTATTTTTCTCTGTGATGATGAGGTTTCTTGAATGAAAGTCTCGATGAACAAATGTTTGCGGGATGTCCAACAAGGTTTCGGCAATATCTATATAACATTTTTCCAAAAGCTTATCTTGATCATCAGATAACTTTGTTTTTAAATGTTCATTAATGAACCAGTCACTAAATAATCTCATTTCTAATAATTGCTCTTTCATATCAAACTTTTTTAATTTGTCACAATTCACTCTATTTTGAATTTGACATAATGCATCGATAGCATCTGTATATAGACAATATACAGTTTCATTATTTAACGCATCCAAATAATTTTTTGTCCCTAAATCAGACATTAGTATGTAACCTTTCAATTCATCTTCCTCATATATTATTGGCACATTGAGGTTAGCCGCTGCTAATCTTTTTGTGACATCAAGGAACGAAGCTATAGGTTCCTGCTTCGGCGGAGCATCCATTAGAATCTTAGTTTCACCCTGAGATATTATTCTATAATATGACCTAAAACTTGCATCAGAAGATGCTTTTTCAATCGAAAATCCTGAGGCATAGAATTGTTTTACCCATTTATTTATATCAGAGAGTTTATTTTGTTCCATTTGATAATATTACATGATTATTAAGTTATTTCTCACAAAAAAGATATACTTAATATAAACTTATCATATGAATAAAAAAAATATTTTCAAAGAATCCTTTGATTTACAGATTGCTGCCAAGAATATCGGATTAGACTGGCTCGAAATAGAAGGTATTATCGACAAAATGAAGGAAGAAACTAAAGAAGTCGATAATGCTATTAAACAGCAAGATAGTTTAGCGATTAAAGAGGAGCTGGGAGATCTGACTTTTACTTTATTATGTCTAATGCGACATCTGAATTGTGAGCCAGAAGAGATTATAGAATTAGCAAATATTAAATTTAAAAAAAGATACAAACAAGTTCTAGGCTTGCTTCAAGAAGAAGGGAAAAGTTATGCAAGTCCCGAAGAAATGGAAAAGCTTTGGAAAAAAATAAAAAAACAAACTTAATCTTGTTTTGGCCATACCCACACTAATTCTTTTACACAGATATTTGACTGTAACTGCTTTTCATAATTAAGTGGCGCTAGATGGATTAAACGATTGCATAGAAATATAACTCCATGTTTTTCAGTTGTACAAACATGACAATTTCCAATTACGCCAAATATATATAAAATTACTATCACGGAGAATGTCGCCGCAAAGGCAGGTATACCAATATGTCTATTTCTCTGTTTCAATAATAGATATATTATAATAACTGAAACATATATTAATAAAAAATAACTTAGACTTAACTCCAAAAATAATGACACACCTATGTATATGGTGGTTAAAAAAATTAGAATTTCTTTAGTCATCTTTTAGCACCTTATTTTTATAATCACAAAAATCAATTACTGAGCACTTATAACATTGAGGTTTTCTGGCTATGCATGTATATCGGCCTAGTAAAATCAGCCAGTGGTGGGCATGAAGTTTATATATGTCAGGAATATTCTTTTCAAGTTTTTTTTCTACTTGAATAACATTCTTGCCTGGCGCTATACCTAATCTATTTGATACACGAAATACATGTGTATCAACTCCTATAGTTGGTTGGCCAAAGGCGTTATTTAATACAACATTTGCTGTTTTTCTCCCAACACCTGGCAGTTTTTGTAATGTATCTCTATCTTGTGGTATTTTCTTATTATAATCTGAAATTAATAGCTTGCATGTTTTAATCACATTTTTTGCTTTAGCATTATATAGTCCTATTGTTTTGATATATTCTTTTAATTTACGTTCTCCCAATGCAACAATCTTTTCTGGTGTACCAGCTATTTTGAATAATTTATTTGTAGCAGCATTAACACTTTTATCTGTAGCTTGAGCGGATAATATAACTGCAATTAACAATTGGAAGGTTGATTTATAATTTAGTTCTGTGACTGGTTCTGGGTCTTTAGTTTTTAGGGTCTTAAAGATTAAGTGAATATTATTTTTATTCATATTCTTTGATTTTTTGGCGTCTAAGGTTTTCCCTGGATAATGCTTCCTTAATATAGAGCTGTATTTTATTATCTTGAGCATTCTTTAAATGAGATTTCCTTCTCTCTTCTTTAATTCTATGTGCTCTTATCAATTTTTCATTATAAAGTTTCTTTGAAATATTTGCCTGAGCCCCAGGCCATTTCCATGAATTCTTTTCTTTATGTGGTATCATTTCCATACAATCTACCGGACACTCTGTTATACATAGCTCACACCCGTTACACTGATCATCAATAATAAAATGTTGTTTATGTCGCGCTCCAATTATTGCATCTACAGGACAAACTTTAATGCAAATTGTGCAACCAATACATTCTTCTACTGTTATTTTTGCAATCGGAAAATTTTTTATTTCATTAGACTCAATTACTTTTATATTATTTAAGATATTAGATATTTGTTTTTCTGTATGTGATGATCCTGGTTCACATTTATTTAATTTTTCATTATCAAAAATAATTGCATTAGCATATGATTCACAGTCTTTATAAGTACATTTTTTACACTGCAGCTGTGGTAGAGCATCAAGAATTCTTTCTTTTATTTTTTCTTTATTATTCATTAAGATACTATAGCTCCTGGGAAAACATCTTTTTCTGGTTGTAGAATTACTATATCGCCATCATTCTGTGTAGCTAACACCATGCCATCCGATGTTCCAAATTGCATTTCTCTCGGCATCAAATTAACAATTACTACAACTAATTTATTTAACAACTCATCAGGAGTATAAGATTTTTTGATACCGGCATATATTATTCTCTGTTCATCGCCAATATCAATTTCAACCTTTAGCATTTTCCTGGAATCTTCAACTTCTTCAGCATGAATGATTTTGCCTACTCTTAAATCTATTTTAATAAAATCATCAATTGTAATTTTATCTTTAGCCATTTGTATCTCCTATATTTTCATTTTTCATTGATTCTATCGCATCTTTATCAATTCTCGTTATAATCGGTTTAAAAGTTTCTATTTTATCAGATGTTATTATTTCCTCGATGTTTTCCCAATTGATGGGTGCGCATCTCATTATAGCTTCAACTTTTTTAGCTATCTCAGGTATGACGGGTTTTAAACATCCAACTAAAATTCTAAAAAGGTTTAGTCCATCTGTACAAATCTTTTGAGCTAATTCTTTTTCTGATTCATTTTTAATTTTAACCCAGGGTTTTTCTTCATCTAGATATTTATTAACATCATCAGCCATTGATGTAATCAATCTAATATTGCTTGAATAATTTCTATCTTCATAATTTTTTATTATATCCTTAACGTTCGCTAAACATTTTTTGATTAATCCATTATTCTTTAATTCACCGGATAATTTATTGTTGAAATCTTTATTTATAAAACGCGCACATCTACTCCCAATATTAATTATCTTGCCCACCAGGTCTGAATTGACTCTCGATATGAAATCATCAAAGTTTAAGTCTATGTCTTCAATTTTATTAGTTAGTCGACTTGCATAATAATATCGAAGATACTCGGGACTCAAATGATTTAAGTATGTGCGTGCATTGAAAAATGTTCCTCTTGATTTTGACATTTTTTCACCATCTATGGTTAGAAAACCATGGCAGAAAATTGCTGTTGGTTTTCTAAAGTTAGAACCTTCTAACATTGCTGGCCAAAATAAAGCATGGAAATAAGATATGTCTTTTCCGATAAAATGATACATTTCACAATCGGATTCTTTATCCCAATATTCATTAAAATCTTTATTATTTCTTTCACAGTAATTTTTAAATGAAGCTATATAACCTATGGGTGCATCTAACCACACATAAAAATATTTATCATCATGTTCGGGAATATTAAATCCAAAGTATGGTTTATCACGAGTTATATCCCAATCGGCTAGTCCATCTGACAACCATTCGTTAAGTTTGTTCTTAATTTCTAATTGCGTAGTATCACTAGATATCCATTCTTTTAAAAAATCTTCATAATCACTTAACTTAAAGAAAAAATGTTCTGTTTTTTTTGTTATCGGAGATGAGTTGCTCACTATTGAGATAGGGTTAACTATTTCTGTTGATGAGTATGTGGCACCGCATTCCTCACAAGAGTCTCCATATTGATCTTTAGCCCCGCATTTAGGACACTCCCCCTTTATATATCTATCTGGTAGAAACATTTTGGCCTCAGCGTCATAGAACTGTTCAATAGTCTTTTCAATTATATTTCCATTTTTTTTAAGTTGATTATAAATGTGTGTTGAGAATTCTTTGTTTTCTTCTGAGTGAGTTGAGTAATAATTATCAAACTCAATGAAAAAATCTGAAAAGTCTTTTATATGTTCTTTATATGTACTTTCAATCAATTTCTCTGGGGTTATTTTAAGTTCTTGGGCTTTTAGCATTATGGGAGTTCCATGCGCATCATCAGCACAAATATATAGACATTCATTACCAGACATTTTTTGACTTCTAACCCAGATGTCAGTTTGTAAATACTCAACTAAATGACCTAAGTGAATGGATCCATTAGCATAAGGTAGGGCGCTAGTGACTAATATTTTTCTCATATGCAAGACTTTTGATTTTACTCTATTAAATTTATATTTAACCGCTATAATATATCAAACTGGAAATATAATTCATATTTTACAGTATAAACGGAGAAAATAGGCTAATGCAAAAAGAAAACATCGAAGCAGTTCTAAAAGATTACCAATGCCCTTATATGGGAACAGATCTCGTCTCAGGCAATACTGTTAAAGATATAACGGTGGATGGTGACAATGTTTCTATCAAAATAGTACTAGGTTGGCCCGCTGAAGGTATAATGAAACCCTTTCATGAGAATTTAAATGCAAAAATCAAAGATGCTTATCCAGATGTTAAGTTAACTCTGGATTTAAGTTATGAAATTATCCCGCATACCGTGCAAAACAGCATTGAGAGGATTAAAGGCATTAAAAACATTATTGCGGTTGCATCAGGAAAAGGTGGTGTCGGAAAATCAACTACGGCAGTTAACTTAGCATTGGCACTTAAAGAAGAAGGAGCAACGGCTGCAATTCTTGATGCGGATATTTACGGTCCAAGCATACCTAGAATGTTAGGTTTAGAGGGTCGACCTGATTCAGAAGACGGTAAAACTCTAGAGCCTAAAGTTGGACACGGTCTGCAAGCAATGTCTATAGGATTACTAGTAGAAGAAGATACCCCTATGATTTGGCGTGGGCCGATGGTTACTCAAGCTTTGGAACAGTTACTGACAGATACGAATTGGCAAGACGTTGATTTTCTCATTATTGATTTACCACCAGGCACCGGTGATGTTCAATTAACTTTATGTCAAAAAATTCCACTAAGCGGAGCCGTCATAGTTACAACTCCACAAGATATCTCTTTAATAGATGCTCGCAAGGGCTTAAAGATGTTTGAGAAAGTAGAAGTTCCAGTTCTTGGGGTAATTGAGAACATGAGTACTTTTATTTGCCCTAAATGTGGGACAGTTGAAAGTATTTTTGGAGAAGGGGGCGGTGAACAACTGGCTGCTGAAAATGAC
>Ga0208277_1001109_pt1 | contig 15829 bp, 7 predicted proteins | sample ETNtaG_5_FD_185782 | JGI IMG/M metagenome (GOLD analysis project Ga0208277, IMG submission 185782) | Marine microbial and viral communities from oxygen minimum zone, Eastern Pacific Ocean - ETNP201406SV205 (SPAdes) (version 2) | ecosystem: Environmental > Aquatic > Marine > Oceanic ...
GTCCACCGCGAGCGACGAACCGACGCTGCTCCCGAGCGCGGTTCCCAACGCGAGCGCCGCGGCGATCCTCGGTTCGACGTTACCCATCCTGTAATGCGTTCCAAGCGCGACGACTGACGGAGGAATCATCGCGAGGAGCGACGTCCCGATCACCGCAGCTTGCGAGAGCGGCGTCGCCATGGCTAAGAGCGGCGTCACGAGCGTCCCGCCGCCGATTCCTAAAAGTCCAGACGCCGTCCCCGCCGTCACGCCGATGGCCACCAATTGCGGTACCGCCTCCATGGCGTCGAACTCTTTCTCTACCCCGTCCTCTTTCCTCGATCGAAACGCCAAGGCTTTCGCGGGAACCAACGGCGCCGAGACCATTAAAAAGTACGCCAACATTCGCCGCAACGCGTCGCAATTCATCCTCGCCGTTAATCTCGCCCCAAACGGCGCCGACACCATCGCCGACGCCCCCAAAATCCCAGCCGCGCGCGCATCCACCAAATTTTCGCTTCCAAACGTTCTCGCAGAGACCACGGCGGTGGACACCACCGCGACGAGAGACGTTCCCGAGACGACGCGCTGCGGAATGGACGTCGAGCTCGCGAGCACCGGCACGATCAGCGCGCCACCGCCCACGCCCACCGTCGCGCCGAACGCCCCCGCGAGAACACCGAGCGGCGCAGACATCGTCGTCGCTCTCGCGCGATCGGTCGCCGAGACGGAGGACGCGTCGCCGACCCCTCGGACCGTCGTTCGAAAGTGTGGCGCGGAAGACGCGCGGGACGGACCCTCGACGCTCGCGCGCGCGAGCGCGGAGACCGTGACGCGCGCGGAGGCCGCCCTGGCGATGGCTCGCATCGCGCGCGAGAGACGGCGTCGACGCGGCGAGGTGTGGCGAGTCGACTGAATGAATGAATCGGTTCGGTTCGGTACGCGGCGGCGCGGCGAGCCGTCTACGTAAAGTTAATGTACTCGGCGCTCTGCGCGTCGACGACCCACGCCTCCATGCGACGTCGAAACTCATCGTCCGTCATGTCGCGGAGCGCGGCGTCGACGGGGAGCGGCGGCGAGAATGGGTCGCCGGTGAGAAGCTTCTTCAATATCCCCACTCGGGGACGAAATTTCGGCACCATGTGCCCGGCGCCGTGCACGGTGACGAAGGAGAGACGATGGTCGTAGTCGGTGACGTGACCGGCGAATTGCGGACCGGCGTCGATGACGCTGAGGTCGGGGCCGTACGACAGGGGTTTCTCCTGAAGAAAGGACGCCGCGACGGCGGAGGCGTTGTAAAAGTACGGTCGCTGCGATCCGCCGGGAAGCTCGTCGAATCCGAGCTTGATGATCGCGGCTCTCGTGCCCTCGTATGAGACGCAGGGATCGGTGTCGCCGTTGAAGACGATGGTGCGCTCGAGTCTCGGGGCGAGAGAGCGGTAAAAGTCGAGCATGCTCGGCGTGTTCGCGTCGGCGTTTTCGTTGCACGCCGACCAAGACGAGGTGTACGACCAGTTTTCAGTTGGTCCGGGCCACGATTTCGCGGGAGACGACTCGACGTGTAGCGCATGACGAACGTCGTCTCGCATCATCCATCGAGTCATCATGTAATCGAGCGTGCCGGGGATGGATTCGCCACCTTCGACGATGGCGGCCGGGCCGAAGAGCGACAAGTCGTTGAGGAACGCGAAACGCCAATCCTGCGAGAATGCATCGCTCGTTTGCCATAGGAACTTGCGATGCGCGACTCGACACTCTTCGTCGCGTCCACTCTTCTCGAGTTCGTCGGCGAAGACGTCGAGCAAACGCGTGGACGCGCGTCCATTCCATCGACCCGACGTCCTCGGCGACATGTACCGATGACCGCACTTGTGCCACAACAGGTGGAATTCTGCATCCGGAACGAATCCATACTTGTGACCGTACCACAGCATACTCATCGATTCGCGCTGCGACTCGTTATCCGTGCACGGATCTCCCGTCGCGATTCCCGCCAGCGGAATTTTCGCCTCTTCGCTCGTCTGCGCGTCGTTTCTATCCAGTAAAGCGCGCGCCAACGTCGGCACGTACACCCCGGCGTACGACTCACCCGCGATGTAAAACTTATTCCTCCTCAACTCTGGAAATTTTCTAAAAAAATCCACCACCGCCGCCGTCGCGTCCGCCGCCGTCTGCACGTCGTCTCGCGCGCAGTCCCCGCCCGTTCGCATCTCGTCGCAATACGACCACCCCACCCCCGCCGGCGATTCCATCGCCACCAGATTCACCATCCTCGTCCACGCGTACGGATTTCGCATCAACCCACCCGAGGCGTTCACGAGCACCGGTCCGTTCTCCTGTAAAAATCCGAGCATCGACGACGATCCCGGCCCGCCGTTGAGCCACAGCGCCGTCGGCGCGTCCCTCCAATCCCCCGAGCCCTCTCTCGCCGCGAACCAGTAGTGCAATCGCGCGCCCGGCGTCGACGCCGAGGCGTCGAGAAAGCCAGAAAATTGCACCGCCGGTAACTCGGCGTCGAATCCCGGAAGCGCTCGCACGGCGTCGGCGTCGCGGTGGGCGTCTCGGTCGGTGACGACGACGTTTCGAAACGCGCGCGCGAACGACGCGCGCGGGGCGACGCGCGCGGCGCGCGCGGTCGACGACGAGGACGCGAGGACGACGAGGACGATGAGACGCGCGAACGCGCGCGGTGGGACGCGCGGTGCGACGCGCGGTGGTCGTCGCATCGAGGGGAACGCCGAGCGGCGATGAATGTCGTTAGCGCGGGATGCGCGCGGGGCGTCACAGCGTCGCGCGCCGAGGGTGTTCGACGCCGCGCGCGCGCCCGGGACGTCGAAAGCGATCGTCTCCGATGGCGGACGAGGACGAGGTCCTGCGCGCGGCGCGGGGGGCGCCGGTTCGAGAGCGATGCGCGCACGGGCATTGGAAAGCGCGCGTGCAGTGTTACGACGACGTTCGCGAGCTCTGCGCGCGCGCGCGAGCGATGGCGGACGAGAGTGATCTCGTGGCGTTCGGTGCGTGCGCGCGAGCGAGCGAGCGGGACGCGGGCGACGCGGGAGGGCGAGAGGGGGATTTGAAAGACTGACGGAGGCGACGTCGACGCGAACGAATAGGTGATTGCGCGACGAAAGCGTGCGCGGACGGTAACGCGGCGGCGCTTGACGCTGGGATAGACGCGGTGCGAGCGCTGCTCGCGCTCGCGGACGTGGCGTACGCGGAGAAGCATGCGGAAGGGATGTTGGCGAACCTGACGACGAAGGGACTCGGCGGTCGACCGAAGGCGGCGGAGCGGGCGACCGAGTGTTGCATGCAGCTGATCGAGTTGGAACAGGTGGACGCCGTGTTGGAGGCGCTGTTGAAGGCGTCGGTGAACAGAATACCGAAATTGGCGCTCGCGGCGACGAACGTAATCTTGGCGGCGGTGCGGGATTTCGGCACGCCGAAAGTCGTCCCGGCCAACGTCATTTTGAAGGGGTTGGTGCCGTTGTTCGACGCGAAGGACGCCAAGGTTCGCGCTGCGGCGAAGGACATCACGGTTGAGATGACGAAATGGTTGGGGGCGGCGGCGGTGAAGCGAGACTTGATCGATAAGATGCGCGAATCCATGCAGGCGGACGTGAACAAGGCGATTTCAAGCGCCGAGGGCTCGGCTCGGCCGACGCGAGTCTTGCGGAGAGATCAAGCGGCGAACGACGCGGGCGCGACGTCCACGAGCGACGTCGCCAGCGTTCGCGATGCGCCGGCCGCTGAATCGACGTCCTCTGCCGCTCCTGTCGCCGCGCCTGACGCGTACGAATATTCGGAACCAGAGTCGATTTTGCCGCTCCTGGACAAACCGGGCGAGGGGGAAAATCCAAAGTTTTGGGACGGTGTCGCGAGTAAAAAGTGGCAAGAACGTCTCTACGCGCTGCAAACGCTCACAAAAGTAGCGAGCGCGCCGAGATTAGCGGCGGCAGACTATGGAAACGTTTCAAAAGCGCTCAAACAAGTCATCACAAAGGATAGCAACGTGCAGTGCATTGCGGAAGCCGCCAGGGCGGCGGCGGCGTTGGCGAAGGGTGCGCGCAAAGAATGGAGCAGAGACGCCAAAGTTTTACTTCCGGGCATGCTCGACAAGTTGAAGGATAAAACCTCCGCGGTGATCGTCGCCCTTCAGAGCGCTTTGGACGAATCCATCAAGTATTGTTTCGAGTTGGGTGAGGCGGTGGACGAAGCGTGTGTCGCGTTGTCGCACAAAGTTCCCAAAGTTCAAGTAGAAACGCTCAAATGGCTCGCGAAGACGTTCGAAGGCATGAATCGTGCCTCCATGAGCGCCTTACACAAGTCCATCGTACCGCCCATCGTGAAGTGCACGAGCGCGTCGAATCCAGACGCGCGAAACGGTGCGCTCGAGACGCTCGCCGCGTGTGCGAAAGCCAGCGGCGGTATGAAGGCTATCGATTTCTTACTCATGGATCTCGATCAAGGCAAAAAGTCGAAGATAGCAGAGTTACTATCCGCGACTCCGCAGACGACAGCAGCGGCGACGACGACGACGACGAAGGCGGCGGCGATGACGAATCCACCGTCGCGCAAACCGAGCGTCGTCAGTAAAGCTCCGTCGAGTGTGCGAAGTAGCGTCGAAGTCAAAGTCAGCGAGAAACGAGTCGATCCGGTGCCACCTGTAGTGCCTCAAGCCGTGGAAGAATCATCGTCGATATCGAAGAATGACGCGGAAGCGCGCATCATAGAACTTCTGAGTGAAGACGTCGTAGCCGGTCTGAAGAGTGGAGACTGGAAAGCGCGTCTGGCGGCTATGGTTTCGGTCGTCGAAAACGTTCGATCGTTCGATGACTCCGCCAGTGATAGATGCGACGCACTCGTCGTCGGTCTCGCATCGTTCCCTGGTTGGAATGAAAGTAATTTCCAAGTGATGGACAAAATGTTCGAGACATTGGAGATTATGAGCGCTCGCTCGTGCTTTGAGTACAGACACGCGGCTTCAGCGCTTGATATTCTCGGTGAAAAGTTGAGCTGTTTCAAGCTAGGAAAGCGCGCGAGTTCAACCATGATGGCATTTTCGGAAGCTCTCGGACCAAAGACGATAATCTCTCGCCTCAAGGAGAAGTCGATGAGTCAAAAAGCTCCAAAGGTTGTCGCCGGGGCTCTCAACTGGACGGGCTCAACCGTCGAAGAGTTCGGTGTCGAGTCCTTGGATATCGATATGATGATCGCTTGGGGTGTGGAATCCATGGAAACACCGAATCCCATGATCAAAGGGGCGGGTGCAAAGCTCATTGGAGCTCTTCACGCCGGCGTGGGTCCGAGTATCAAGGATTCCGTCGTCGGTCTGAAGGAGGCGCAATTGAGAAGTTTAGAGGTTGAGTTTGCGCGAAATCCCTTCGAGGGTGACATAGCTCCCAAGCGACGCGTGCGCGCGAGCTCTGCTCCGATGTCTTCGCACGATGCAGACGCAGCCCCGAGCACTTCTGAACCGTCACCCGCGTCCGTCGCCAAAGAAGTCGAAAGAGTGGACATCAGCGGAAGAATCACAGACGATTTCCTGAAGAGAATGAACGATTCCAACTGGAAGACTCGAGCGGAAGCTCTGGAAGAGCTCGGCCAAATGCTCAAGGCTGCGAATAATCGTATTGAACCGCACGTGGGTGATTTGCCGAAGAGTCTCAGCGCGAGATTTGCCGATTCAAATAGAATGCTCGCCGTCACGGCGCTCAACGTGGCCGGAGAGCTTGCGCTCGCCGTGGGAGCGCCGATAGAAAAAGTTGGGCGTAGCGCTCTGTTTGACGTCGTCAAGTATTTCGGTGATAGCAAGAAGAACGTTCGTGAGGCGGCCGTCAAGGCGTGCACGTGTTGGGTCACCGCCGCGGGCTTGCCGAAGGTTTTACCGACGATTGCGGAGAAATTTGACGAGCTTCGCGGCAAAATCACGGCAGAGGGTAAGAAAGATGCGATCGAATGGTGCACGGAAATGTTTAATCGAGAAGAAGACGTCGAGGACGGCTCGTGCTCCAGCGCCGTGCACTTCGCCGCGGTCGGGCTGAGTGACAAGGCGACAGAATCGAGAAAGGCGAGCGCCGCATTGATGGAGGCAATTTTAGCAAAAGTGGACGCAGACAAGGTTCTGAGCCTTTCGAAACCGCTCGGCAAAGATATGAGAGCGGCTGTCGATGCGCACCTGAATCGTCCACAATCCGTTCGATCGAGCTTGAAATCGATCGGATCTATAGTTGTGGCGACGAATCGCATGAAAGGCACCGCCGCCTCTCGAAACGCCGCTCGTAAAGCAGCCACGCTGGGCGGCGCTTCGAAGGCTGTTGAACCGCCATCCATCGCACCGACCGGACCGGTATTTCTGCAAAATTCAGACAAGGCGACGCGGATTCGTAAATACCCGCGCAAAGCGAGAAAGTTTGAAACTTTGCGAGAGGAAGATCTCGCCCTCGTCACGAGCGAGCTCAACTCCGCCTGCCATTCCCACTTCAGATCTGATGTGCACAAAATGATGTTCACGAACGACATCAAGGCGCAACTCTGGGCTCTCGACGCGCTCGATGAAGCAATCAAGTCGGGTGAAGCCGAGTTTTTGAACAACTTTGACCTACTTCTTCGATGGCTCGTGTTGCGCATCAGCGAAGCGAGCGTGAACACGCAAGTGTTGAATCGAGTGCTCGATGTTTTCCTGGGCGCCATGCACGCCGCGAGTGACTTGGACTATAAACTCGTCGAGCAAGAAGCGGCCATTTTACTCCCCGCGCTCGTGGAGAAGTCTGGGCATAACATTGAAAGCGTGCGAGAAAAGTTTCGTTCAATTTCGCGCGCCATTCCGACAGTGTACTTGGCGTCGAAATTCGTAGGCTATCTCACGACGGGATTGGTCGAGACGAAGAGCTCTCGAACGCGCGCGGAGTGCTTGGATGAGATCGCGCGTTTGATCGAACGTCACGGTTTGTTGGTGTGCTTGCGCGAGGATAAGACCTTACTAGAAGTTTTCAAGTTGGTGGAAACGAGAGACATGAGTTTACGAAACTGCGCTCTGAACTGTCTCGCGTCTGCGTATAAAGTGGCTGGCGAAAGCGTCTGGAAACGCATCGGAAGGGTATCGAATGAACAAGTGAAAGACGTCGTGAGCGATAAATTCATTCGAGTCACCAGAGAGATGAGCATGAATAGCGAAGGCACTCCGGGAGACTGGCTCAAGTTTGAGCCGATTCCCATCGCGAGCTCGTTGGACGGCTCATCCGTCAGTAAGAGCATCGATGTTTCGACGCTCGCGGCATCAAAGATAGAGAACATGATGGCCAACGCGACGATCGACGAGGATCCGTCATCGATCCGGTCGAAGAGTTTGGTGTCGCAGTCCATGTCCGCGTTACCCGCCCGTACGGCGTTTGCGCAGCGTCCCGTCGATGCAGTCGACGTCGAGATGACCGAGGCATCTTCACCTCCGCAGAAAGATGTGCAAGACGATGTTCTCATCGGTGCGAAGACTCCGGGATTGATTTCAGAGCGCGATGGATTCCGCACGGAATCCAACGATGCTAAGCCGGCGTGCTCCATCGCGTGGACAAAGGCTATGACGAATGTGAACGACTTTGACGAACTCATCGCTGTGGAAGCGATGAAGACTGTTTGTCACGAAATCGTCGGTGCGAAAAACGACGTCGCCGCTCACGGTGCGATGGTCGGAGACATCGAGCCCTTGGTGTCATCTCTGGTGAAGCGCATGGAACACGTGTTCATCACGGCCATCGCGATGCCGACAAAGGGTACGCGCGCGTGCAGATACATTCTCAACTCTTTGATGCAGATTCACCAAGACCGCGCGTTCGCGATGGCGATCACCGAGCCGACGCAGCGCAATTTCATCAAGCGTTTGGCTTTGATTCTTCTCGACGAGCGCGTCTTGAGACTGCAAGATGGGGACTCTTTGATCAAAGCGGCGAACATGTTGATGGTGGCGATGATGGACAATTGTACTCGATCGTACTCGTTTGTCGCGTTCCTGGCTTTGCTGCACGATCGACCGGCGGAGGTGCCGCAGCACTTTGACGAGTTGTTGGTGAAATGCTTGAACAAACTCACGAGGTCTCTGCAACTTTCGGTGGACAACGTGCACCTTCCGACGGTGCTTGGGGCGATTCACGAATACCTCGAGGCGCTCGGCATGAATGAGATCAATGCGCGAATGCAGACAGAAGATCAAGGTTTGCGCGCCGTGAAGACTTTGCTCTATGAGATCACGAGAGTAGTCGGGGAAGACATCGGGAAGTATTGTACGAGCATTCCTTCGCGTTCGTCAACGCCGAAACCGATCATATATTCTCTCATCGACGTCAACTTATTGGCGCCCAAGTCGAACGCATCTCCTTCGACCCAAGCGTCCACCAAGATTGAGTCGCGAACGAGCCCTGGAACGAATACGAAGAGTCAATTAGTGGCCATCTTCAAGAAAATTGGTGAGAAAGGGACCACCAGTCAAGGTTTGGAGGAGCTCTATTCTTTCACGCAAGAACATCCCGAGGAGGATCTGACGCCACAACTCGAGCGCACGAGCGAAGCTTTTCGGATGTACATCAAGCGTGGGCTACAAAAAGTGGAAGCTGCGCGCTTGCGAAGGAGTCCTTCATCACATGTGTCCGCTCCTGCGGCTCAAGTTCCATCACCGGTCGCCGAGGCGAAATCCAGCGCGGCATCTTTCCGAGAGCGCTTGGCACAAATTCAGGATAACGTTGACGTCGATGCGTCTTCTTCGCTCAAATCAACGAACGACGAGGACACGATTACTGATTTACAACGACTGCGTCAAAAATTGAATTCAATCAACGAGAGGGCGACAGGAAAATCGGGCGCAATGGGCGAGTAGATGACTATAGATGCGTGGCGAGGGCTGTTCGTTGCTGATGTAGAAATTAAACTTTCTCCAGAAAATATCAACTTTCTCCCGCGTTAGTCGCGTGAGTAAATTTTTCGCGATCATTAAGTGATGCACTCGAGCTCTCGTTCCGTCGTCCCACTCAAGTGCGCTGAATTCTCGCTCGCTGCTGGGTGCTCAAATTTAGTTCTTGCGGTTTTGGATGTAGTCGGCGAGACCGATGAGCGGAGCCACCTTCGTCTCGTCAAAGCCCTCTAATTCAGCCTTAGCCTTGCTAATAAGTTCCGCGGCGATGCGCCTCGACTCGTCCATACCGACGAGGCTCGGGTACGTCGTCTTACCGACGGCTTCATCCTTACCCGCGGTCTTGCCGAGCTCTTCGCTGCTCGCCGTGCAGTCGAGGATATCGTCCACCACTTGGAACGCCAAGCCAATGTTTTGCGCGTAACGCTCGAGCTTGCCGATCTGCTCTTCGCTCGCGCCCCCAAGGATAGCGCCCGCCGTGACGCTCACTTCCAACAAAGCCCCAGTCTTGTGCGCGTGAATGTACTGCAACGTCTCGATGGTCACGTTCTCCGGTCCCGCGCCTTCGGAGAGGATATCCACGACTTGACCTCCAACCAAACCTTCGCTTCCGACGCACTTACCGACGTCAACGATCACACGAAGCACCTTATCGGCGTCCACACCCTTCGTCTCCCGTCCGATGTACTCAAACGCGTGACTCAACAACGCATCACCGGCCAAGATGGCCATCTCTTCCCCGTACACCTTGTGGTTCGTCGGTTTCCCTCGTCGAAAATCGTCGTTATCCATGGACGGCAAATCGTCGTGAATCAACGACATGGTGTGAATCATCTCCAACGCGCACGCCGTCGGCATCGCCGTCTCCATGTCTCCACCCACGAGTTCGCACGCCGCCAAACACAACGCCGGGCGGATTCTTTTCCCTCCAGCCAATAAAGAATATCTCATCGACTCGCTCAGGCGTTCTGGATAATGCATCGGGACGCTCAGATCGAGCGCGTGTTCGATGCGCGCGTTCACGTTCTTAATGTACGCATTGAATTCCTCCTCACTCGTACCGTTCACGGCCGCGCCCGCCTGCGCCGGACTCGCCTGCGCGCCCGCGCGCGCCCCCGCGCGTCCCGGTCGACCGACGCGGGCGATCCCTTCGCGACGCGTCGCCCCGCGGGTGGCGCCTAATCTCACCGTTCGCGCCGTCGCGCGCGTCTGCGGCGCCGCTCGCATGTCGAGAGATTAGATGCACACAAAAAAAATTGCGGAAGTCTTCGTCCGCTCGCTCGCGCTCCGCTCGCGTCGCGTCGCGCGCTCGTGTGCCGAGACGGTCGACGACGACGCCGTCCACCTCGGACGGGACGAGAATTGTTTTTACCCGAGATTTTCACGGCGTGCGTGAGTCAGTGTGTGGATGCGTGGAAGGCCATGTACGTGAAAAAATAGTAAATTTCTGTGATCGAGAGATATCTTATGAACGTGTGTATCGATAGTCCGAGAGTGGTGGGGAATGGTAAAAAAGTGAACGCCCTCCCGCGTCGCGCGCGCCTCGCGCGCGCGCGACGGGGACCGCGCGCGAGAGAGCGAAGGGCGCGAGAGAGCGACGAAGGTGACGCGAAAGATGGCGTCGTGTTCGATGACGAGCGGTGCGCGCGCGGGGTGCGCGCGAGTGGGGGCGATGAGCCGCGCGGGAAATCGCGCGGGACGCTCGCGAGGGGGCGCGCGGGCGACGAGAGCGCTCGGGCGGGGACGCGCGGGGACGCGCGGACGGGCGATCGTCGTCGCGTACGCGTCCAAGGGCGCGGCGGTGCGCGCGAGCGGGGAGAAGACGAACGTGCTCGTCGTGGGCGGGGGCGGTCGCGAGCACGCGTTGTGTTGGAAGTTGGCGTCGAGCGCGTCCACGGGGACGTTGTATTGCGCGCCGGGGAACGCCGGGATCGCCGCGGAGCGAGGCGTGGAGACGGTGAAGCTCGATGAGCGCGATCACGACGCCGTGGTGCGATTTTGTGCGGAAAAGTCGATCGGATTGGTGGTCGTCGGACCGGAGGCGCCGCTCGTCGACGGTTTGGCCGACTCGTTGGTCGCGGCTAAAGTGCCGGTTTTCGGTCCGAGCAAGAGCGCCGCGCGCTTGGAGGGTTCGAAATCTTTCATGAAGGACCTGTGCGCCAAGTACGGGATCCCGACGGCGGAGTACGCCAAGTTTACCGACGCCGCCGCGGCGAAGGAATACATCAAATCCAAGGGCGCACCCATCGTCGTCAAGACGGACGGTTTGGCCGCCGGTAAGGGCGTCATCGTCGCTCTCGAGCTCGACGACGCCTTGAACGCGGTGGATGACATGCTCAGCGGCGCGCTCTTTGGGAGCGCGGGCGAAGAGATTGTCGTGGAAGAGTTTTTAGACGGCGAAGAGGCCTCGTTTTTCGCCGTCGTCGGCGGCGGTAAGGCGGTGCCGCTCGCGAGCGCGCAAGACCACAAGCGCGTGGGAGATGGCGACACCGGCTTGAACACGGGTGGTATGGGCGCGTACTCCCCCGCCCCGGTCGTCACTCCGGAGATCGCGGACAAGGTGATGCGAGACATCATCAAGCCGACGGTGGATGGCATGGCGGCGGAGGGCTGCCCGTTCACGGGTGTCATTTTCGCCGGTTTGATGATCACCAAGGACGGCAACGTCAAACTTTTGGAACACAACATCCGTTTCGGTGATCCCGAGTGCCAAGTGCTCATGGCGCGCTTGACGAGCGATCTCACGGCGTTGCTCCTCGCCGCCGCCAACGGGACGCTCGAAAACGCCGAGGTGACATGGTCCGACGACTCCGCCGTCGTCGTCGTCATGGCCGCCAACGGCTACCCCGGATCGTACGCCAAGGGTGAGGTGATCTCCAAACTCGACGCCGCGGGTGATATCGACGGCGTCAAGGTTTTACACGCGGGAACCGCCTCGAACGACGCCGGAGACGTCGTCTCCGCCGGCGGTCGCGTCCTCGGCGTCACCGCCTACGGCTCCTCCATCACCGAAGCCGCCGCCCGCTCGTACCAGGCCGTGGACACCATCCAATGGCCCGGCGGTTTCAACCGCAGAGACATCGGCTGGCGCGCCATCGCTCGCGAGAAAGAGGGTCGATGATAATACTCGAAACAACCTAAAACCCGTCCCCCACAATGTCCCTCGCGAGACTCGTTCGCGCGCCGACGTTCGCGAGAGACGTGCGCGCGTCCTCCTCCTCGTCTTCCTCGTCCTCACGTCCGCTCGACCGACTCGAGGCGCTCACCTCGCTCCCGAGAAGGACGCTCGAGGACATCACCGCTCGAGAGGATGCGCTCGACGCCAAGCGCCTCGTTCGACGCATGACGCTCCTCCGCGAGCTCGTCGCGCGCGCTAACATCGAGTACATGATCGATATCGAGCCTGGACTCATCTCGGGTGAGATCGAGGACGAGGATCTCGCGGAGAGCGCGCGAGAGGTGATGACGGCGTTGGAGCAAAGCGTGCCGTGGGAAAACGCGCGTCTGTTTTTAATCGAACGCGAACCGAGCCTGTTGCTCGAACGCGGTGGTTCGAGACGAATGGAGGAGATTCGAGCGTTTTTCGTCGAACACGAGGATAACGTGCGCGCGATCGCGGGCGACGGCGCATCGTGGTTGGACGCCGAGGGCCAGCGGTTTCTCGAAAATTGGTTGGTGGATTGGTACTAGTAGCGATTCGATATTCGATTCTGTGTACAATACATAGCGCGTGTGGCTCTCTCCCCCTCTCTCTCTCTCCTCTCTCTTTCTCTTTCTCTCCCGTGTGTGTGTGTGTGTGCTAAAATTCATCGAGTCTGCGCACGCCTCGATCGCGCTTAGCGCGCGCCTCGTGTAACTCGGCACGAGCCCGCGAGAGCGCCGAACTGACGCTGCTCAAACCGTTGAGCTGTCGAGCGCCTCGAGGCGAGACGGCGGCAAAGTACGGACTGTTGGGCGCCGTCACGGCGCGGCGACGAACGACGACGAACTCTTCGCCGTCGGATTCGTCGTCGGAAACTTCGCGAACCTCGAGTTTCCTCGCGCTCGTCGTCGTGAACGCGTTTGAGCGCGGCGACCGCGCCGCCGCCTTGGTCGGCGTTCGCGCGACGTGCGCGAGTAAATCCGTCTCAATCTGCACGGTGTGACGCCTCGCGTCTTGCTCCAAAAGGGCATTTATTTCACTCGTGAGTTCGTTCGACCGCTTCTCCGTCTCTTGCAATCTCACGCGAGTCTCACGCTCTCTCGCGTACGCGCGCTCCAATTCGCGACGCAACGCGTCCTTCTCCTCCTCGAGCGCCTCGAGTCGAGCGTCGAGGGATTCGATGTACGCCTCGGCCTCGGCCTGTTTCCCTCGCATCTCTTGTAAACTACGCCTGTGCGCCTCAGACGCGCTCGCCATCGCATTGCTGACGTGCATGGACGCCTGCGCGGACGCCGCGTCCATGGCGTCAATCTCTTGAAGCAGTCCCTCGATGCGCGCCTCGCTCCCCGCCAATCGCTCCTCGAGCTTATCCTTGGCTTGACGCACTTTACCGAGCGCCTCCGCGAGCGATTTTCGTTCATTGGTGAGATCTTCGATCTCGCGCCTAAACTTTTCCGCGCGCTCCTTCAATTCGCCAATCTCCGCGTCCTTGGTTCGCAACGAGAGACTGCATCGACGCCGTTCCTGCTCGACGTCTTCGCGCGCGCGTCGAACGGCGTCCGCGGTTTCCTCACCCGCGACGCGTTGCGCCTCCTCCAGACGCTTGAGCTCGACCTCGAGCTCGTTCACGACCAAATTGCGCTCTCGCAACACACGCTCGAGCTCGTCGCGCGTCTCCGACGATTCCTTCGACGTTTCGAGTTGGTCTCGAAGCTCCGTCTCGATGGCGCCGCTCTTCTCTTCGAGTCGACGCATCTGCGTCTGTACCTCGGCGAGCGTCTCCTGTAACTCCCTGCGCTCGGCCTCTATCTCGCGCGGCGACGCATTCACGCCTCTATTCGCCGACGTCGTCGCCTTGGGCGTTCGAACGAGTCTCTTCCCGCCTCGACTCGGCGTCGTCGTCGCCGCGTCGCCGTTGAGCATCTCCAACTCTAAATGTCCCAAAAATCTCTCCACCTCGGCGCGCATCTGTCGCTCGTACTCCTCCACGTCCTCACTCGACGGCGGTTGCGCCTTGGCGTACGCCAATTTCGTCTCATACTCGGCGCACGTCGACGCGTGCGCGTCCAACACGGCGGCTAACAAATCGCCCACGCGTTCCCTCTTCGCCCCGTCCGGTTCGATCCAAATCTTCGGGTTCGCCTCCACCGTCGCCGCCACGTCCCTCGCCACCAAACCATACCCCGCACACTCCGTCGTAAACGTCGTCACCGTTCGACACACGTCCTCCAACACGCGCTCCAGGGATTCCGCCCGCGCGCGTCCCTCGGCGCGCGCCTCGGCGCACCGCGCGCTCAGTTCCTCATTCTCCGCGCGCGACCGTTCATTCTCAATTCTCGATCGCACCAACGCCTCCTCGACCGTGGACAACTCACTCCGCATCGTCTCTCGCTCGTGATCCCTCGCGCGACGCTCGCGCGCGAGTTCGCGTTCGAGTTCGCGCGCGTCGCGATCATCGACGCGCATCGTCTCCGCGCGCGTCGTCTCCCCGCCTCGTTCACCCTCGCGCGCGTCGTCGTCGGTCGACGCTCGATTCGTCGCATCTTCATCGTCATCATCTTTCCCTCGCGCCGCGGTCGCGCCTCCGTCCGAAATCGTCGTCTCGCGTCGACGAATGGACGATCGCCACCCCATCGCGCGAACGAACGATCGATCGATCGCGCGCGCGAGCGACGACGTCTGCCGTCGACGACCGACCGAACGACCGAGACGACCGAACGAACAATCATAAAAAAGAAATCCATGCATTTAGACTACACGAACCCACAGTATGACTCAACATACACTATACAAAGATCTCAAACACCTACACGTGTACACGCAGGCTGGCAAGGGGAAGGATTCGAATCGCAACGGATGGATGGATGCGACCGGGACGGAAGTCGCGCCTCGTGCGTCACGCACGCGCGCGCGTCGAGATTCGCCGCAGCGACATCGACTCGCTCGCCGATATCTGACCGCCCGAACGCGCGGTCGAACGAACGAACGAACGAACGAACGAATAAACGAACGAACGACATGCGGGAAGTGATCTCCGTGCACATCGGGCAGGCTGGGATCCAAACGGGGAACTCGTGTTGGGAACTGTATTGTCTCGAACACGGGATTCAACCGGAGTGCGTGTTTTTTTATGCGTGTGATTCGACGCGCGCGCGTGGTCTCGATCGTTCGTCTCGGGGGAGGGGAGTGAACGCGCGCGCGAGACGAGCGGATTTGACGCGATTGATTTGATGTGATTGAACGCGCGAACTGACGAAACCCATCTGTTTAACGTCGATGCGCAGTGGACAAATGCCTCCGGACGCGGATAGTGGAGTTGAGGATGATTCGTTCAACACCTTCTTCTCCGAGACGGGCGCCGGGAAACACGTGCCGCGATGCATCTTTCTCGATCTCGAACCGACGGTGATCGACGAGGTGCGCACGGGCGCGTACCGTCAATTGTTTCACCCGGAACAATTGATCTCCGGTAAGGAGGACGCCGCGAATAACTTTGCGCGCGGTCACTACACGATCGGTAAGGAGATCGTGGACGTCGCCCTCGATCGCATTCGTAAGTTGGCGGATAACTGCACCGGTTTGCAAGGCTTTTTGGTCTTCAACGCCGTCGGCGGCGGTACGGGTTCCGGTCTCGGTTCTTTGCTCCTCGAACGTCTGTCGGTGGATTACGGTAAGAAGTCCAAGCTCGGTTTCACCATTTACCCGTCCCCGGCGGTGTCCACGGCGGTGGTCGAGCCGTACAACTCTGTGTTGTCCACGCACGCGCTCCTCGAGCACACCGACGTCGCTGTCATGTTGGACAACGAAGCCGT
>Ga0208277_1001117_pt1 | contig 15755 bp, 9 predicted proteins | sample ETNtaG_5_FD_185782 | JGI IMG/M metagenome (GOLD analysis project Ga0208277, IMG submission 185782) | Marine microbial and viral communities from oxygen minimum zone, Eastern Pacific Ocean - ETNP201406SV205 (SPAdes) (version 2) | ecosystem: Environmental > Aquatic > Marine > Oceanic ...
GAGAGTGAATTTATTGAATTACATCCAACTAATTGGTTAGATTTTACCCAAAATGGCGACGATATTGATGTGGCGGTCAAATACCGAATCGAGCCTGGATGGGATGATGAAGATTATTTGACTGCATCAACAAGGTTAGTACTTGCCAATGGTGTTGTTTCTATTCCTGCATCCCATTCATGGGGTAGCCCCGATGGTACGTCAAAGGCCTTAGAAAATGATTTAGAAATCAAATCTGTAACATTTATCACCGACCTTGGAGAGTTACCTTCAGACGAATATTATTTGCCAGCAGGGCAAGAAATTGACATCTCGATTGATATAGGATTTGAAGGTCTTACAGGAATCGACTCCTTCGCTCCAGGTGATGCTTTAGTCAGTCTATATCATGGTTCAACTGAAATTGCTAATACCACTACACTTGATGATGACACATGGAATTTTACCGATGTAGTACCATTTACCAACGGCGTACTAGACTGGAAGATTGAGGTCGTTCCGCTTGACGGTAGCGGTGTTACTGCAGACGCATTATTTGAAAGGTCATTCTTTGCCGATTCGGTTTCCCCATCGGTTTACTGGTCAAGCGTCGCAGCATATGACCACCGCGTCCCATCTTCAACCCAAACTATTCAAGTGCAAATCACCGATCAACCATTACTGCCTTCCAACATTGAAGCAATGGTTTGGCGAGAGTGGATTAACGACTATGACATGAATGGTCAACCAAGTGCAGATGAATATTCGTCCTTTTCCTCTGTGTTATTACCAAATGACCTAACTGCATTTGTGGGACAATATACCATTTTGCTAGATGATAGTGGAGGAGCAATTGGCGATAAAGTAGCGGTTTACCTAACTGGTAATGATGCTGCAGGTCATCCATTAGAGCAAAATGGTACCGGCGATGAAGGCGACCATTTGTTCATGTATCAACTGAAAGCAGATGGGCCACCGTCTATTCCAACTGCGGCATTTTCATGGGATGGGGGCAGACAAACATGGCTGCATCCAATGATTGAGTATGAATTTGATGTGTTGATGTCAGAACCAAATGGTGGTTCAGACCTATCTACTGTCGAAGTACAATTGGCTTCTCAACAAAACAGTGATCCTCTACCAATTTCATGGAATTTCATTACTGGTAATTGTACCACTACCAGCCCTCATTTGGTAATCGATGATTGCGATATGATTGGTCAAAACGGGCCTGCAGGTCCGTATGAAATTGATTTGGCATTGAATGTCAAATTCCATTTGTTGTGGACCATTCCAGATTTGGGTGATACCAAGCGTGAGCCTAAATTAATCGTAATGGACAGAGCAGGAAATACTGACCAGCAAGCATTCCCTACACTTAGATGGCGCTCGTCTGGCGATATGTACATTCCAGATGAAACGATTCAACTATTCATCAATCAAGGAACAGTAGTTGAAGACGGGGCAAGAATTGCTCCTAGCAGTTCGTTTGAAGTTTCAGGTGACGTTTTGTTCAAAGAAACCAACACCCGTCCTGACTTTGACTGTCCAGTCACTGTGATGTTTGATGGTGTTTCTTATCCAGTAACTGCACTTGATGGTGCGTGGACAGCAGTTGTGACTGCATCGGAAAGCTCGGGCAAGAAGGCTTTGACATGGGGTGTTGATTGCTACTCTGGTCAAGGTGATGATGTAACTGATGAATCTGATAATAGATGGATATTAGTTGATGGAACAGGGCCAAATCCAGTTGAGATAATCAACCCTAGACCTAACACAATTCTTGATACTGATGTGTATGAAGTTAGAGTGGCGATCGATGAAGAAGGTGGCTTAGACATAGATTCACTACAACTTGAATGGTGGGTTGAGGATGCCATAACTGGAGATAGACTAACCACAGGTTTTGAGCCGATGACTCTTGAAGGGACTGATATTTCAGGAACACAATTAGAGGTCTATGCAGAGATTGACTTGTCTGGTATCACCGACACAATGATTCAAAACCGACTAATTTTATTCATCAAGGTCAATGGAAGAGACCTTGCAGACAACTCTGTTCAAGGCATGAATGGAGCGCCTTCTGGCGGGGAGATTGCTCAGTGGGATCTTGAATGGTTAAGGCCGGAATTTAGTATTGGACCCCTAGATGTATCATATACCAGATTAATCATTGAAGTTGGTCAATCAACTTCAGTTCAAGCATTGGTAGATAATATTGGTTCGCTAGATGGGACAGTTGATGCTACTGTATATGTGGTCAAATTAAACGGCACAAGAGATGTTATACAACGTCCAAGTATTGATATTCCAGCAGAAGGAAAAGGGCTGATTACACTTGATTGGGCTCCTACCTCGCAAGGTATTCAGTGGATTGAGGTCGAACTAGACAACGGTCAAACGTCCAAAGGTCCAACAGTAGATGTAAGGCCTGCTAGAGAACAAGGTTTCATTGAGAATCTATTTGGCGATGTCAATCCAGTCATCGGTTCTATTGTAACGCTAATTTTTGTATCAATCATTGCAACCGGATTACTTTGGGCGCGCAAAGCAACCAGAGGCAAAGGGTCTCGTTCAGAATATGATTGGGATGAATATTCTTCTGAAATAGAAGATGATGAATATGATGACTATGATGAAGATGATTATGCAGCAGAGTCATCAGCAAATAATCCAGAAATCCAACCTGCATCTTCACTTGGTGCTGCAGCAGCTGCACTTGGAGTCGCAGAAACCACATCAGCAGCAGAACCAGAAACAGATTGGGTAATGGGTGCTGATGGCTACTGGTGGTACCATGACAAAGATACTAACGAGTGGTGGTACAAGGATGAAAATGGCGACATTGTCCAATTCAGTTGACCACGGTGAGAACTTTGCCCAGATTTATCGGATTACTACAAGTAGACTCAACAGTCGGTAATCTAACTGGTAATGCTTCTCGTATTGAGCGCTTAGCAAGTATTGCCAAGGAACATGGGGCCGCAATGGCAGTCAGTACAGAACTAGCAATCAGTGGATATCCTCCAAGAGATTTGTTATTACAACCAGATTTCATCAATATGTCATTTGACAGAGCAACATCACTAAATGTTGAGATTCCAGTATTAGTCGGCACTCCTGTACCAACAGAAGACAGCCGCAGCCTACCTGCTAACGGAGTAGTCCGCTCTGGTTTACTCAATGCTCAACCAAATGGCGAAAACACCAACCGTATTGTTGCTAAAAAGCAATTATTACCATCTTACGATGTATTTGATGAAACTCGTTATTTTCATCCCTCTAATCGTTCAGGGATTTGTCGAGCGATTGGCGGCATGGACCTTGGTGTAACGATTTGTGAGGATGCTTGGCAAATCGCTGGATTGACTCCTTCATCATATGGGCAAGATCCGATACAAAACCTCGCCGAGTGGGGTCGTCAAGGAGTAAAACTTGATGCAACTGTTAACCTCTCTGCATCACCATATCATGCTGATAAAGTGGGTTCTCGAATCAAGGTTTGCCGAACTGCTGCTTTGACACTACAGCACCCATTTTTACTGGCCAATCAAGTAGGCGGTAATGATGACTTATTGTTTGATGGTTGCTCACTTGTCGCATGGCCAAATGGAATGGTTGTAGTGGCACCATCATGGCAAGAAGGAGTATTGATGGTTGATTTAGACCAGCCAGAAAATTGTCGATGGATTGGCATGGGTGGAGAAGATGCTCTGTCAATTGGTAACGATGCGCTCAAAATAATACCCAGTGACTCTGATGGGCATGAGGAATCTGCTGAATTAATTGAAGATATTACTGATGCCGTCATCACTGGTCTAGCTGATTATTGCCGTAAATCAGGTATCAAATCAATCGTTCTAGGTCTATCTGGCGGTATTGATTCTGCAGTTGCCGCATGTGTTGCTTGTGCTGCAGTGGGTGCTGAAAATGTCCTTGGAATCGCCATGCCCAGCAGGTATTCATCACAACATTCGCTTGATGATGCTAGATATACTGCACAAGCACTAGGTATGCAGTTCAAGGTTGAATCAATTGATGAAATGCATTCTACTCTTGAGGTCCAAATCGATTCAGTTTTATCAAACGGCAGTCCTGTTGCTAGTGAAAATATCCAATCAAGGCTACGTGGTATTATTGTCATGGCCCATGCTAATGCAGAAGGTAGAATGGCAGTTGCTACTGGTAATAAGTCAGAGTTAGCCCAAGGTTATTGCACACTTTATGGGGACATGGCTGGAGGCTATACGCCGCTAGGAGATTTGTACAAGATGCAAGTCTATGCGCTGGCAGAGGTGTTTAATTCAAGAGCATCACAATCCGGCCTGCAACCACCAGTCAATTCCTCGACAATGAGTAAACCACCTTCTGCTGAATTAGCACCGAATCAAAAGGATGAAGATTCATTACCGCCGTATCAAACCTTAGATGAGATCCTCCGCCTCCATATTGAACATACCATGGATGCTGATGATATTGTACAAGCAGGTTTTACTCGTGAGGTTGTTCTTGATGTATTATCACGATTGGAGCGTAATGAACACAAGCGATGGCAAATGTCACCAGCACCAAGAGTCACCAGTAAAGCATTTGGCCAGGGTTGGAGAAGACCATTAGCATCTAGGCATGATTGGCGTGATTGACTTCGATGGTCATAAAAATCCAATCCGTCACGACCAAACATGAGCGGCTCAATTGTCAACATAGCAGGTTATCGTTTCGTCGATATACCTGACCGTGATGAATTGCGCCAACCATTCCGCAATATATGTCAAAAATTAGGGTTAAAAGGGACTATTTTAATCGCCAATGAAGGAATCAATTTCTTTTTGTCCGGAACTCAAGAATCAGTTGATGATTATATTGCTTTCATTGAAGAAGATGCTAGATTTCAAAACATTCCAGTAAAAGTTTCGTACTCAGATTATCAACCATTTCGACGAATGAATGTTAGGCTAAAAAATGAAATTATCTCAATTGGTCTTGACCACATCAAACCAGCCGACAAGACTGGTGATGAAATTACTCCAACAGACTTCAAGAAATTATTAGATGATGGCGAAGATATCTTAGTGCTAGACACTCGTAATGATTACGAAATTAGGATTGGTACTTTCCAGATGGCTATGGAGCTAGACATCAAGACATTTCGTGATTTTCCCCGTGCAGTTGATGAGATGTCTGATGATTTGAAAGATAAGCCAGTAGTTATGTTTTGTACTGGTGGTATACGCTGTGAGAAAGCTAGTGTAGTGATGATGGATGCAGGTTTCTCAAATGTCAAACAACTCAAAGGAGGTGTACTTGGATATTTTGAAGAAGTTGGTGGCGAGCATTGGAATGGTGACTGCTTTGTCTTTGACCGTCGAGTTGCACTAAATGCTGAATTGAAAGAAACCGATGTAGTACAATGTTTTGCCTGTCGTGAACCACTACTAATGGAAGATCAAATTACTGGCGATTATGTCATTGCCCAATCATGCCCATATTGCATTGAGAACAAGTAATTCACCAAATCAACCATATTTCTTGGGTCAAAATAAGGGTTTACTTCATGAGAGAGTTAGTTGTGCGAGATAATATGGACTTGCCAAAGCGTCTTTCACAGCAATTAGCTGGGCAAGAAGGTGAAACTAGGCAAAAGGCAGCCCGTTTGGTAGTTGACCTTGCTGAAATTGCCAAGGCAGACGGTTTTGTAGAAGTTGACAATGCTCATGTTTCAGGGGTTTCAGTAATTACTGGCGGGCACGGTCTTCGTCGATTTTTATCAGATTTATCGGGTGATAAAGGCGGTCGAGTAGCCATTACAACCACCTTGAATTCGGCTGGATGTGATAAAGAAAAAATGAAGGAAATGGATATCGAATGGCCGGATTTCCTTGAACAACAATTTGAAATTATTGAAGCATATGACAGTCTTGGGATTGAATCAACGCTATCTTGTACGCCTTATGACCGCGGAATTGAGTTGGATTCAGGGATTGCTTCTTGGGCAGAATCTAATGCTGTATGTTTCTCTAATTCATGGACTTCACTGATCACTAATCGTGAATCAGGACTTTCAGCATTAGCCACAGGCCTAACTGGTTTTGCGCCAAAATGGGGTTTGCATCTGACTGAAAACCGAATGCCGAACATCTTTGTTACTCTAGATTGCGAAATGAATGACTTATCTGATTGGTCGATTTTTGGCGATTGGATTGGTAAGCAGGTAAGGCCAGATTGGGATTTGTCATGGGGTCCAATGCCACTTATTTGTGGGATGCCCGAATATCTTTCATTTGCCGCAAAAAAAGCGCTAACTGCTGCAGCCGCCAACTATGGTTGTCCAATGTTGTGGGCTGAAGGTCATAGTGCAGAACCTCCTCTAAGCAAAGACTCCAATGGGGATTGGTTGCCACCACAAGGTGGTTGGAAAGGAGTGCTGAAGTTCACTAAAGCAGATTTGTCTGCTAGATATGCAGATTTGGCTCCACGTGGACAGGTCGATTTAGTAGTCATTGGCTGCCCACAAGCTAGTATCGAGGAAATCCGTCGAACAGCATCAGCAGTTCGCTCATACGCTGAAATGGGCGCAAAAATACCCGATAATAGATTATGGCTATTTACCAGTGGTGAAAATTATCAACTTGCAGTGGATGATGGTAGTGTCGACTTGTTAGAAGATGCAGGAGTCGTACTTCTCAAAGACACCTGTCCAGAGGTTACGCCATATAATCGCAGCAAATACAATCATCTGCTCACGAATTCTCTGAAAGCTGAGCATTATTTGACTAGTGGATTAAATCGTATTCCAACCAGTGTGATGTCAATACAAGATTGTGTGGCTCATGCCTTTGACCCAACCCTTTCTGCGGGACAACGCCCAACATTGTCTGCTAAAGCTCAACCACAACATCAATCTTCGAAAACAATCCAAGTTGGCGATTATACTGCAATTGGTAATGGTTTATCATCGCAGGGGGATTTTGTGGTGACCGGTAAAGCAATGTCCACCGATGTGGCAATAACTTATCTTGGCTATGTCAATCGTGATTCGGGAGTTATTGAAGAAACTGGACACCCACTTGATGGCCAAGCGATTGAAGATACGATTCTAATTTATCCAAAAGGCTCTGGTTCCACAGTTGCTCCATATGTTTTGATGGGCTTGATTTACACTGGTAAGGGTCCCAAAGCAATAGTCAATCGAGATGTTTGTTCACTAACTATACCGGCTTGTTCCTTACTAGATTTGCCTTATGCTCACGGCTTTGCAACAGACCCTTGTATGGAAATAAATACTGGTGATCTAGTAGAATTGCGTAAAGTTGGTCATCAAGTAACCATTACGGTACTAGAAAGAGTTGAGTGATATTATGTCTACCCAACGTATCTTAGTCACCGGCGGTGCAGGTTTCATAGGCTCTTCACTATGTGAAAGATTAGTTCAACAGGGCCATACAGTCGTGGCATTGGATTCAATGTTTAGAGGAGATGAGGCTAATCTTGAAGAGATAATTGGTGAAGAAAATTTTTCTCTTTATGCTGGTGATGTTCGGGATGTTGATGACTTGGATGCATGTGTTGAGGCGATGGGTGGCCTAGATGTTATCTACCACCTAGCAGCAATAAACGGCACCAAATGGTTTCATGAAGCAGCTCATTCAGTCATCGATGTTAACATAAATGGCACGTTAAGGACTCTTGAATTGGCCATGGCTAACGATGCTAGGTACGTTTTTGCATCTTCACCCGAAGCCTTTGGTGAGCCGGAATCTCAACCAATAACCGATGGCGATGCAATGATTTTTTCAGACCCTGCACAACATCAACGCCACTCTTATGGTGGCAGTAAATATCTTGGCGAAGTTGCCAGTCAACATGCAACAAGAGAAGGTCTTGATGTCAGAATAGTTAGGCCGTTTAATGCATATGGTCCACGCCTTTGTGGGGACGGTTATGGGCAAGTGATTGGGATATTTTTTCAAAACATCCTTGACGGCGTTAATTTGACAGTTCATGGTGATGGAAGTCAAACTAGAAGTTTCACATGGATTGACGATGTAGTTGATGGCTTTGTCAAAGCAGGAGAGGTAAATTCATGCCCTAATATGGTGTTTAATATCGGGTCAACCGAAGAAATCTCTATTCTCGAATTAGCCAATAAAGTCGCTAAATTTTCTACTAATGGCAGTGAAGTGACTTATGGTGACGGTTACTTTGGCGACTCCAATCGACGGCTACCAGAAATCAGCCGAGCAGTCGAATTGTTAAATTGGCAATCAAAAGTTTCTCTTGATGATGGGCTTGAATTGATGTGGGATTCTTTGACTACTTAGTCCCGTAATGTTTGTCAACTTTTTTTGACCACAAACTTGGTGCTGGCATTATGTTGTCCATGCCGTGTTGCGACAATACATCAAGGCCTTGCTGAGGGATTTTATCACTTGAAGTCCAGATGTGCTTAACTTGCATAACCGCTAATCTTGCAACTGCGCCAGGTAACTCTTTTTCCTCAACCAATTCAACTTCTATTGCGGCAATCGCTTGCTGGATTAGTAAATCATTCTCATCATGAGGAGTTAGGTCAACTAAGTCCCATTCACTTTCTTCTGGAGGTATTGGGCTACCTGCTAGATCAATCCAATCAACTGCTTGCAAGGTGCTTGGCATTACATGCAGGATTGCAGTACCTGTCTTGCGCATGTTCAGTAATGTGCCGCGATACTGTTTTTGTTTATTTTTACTAAATGAGGCGATGAATAGAGGAGGGGTATTTGATACGCCCATTACAGAGGTGAGCGGTGCAAGATTCTTGATGCCATTTTCATCGATTGTTGAGGCAAGAATTAGTGGGCGCGGTGAAACAATACCGGCTAACCATGCAGACCGCTCTGGGTGCTCCATATCCATTATGTCGATACGCTTTGCTTTGGTCAAATCTTTACGGCTATCTGCCTCAAACCATGAATCCAATTTACCAGTGTTTACTTCATCCAAGGCATGTTGAGTGAATTGAATGTATGTTTCCCAGGCTGGGACCAGTTCATTTTCTCCTCGTGAACGCTTTCTTTCAATAGAGTCATTGGCGTATTCTATACACTTGGCAAGAAACTCTGCAACTACGCCTTTTCTATCCATATTGTTCCCGCCTAATTGTTCAACCATATCATCGCTTGGACTCGTATTCACTACGCGTCATCATAAATTTAGCAGGATTTCCAGCCCAAACTTCCTCTTCAGGCAAGTGTTTAGTTAGTACAGCTCCTGCAGCAAGTACGGAGTTTTTACCAATATCACAACCGGCAACTACTGTGGCTCCTCCACCAATTACCGCTCCGTCATGGACCTTAATCGGTTGCCATAATGCCTTATTGCCTGAAGGCGGATAACGGTCATTGAGTAAAGTTGCATTAGGTCCAACAAATATGTGTTCGCCAAGAATACAGCCGTCAGCAATGTATGCGCCGCCTTGAATACGACATTGATTGCCCATGACAACATCACGGCCAATGTGGGCAAGAGAGCCAATGGAGCAGTTACTGCCAACTGTAAGATTCACTCCAATTGTACAAGGCGACCAAGCAACACTATTGTTGTCGAGGTCTATGCGTACATTTTGGGGTGTGTTATTTGACATCGTATCACTTACTCGATGCCCAGTTCACTCATTACTTTTGCAACATGTCCTTTGGCTCTTACGCCATAGCCAACCCATGTTAACTTTCCATCGCTTCCAATGACAAAAGTAGAACGTGAGGTGCCCATGTATTTCTTACCATACATGCTCTTTTCTCGCCATACTCCATATGAATGGTGTAGGGATAGATCTTCATCCATGAGTAGCGGGAAATTTAGGTCTTTTTTGGCAATGAACTTGTCGTGTGATTTGCTGGAGTCTTTTGATACTCCTAGAACAACATAATCTCCTGTGTTTAGTCTAGCCATCGAGTCTCTAAAATCACAAGCTTGGGTAGTGCATCCTGGTGTAGAATCTTTTGGGTAAAAATACAAAATTACACTTTTTCCATCAGCCATATACTGTTCTAAATCATGCTTATTGCCTGCAGAATCAAGGCAAGAAAATCTTGGTGCAGATTGGCCGACCTCTAGGTTTATCTCTTCGCTCATAGCCCTGACCTAGAGTACATCGTTGATGAATTATTGCATAAAGTCATAAATTTGCTTAATTTCAGGCGAAAAGCGATTTTTTTCTTCAAATATGAGTGCTAAATCGAACGCAAGCACTCTTTTATCCGTTATGCATGACAAATCAACCATATCGGGTAGTAATACTATAGTCGACCGATTCTTTGAATAACTGCCTTGTTCAACAGGAGTTTATGGTAGGGCTACGTCTGTCTCGTCGAGCCCGGAAATTTTTGAAGAAAATTCAAAGAGCACCTGGCAAATATGAGTTGCAAGAAGCCGCCTCAGGTATCCAAACAGAACTCGATAAGAGGAACATCTCCTATGACGAGGCACTTACCCTTGGTAATATCATCCAACACCGAGCAGATCAATTCGTTGATGACGACACAATTGTCTATGCTATATCGGACCGTGATGCCTACCGTAGAACTCTAGAATTATACCTCAGAGATGCTTTGTTGACTAGAACCGAGCAGTTGTTACTTTGGGAGGAACGTCGCCGTCTAGGAATCACCGAACAAGACCACAATCGTCTGCTAGAGCAATTACTTGCTCAATGGAAAAAGCAAGGCAAGAAAGTCAACATCGATAGTTTTGAAGCCCCATCTGGAGGTGAAGTGTCTGCTTAATCGTGGCAAGTCAACTATCGCAGCAGTAATGTTGCTATTACTGGTTGCTCCTATGGTTGCGCCGTTAACTTCTGCTAATGATTCTACTAGCGCTAGAAGTTCACCAGATTTCAGCATTAATTCATTCCTCTTAGACGGTGCTGGCTCAGTACAATCAGGCGTGGACATATTTGTCGAGAACGCAACACATTCAGCAAGAATAGTCGTAGCCAACACCGGGTCTGCTTCTGACACAGTAGTTGTGTCGTTATTCCATCAAGGGTCTCCTATCGCAGGCAAAACTCTAGTGAATTCGCTTGAAATTGGTCCAATTAGTTCCGGTACAGTCGCTAACCCAGTTCTATTCCAATGGACTGCCACACCCGGAGATGGCCAATCGTTATTCGCTGAGGTTTTCTCGCTTAATGATCCAAATTCTGGTAATGACGAACGTCGAATAAATTTCGATGTCAAAACCCCGGTATACATGGTTGGAGCTGTGTATAACAATACCGTACCCCAACCCGCCCCTGGACAAACCAATGCAATGGTAGGGAATGGCATGCAACACATTAACGCCACTGTAATCAATGAAGGCGTCAGAGACATAACTGCAAACCTCGAACTTGCCTTTTCTGAAGTAGCCAACCCAGCCAATACAATGACCTTCTATTCAGGTGAACTAATGATCAACCCAGGCTCGTTATTGACTCCTGCAGTAACTTCTAACCTTACTGCTAATTATAATTCAGGTTTGATGTCTGGCTTATGGGAATTGACTGCATCGGTAATCTTCAACGGAACGGACAGCTGGACTAAAACAGATTTAATTAGCACTTCAAACATAAAATTCTCAGATTTTATTGCTACTTTGTCTACCCCGGCTGACCGCACTACGGAGCCTGGTTTGACTACAACTCTAACCTTCATAGTAACTAATTCGGGCGCACAAGCCGACTCGTTCCAAATAGGAATTTCCAGCGCCATGGGCTGGGCAGACATGACGCTACATGGGGGCTCGACTCCTGTCTTTTCTCCCGGCAACTCAGAAGTAATTCTTATTCCGGTTACTGTGCCAGCCTCGGCATCTAGATCTCAGGCAGATACAGTTACACTTACTCTGACTTCAATTGGCGACCCACAAGTGCCAAGTTACTCGCTTTCTTCAACAGCTAGAGTCATGGCGGGAGAATTATTTGAAGCAACCATCACCATGCCTACTTCTACAACAATGGTGACTCCAGGGCAAAGCATTTCGTTTAATTCAACAATTACAAACGTCGGTAATGTGGGGGGTACTTTCGATCTTATTGCAGGATTCTCTGTATCTTCATCCAACTGGCAAGTGACGCTTTCTGAGTCTACAACTGCCGTAATAAACGAAACAGATTCAGCAATTTTTGGAGTCAACATTACCGTTCCTCCAATACAAATGCCTCTTGACTCTAGTGATTATAATACAGCAGGCGATGTTCTAAGTGTATGGGTTCAAGCAACTCCATCTGGCGGTGGGGTGCCAGTTACTCAAACTAGTCCGCTGGAAGTTAGACCAGTAATTGTTGTTGACCCAGGTCTTGAAGAGGAGCACATTCAACTGACTGTTGAAGATGTTATTGCCGCAAAGAACGGCCAAGGCGTAGACTTGCCAAGGGCGATGGAAGTCGAAGTCAGGCACAATTTAGATGGTACCATAACCAATACTGTAGACGCAGTGTTGTCGGTTGGTACTCTCACATTTACTCCATTTAACAGCGGGGGATTCTCTGAATCTGACCGTTGGTCAGCTGATGTTTCACCAGCGACTTTCTCAGGTTTGGCACTTGGTAATGTTCAATCAGCAGCTCTTGGCATCCAAGGGCCTGCAGATGATTATCCGTTGGCAGGAGTGATTTCCATACCTGTTGTTGCTACTCCTACTCTAGTAGGTCCGCCCATTCCTAATGTGGAAGTTGTACCCGTTGAGAGAAATATCACTATTGGAATCCCAACAATTCAAGGGGCGATTATAGTCGACCAAGGTCCATTTGATGTGCCACTTGGCGAAGAGACGCCAATCGACCTGTTAATTGCAAATACAGGTAATGATTTGTCATCTTATCGATTATCTATTCTAGACGACCTTCCAGATGGTTGGGTTACCTCAGTCAATACAACAACTGCTACCTCAGATACAATTCTTGATTTATCAGCAGACGTTGCAGATTACCCATCACAAGGAAATTCCCACATGAGGGACTTCCAATTGAAGGTTACAACAGACCCACTGGCTGAAGCATATTCTTTCCAAGATGTTAATATCAAGGTTGAGGATAGTATTACTGGATTACTTATTGATGTAATTCCAGTTTCGATTAGAGTTGGCCCTTACGTCAATGCATCTTTGAGCCCAACCAATCAAACAGTTGATCTCAATACTACACTATCCGAGACGCCGTTAACTAGAGTCTATGTCACCAATACAGGTAATACGCCAACAATTTACTCATTGTGGCTAGACGACTCTCAAGGTGGTGATGTTGACTTTAGTTTAGAAAGTCCAAATCAAATTTTAGTCGCTCCAGGATTTACTGACTCAGTAAAGATAAGGCTGGCCGCCAATGCCGATGCTGATTCCGATGCATTCTACATGGCTAAACTGTGGGTTTCAACCGATACGGGCGTAAACTTGAGCGCTAATGTTGTTGCCAATGTAAGTGAACAACGCTCGTTAACCATTGATGCACCAAATCAGATTGGCGTCTTACCCGGTCAAGATCAAACCATCAATTTCACGGTAACAAATTCTGGTAACTTGGAGGAAACCTTTGATGTTGAAGTGGCTGTAGATGGCGGATGGGTAGTTGTCCCAGCATCACAATCAATGACCTTGCCAATTGATGAAGAAATCCAAGGCAGTGTAGTTGTAAGCATCCCAGAACTAGGTGACGGTATCAGTTTAGATGACGGCTCAGTTCACAATTTGACCATTAGGCTGGTAGACCCGGCAACAGGTTTGACCGCAGGAGTGAGTATTGTAAGAATGCTAATTTCTCCAATGTTCATCCTAGATACTATTGAGTGGCAAGAAGAGATGCTCTATCACCGTCAATGGGACCGAACATTTACTGCAACAATAGTCAATATGGGTAATCGTGACGTCATTGTTGACCTAGCATACGAGATTAACAAACCAGGTGGCGTGGCTCCTAGCACAGAATGGTCGGTGCAATCAGACGCGCCAACTACACTAAATATGTCGGTCGGACAAAATGTATCTTTCCAATTTACCGTCAGTGGCCTAGAATTAAGCCCAGACCTTGATTTAACAGCTTTACTTTCTATTCATATCACTCCGCAGGATTCTGGAGTCGATGGCGATGGTTATCTTAATTCAACATTGAAGATGTCTAGATTCTTTGCGCCCAGCGATATAGATCTAAAACCAGATGAAACAGATGGCCCAATGACGATTAATATTGTCTATTCACATATACCGCGAGGCCCTTCTAATGCTGTGGCTTACGAACTAGAATTATGTGATGCGACAAGATTATTCAATTTCAACTCCGCAGGTTTGGACGAATCTCTCTATCCATGGACTTTCACTTTAGTAGTCGATGAGACCACATCTGTGCCTCTCTCTCTATCTCCAGAGGATTGTGGCTCAGGCTCAGCAGGAATCGATTCTAGAATCCAACTACCGCTTAGAGAAGCTTGGGATGTTAGTAATCCGTTACAGATTATAGTTGATGCACCAAACCGACCTAACATTATCACTGAAGATGGTTGGGATATGACATTTAGACTATTTCATCCAACAGAAAATAATGGTTATACTGTTTATGATGAGGCGACCTTCACCTTCCAATTAGATGTATTTGCCGACCCAAGCGTGGCTGAAGTATGGATTAGTGAAGGCACCATGGAAGAAGGCACAGATGCTACAATCAGCGCTCGAATCCGTAATGATGGGACTGCATTAGCATTGTTCTTCTTGGTAGATTTAGAGTGTTCAGGTTCAACCATCAACAGCAATGTCGATCCTATCGCTCTACTTGGTCCTAATGAGGAAGTTGTTGTCAAGTGGGAGATAACTTCTGAAACAATTGAATGGTGGAAGCAATCTATCGATGGAACATGTGTCGTTTCAATCGACGCCAACATGTTGTCAAAGAATGTAGAAGGTAATGACCGCTATGTCTACAAAGATGAAGTCTATTCATGGTCGCCAGGGCAATCATCCACCTTTGTTGCATTCATTATCTTTGGATTACTATCATTGGTACTTGGGCGTTTGAATGGGCAAAATGAAAAGTTCCGATTGTTCTCAGTTTATTCTGGATTGTTAGCCCTTGGATTTGCTTTCCACCTATTCAACATAATTTATTGGGGTCCACTTGTACTGGGTCTTTCAGCAATTTGGCTGTGGCGTAAGACTTGGTTAAGTACCGATGAATTTAGATTGATTCATGAAGATTATCAAAGGGCGCGCAAAGGTGTATCTACCTTGTATGCCGACCATTTCCGAGCATTAGCAGATAGTAGGAGGCAACTCCGAATTATCCTCGCACTTCCTGTTTTAGGTCTATTAGGGGTTGTTCTTGGTATACCTCCACAACTTGACACAGACCGCGATAATTTGATGACATTAGCGGCTTATGTAGTGATTATTTCTGTTGGTGTTTGGATTCTAGTGCGTCGTGCTGATTCAATGTATGGTTCAATATACGGTCGCTTGACAGATATCGAAGTAAAGGCCACCAGAATCGAAAGAGATTTATCGGACCCGGCGCGATTATTACATGAGTTGGCAAACGATGGCATCAATCTCGATGCGATATTTGACGATATTCACAACGGGAATGAACTAGCATTAGATGAGGAGGTGAGAGAAGATGTCTGAAGAAAATGTAGAGGAATCAATTGAGTTTGACCTTGATGATATTTTGGAAGATAACAATTCTGAGGAACTTACTCAAATAACCGAAATTGAAGAAATCGAAGTTGAAGAAATAGAAGAGGAAGTCTCAGAGGATTCAACTGAGGGCGATGATG